>Ga0315915_1000203_pt1 | contig 52477 bp, 36 predicted proteins | sample MpolbnodulesMG_FD_207738 | JGI IMG/M metagenome (GOLD analysis project Ga0315915, IMG submission 207738) | Medicago polymorpha root nodule microbial communities from Los Angeles, California, United States - branched nodules | ecosystem: Host-associated > Plants > Roots > Nodule | place: USA... | reverse complement strand
GTCAGTTCTTTCCTCGTCGCCATGCTCAGCTGTCCCATAGTCGCCCCTGTTCATACCCCTCGGTAGGGAGCAAATTATGTGAGGCAACGGTTGAATATTCGGGAACAGTTTCGGCGAGGCAATGCGCGTCTCATCTTGGTTGTCGCGCTGCATGGCGGCATTAACTCGCCGCCAGAGCACTGATGTCACAATCGTGGCAGGGGTGCATGAGTAGGAAACCTGGATACTTCCGCCGAAACACGCAATGATCGCGAATACCGCTGAACGTCCAGAAATACTCGCAAGCTGGGGTTTCTAAGCTGCGAGAAAATCTTCAACCGGAGGACGGACAATGCTTCAATTCAAAGCTATATTCACCGCTACGGTGGCTACGATGTTTCTCGCGAGTTTGACGGGAACATCGTGGGCGACAGACCAAGGACAACAACGCCGCGCAGGGCGTGACGTCAAACAAGAAACGCGTCAGGATTCACGGCAAACAAAGCAGGCATGCCGCGCGGGCGATGAGCAAAGCAACTCGGCGTGCCGTGTGGATAAGCGAAATGCGAATCAGGAGGGACGCAAGACGGCCCGAGACATGAAATATTAAGTTCCGAGCGCGGATCCTTGGCTTCCCACCGGCTCTCTCGTTTAATTGTCATCGCCGTTGGCGGCCTCGCGTCCGGCATGAACATGACGGCCACCTTCCGGCTGCCGCCCCTTCGTTGCCACGAGGGTGACGATACTCAAACCATGCCTCCAAGCGCGGGCGCGTATGGTCTTCAGCCCCTCGCGTTTCCTCACGCGTAGCGCGCCTTTTAACCCCAGCCTGCGTCCATGTCTTCGCCGATCATTTCGGCCATGCGCCATCCTCTACTGGTTAGGTTTCGATGCCCTGCAATGACTAAGGAAAGCTCTCGCCCGAGCTACATATGAGATGGCGCAAAGTACAGCGTAGGGTCAAGCCGCTCCATGTCGAAGCTTCCATCCGAGCCTCTCCTCAGTGATGCCGACGCGCCGGTTCGATCGAGCCCGCGCAAGCGTCGAGATCTCGCGCAGTCGAGCCTTCAGCTCGTGTCAAGCGAATCGAGGAATTGACCCCTTTGGCGAATTGAAGAACTGACCCCTCATTGGTTTGCGGTTTCGTTGGGTTGGAGCGCCGCTCCGGCTTTCTGCAGAAGGCCGGACCGGCGCTTTTCGCGAAGTCGATAGCTGTCGCCCCGGATGGTGATTACCGTCGAGTGGTGAAGCAGGCGGTCCAATGTCGCCGTGGCGACGACAGGGTCGCCAAAAACACTTCCCCATTCGCCCACGGAGCGGTTTGAGGTGATCAGGATCGAGCCCTTCTCGTAGCGCCGGGACACCAGTTGGAAGAACAGGTGGGCGGCATTGGCCTCGAAGGGCAAGTAACCCAGCTCGTCGATGATGAGCAATTTCGGTCGCGACAGGATCGTCAACTGCTTGTCGAGGGAGCCGTCGCTGTGGGCCTTCGCCAGCATCGCCACCAGCGTGGCCGCCGTGACGAACTGGACGTTGTAGTTTTGACGGATCGCTTCGCGGCCGAGGCTTACAGCCAGATGGGTCTTGCCTGTACCTGGCGGTCCAAGGAATAGCACGGTGTCGCCGTGGGCGATCCAGCGGCAGGTCGCAAGCTCCCTGATCTGTCCCTGATCCAGCGATGGCTGCGCCTCGAAGTCGAAGCCGTCCAATTCGCGCACGAACGGGAACTGCGCCAGCTTGCTCGACATCGATATCCGTCGCTCGTCGCGTCGGGCAATCTCGCGCGATACAAGGAAAGCCAGCGCCTCGCGCAAGGTCATCTTCGAACGAGCCGCCTCGTCCAGCAACGTGTCGAGCTGGTCGCGGATCGCCGTCAGCTTCAGCCGATCGAGCGTTGCGATCAGCACGTCATGATCCACGTTCGTCATCACCAGCCTCCTCCGGCAACCGCCTCGTATTCCGCAAGCGGGCGCAACAGGGTGGGAGGGGGGAGCTCGATGGGAGCGGCGGCTCGCACCAGACCCTCGGCGCCGGCAACACCGACAAAATGCGCCCGGTCCACGATCCGTTGTCGTCGTCCATCGCACAGGGCATGATCAGCCACCACCTGGCCCGCATGCCGGATGATGACGCGCCCCGCCAACACCACGACCTGAACACTCTCGCCGATCAGGCGCCAGGGCACCGAGTAGCTGTTGGTGTCGAGGTCGATCGCGCAATCGGCTTGAACCTTGCGAACCAGATCCCGCAATTGCCCGAAGGGTGCCCGTCCGGCCAGCGGGCGCAGCTCCCTGGCTTCGTCGGCAAAGCGTTCCGCCGGTTTGACACCGGTGGTGCCGTGTTCACGCTGGTCGGCAACTTCGCGTGTCCATCGATCCAGATGCGCTTCAAACTCGGCCCAGCTCTCGAAGCGGCGCCCGGCGATCGCGTTCTTCTTGACGTAACCGACCCCGCGCTCGTCTTTGCCTGCGCAGGCCCGCGGCGTGAAGCCCCAATAACGGGCGAAAGCATGCAGTCGCGCGTTGAATCTCACCTCTCGCGTCACCGGATCATGATGTTCGACCAGGGCCTTCGCATTGTCGATCAGCACTTCCGCCGGAACCCCGCCGAACCGCAGGAAAGCGCCTTCCATGCCTGCAAACCAGTCTGCCTGGCGCTCCCTAAGTGACGCGCGAGCATGCATCCGCCGCGAATAGCCCAGCGTCCCCACGAACAGGTGAATCCGTACCCGCTCATCGCCGATCCACACCTTCGTGTCACCGAAGTCGATCTGCATCTGGTGGCCCGGCGCCGTTTCGAAGCGGACCGTTGCTCGCTTCTGTGCCTTTAGCTCTCGCCGCCATTGCCGTACGCGAAGCTCCACCGAACGCAGACCGATGATAATTCCGTGCTCGCTCGCCAACTCTTGACGGATCACATCGGCATTACCGTCATGCCGGAAAAAACGCTCTCGAAGCCAATCATCAAGCCCGTCGAATGCACTGCGCCGGGCAGGCCGTTTAAACGGTGCAACTCCCCCCTCTCGAAGATATCGCCGAACCGTATTACGCGCGCATCCAAATTCTTTCGATAGACGTTTGCTACCCCAACCAAGCTCGTGCAGCCGCAGCATTGCCACCACCTCATCAGCCTGAAGCATATCCCCGCCCTGCATCGTTTGCGACAATGCAGGATGCGATGAAATCGCACTCGTCATCTATAACTCCTCGTTTTGACACGAGGGGTCAGTTCTTCGCTTCGTTAGGGGGTCAGTTTTTCATTTCGCCCGACAGCTCGATCCGATACCTGAGCGCGTGGAGCCGTGCCTCGCCCGGCGCAAGCCAAAATCGCCAAAGGGACCGGATTTGGATCTACGAAATCAAACGCCGGCTATCGCCTCCATCTTCACATTGAGCAGCAGCGCATGCGCATTCTGACGCCCCGGGGGCATGACTGGACGCATCGCTTCCCGGCGATCGAGGCGGCAGCCAGGAATGTCCACCTGCGGCCGATCATCCGGCGGAGCCGGCCGGAGGGTCGTCGGGTGACCCGAGCCTTGCGGTCATGGTCGTGCGTCGACACGAATGGACCAGTCGTCATTCTCGACGAGATCGCTGCGGCCTTTCTTGCAAGATAAGTGATTGTATCGATCCTCAGACGTCATCGGATTGGCGGTCGCGGAGAGTGAGCGCTTCCGCCGGTGGACGGGCGCTGGTGTAGGAGATGACGGCCGGCTTTTTCAGCCAGATCGTGTCCCGGAACAACAGCCGCCGGCGAGGCGATCGGCGTCTTCTACGATCCTCGTCAGAACGCCGAGCACAGAGATGGCGTCGCTGATGCAGCGGGCCGAAGCCTGGGGTAGGGCAGCATCGGCCGCTGACCGGCTCGATATATCGGAGGCGGAAGCGGGAGAATGGCCGTCGTTGGAGCGGCGAGGCGATGCATTGTTCGGCGCCGAGTCACGCTCAGACGATCAGCCGGGCCGCTCGCCCATTCCTTCGTTCCGCGTTGTTGTAGTAGCTGGCCGCCTGGGTCACCGATTTGTGCAGCGACTGCTGCATCGCCTCGGGCAGCGGGATACCACGATTTGCCGCCTCGGTCAGATAGCCGGACCTTAGGCCGTGCGCCGAAAACAGCGCCGGATCGAGGCCGGCCTGTTCACAGCGTGCTTTCAGGATCAGATTGACAGACTGCGGCGTCAGCGCCCGCAGGTCGATATTGCCCCACTGATCGATGCGCCGGAACACCGGGCCGTCCTTGATTAGCGCTTCAGCCAGCCAAGTTTTCAGGGCAGCTACTGGACGGCCGATCAACAGCACATGTTCGTTCTCATCGGCGGTCGTCGTCTTGGTGCGGCCGAGGCGGATCGACAGACAGGGCAGGGGATGGGAGGTCTTGTCGGAGGGATCCGCGCGGACCGGTTCCTCGTCGGCGAGATCCTCGACGCGCAGAGCCGCCACTTCCGAGCGGCGACGGCCGCCGGAGGCAAAGGCGGTGAGGAGCAGCGCGTGATCGCGGAGGTCAACCGGCCGATCGCCAGCACAAGCCTGAAGCAGTTTCGTCAGGATATCGACGGTCACTGCCTTTTTGCTCTTGCGCTGGCGCGGCCGGTTACTCGCCTTGACTGCCAGCCTCAGCGCGCTCTTCAGCGATGGCGCACCGAAGGCGCCGGTGAGACCGCGCCAGCGGGTCAGGATCGACCAGGAGGTCAGCCGGCGCCGCACCGTGCCGGGCGCGTGCGGTCCGTCGGCCCTCAGCAGGCGTTCGGCACGCAATCCGGCCTCGACCTCGGCCGGCATGCCGTGGGCCGGGTCCTCGGCGCGCTTGACCGGATCCCAGAGGTGATGGGCGACGAACTTCAGGAGCAGTGCTTCCGGCGCCGGCCAGGGGAGGGGGGAACCGGTGGCAAGCTGGCACCAGGCCTCGAGATAGCCGAGATCGGAGGCGAGTGCCCGCAGCGTGTTCTCGCCCATGCCTTCGCTCGCGAGATGTTTCAGGGTCGCGACATCGTCGTCGGTCAGCAGCGCGGCGAGCTGGTCGCGTCGGTCGAACGGTAGGATGGCGTCGAGCGCGTCGAGCTCTTCGGCGCGTCGGTGGACCGCTGGGCTGTCTGAATAGGCCGCTCTATGATTATCGACCACGGCGCGCACCTCCAATGCTCTTGGGTAAAAAATTACGGAACATCCGTATATTCCGGAAAAAGGAGTTACGCGATGACGTCGACCGTGACCCTCAGCCGGATGAGGCCGGGTGAATTTTCAGGTCGGTCTGGCCAAAATCGTTCCCCTTGAACAACAGCGGCGCCTTGGCGATCCTCGCAACAGCATAGGAAAAACAGTCGCCCATGTTGAGCGTGGCCGGATGGCGACCTTTACCGAAGCGGTCGAACGCTCTTTCCGCTTCTCGGTAGTGCGCCTCGTCGAAAGCAATCGCCGCGACGTTGGGCAAATGGACAAGCTGATCGACAATGTCGGAAGAGTTGGGGAAGCCTTTTCCTGTTAGCACCATACGCACCTCCAGCAGCGTAGGCCAGCCGATCGCAATCGACTCTCGTCCGACCAACGCCGTGAATCGTTCCGCCTCCGGCTCTGCCAGCGCCATCGCCAGAATGACCGACGTATCGACGGCGATCATCGCGGCAAACCGTGTTCGTCGTAGAAATCGTCATGCGCGGAGGTCGTGCCGGCCGGGACCGCGCGCCGGCCATCGGTCATCAAATCCGACAGGACATCGATCGGCGTCCGGGCAGACTGCTGGCGCAGTTCCAGATCGTAGTGCTCGAGCGCCTGCTCGACGAGCCTGTTGATCGGCTGACCCGTGCGGCGCGCCAGCGCGTGCGCCAGATCCCGGGCCTTGCTGCTGCGGACGGACAGTTGCGGTTCGGACATTTGCGTTTCCTCGATCAAATCCCATCGAAGAATAGCGATTTCGGCTTCAGATGGCAAGAAAATCACCTTCAGATGGCTAACTATCGATACGGGGTCCCTATCGATGGTGAACACCCAACAATATCGGCGTCTGGGTGGCGGAACAATAAGCCATGTTGGCTTCCGTTTGCGAGATTTTGCAAATTACCTCATATGGTTAAATGTTCATGAACTCGGTGGCGGATGTCACATCGCCACCTCCGAACGAAACTGGGCACTCCGCCCTGGAGTTGCCCCCTCCGGCGCAAACCGCTCCAGAGCAGAGAATCAGGCATCGCCGGAACCGATGAAGGAGGAGCACGGGAGGTGCTGGCGCTGCGGCCCCCGGAGCAAAGCAACTCATCGCGGGGGGAGCGCAGGAGAGGGCTGCGGGCGCGGCGGCACAATCCCGCGCAGATTTTCGGTGAATTCCTAACGCTTCTTGAGGGTAGCAGGCGCAGCAATGAGGAAGCGATGGAAGTCGTTTATCGCCAGGACGCCGACGAGCGCGTTTACATCCAGCGCAATCTCCATGTGATCGGGATGATGATTATCGCCGACCGGTCGCTCGCCCTCGTCGACCTGGCGCTGCGCCGCCGCTTTGCGTTCATCCATCTTGCGCCGCAGCTGAATGGCTTATCCGTTCTCGGATGCCGGTTCGCGGAAACTCGAATGGAACCCGTGAGCCGTGGCGTCGCACTCGCATATAGCTCATAACTTTTGATACACTTCGCTCGTGGTGGCCAATTGCACCTTCTATAGCGCTTCTGAGCGTTTACATCGCCCGTGAATTGCTTGCGTCACGCAAGCGCGAAATCAACGCCGCCTTCTTCTTTCGATTGCAACTATTCAAAATTTCGCTAATGTAGCGGTAGCGCGGAAAGATCCTCGCTCATGGTCGCAATGTCCGTCATTGCGGCGGTATAATAAATACACGGTTTACAGGTACGAGGATTGTTTACGGAAATCGTGTTTGGGCGACTTTGTCGTACTGGGCGCGATAGCCGGAGACTGACCGCTTCTAATTTGAGGAATACTGCGCTCGAAGACATCATGGTTAAGCTGGCGCGACGTATCCGACTGGATCGCTGGTTCTAATACTTCTGCCATCGTTCTTAACTTAGTTGGCTCGCGAGGGGGCAATGCCAAACAAAGTTGGGTCACTGGTTTGCTGCGTTCTATTCGCATTTCAGACCGTTCTGTCAGGAATGCCAGTCCGAGCAGGCTATGCTTCAGAAGCAGGGGAACTCCTCCCCGCTCCTCGGACTAGATCACTGTGGTCGAAAGCTCTCCAGTTAAAAGGTGACGACAAAGCCGTCACGGTCGCGGATCTGGAGCTAAACGTCATGGATGTGGCAACCACGGGTGCTTCCATACTCGTGAACGTCGAATGTTTCGCCGCGGCAGAGACGCCACAGCTCTCGATCGACAAAACTGTTCACGGAATGGAATCGCGGCTTCTAAATATCACTGGGCGTCGCGATGCTGAGTGTGCGTCTTTCGGCATTTCGGTGGCTTCGACTGCGCCTGTACTCCACAGCTCAGGGTCGGAAGGCCCAAGTTTTCAGCTGGCCGTGGGGGTGCATCATTCCGGCAAGCCGCAACGCGACGCAGTCGGAAATCCGGCTGTGTTCGTTTTCAACCCCGCGCACGGTAACTGGACCGAAGCGAAGACGCATGTGCCGGCGGCGTGGGATCCGCAGACGGCGTATGCGACGCTCAGCGAGCACCACCAGCGGCTGATCGTCGGTGTCATCGCGCAACCTGACGCACGGCTGCACGAGGCAGCCCGCAACGGGCCGTCATCGCTTACCGGGCCGCTAGACCAGGTCAGCGCCTCCGATCGCTATCTTGCCATCGATGGTATCCAGCCCGACAACAAGGGCTCCTACGGCATCAACCTGCCGATGCTGCTGCGCCCCTCACGCGGGCCGGGTCCCAGCTTCTCGATATCCTACAATTCACAGGGCGCCGCTGGCGTGCTCGGCCGCGGGTGGGACCTCTCGATCAGCGCTATTGAGGTGCGCGGACCTGCACCAATCTATCACCCTGACTACGAGACAGAAGACTATGTACTCGACGGGATGGATCTCATCCCGCTCGATGGTCAAGGCGCGGACATGGCACCGCTGTACAAGGGCGGACCCATCGTCCGGCGGATCAAGAGCGTCCGTTTCTTCCGCCTGCGCAACAGTTCCAGCGCGCTGATCGTGCGTCGCCACGGCGATTTCCCGTGGAACTATTTCTGGGAGGTCTGGAACCCGAACAGCCACGTGACCCGCCTCTATGGCGGCAAGTTCACGACCAACGAGGCGCCCCCCGCGCCTGATGACGACGGAAACGGCCTGCTGCTAGCCAAAGCGACGTTCTCGGGCGGCGTCTCGCGGCAGGTCATTGGTCAATGGGGGTTGACCCAAGAGTACGACAACCAGCCTGCGCGCAGCGGCACTAGCTACCTGTACTATCAGACCGAAAAAGATGGCCGCGGATGTCTCGGCAAGCTTGGCGCGGCGGCTTGTCGGTCCGCTCTGCGGCTGAAAGAGGTTCGATACAATCGCGCGTTGGCGCTGCCGGGCGACAAGGTTGATCCGAGCGGCGAAACCCAGATCGTGTTCGAATGGACCTACCGGACGGCCGAAAAGCGGCACAACAGCGATGGTCGGCTGGGCTTCCTGCGCGCCCACCAGCACTGGCTCAGGAGCATCTCAGTCAAGTACCGACCCGGTGCAGGCAATCTGTGGCTGGCTTCCACCGACAACCCAAAGCCGAACGATCAGGTCACCTTCTCGACCCACACTTTCGATCTGACGAAGGGTGACAATGCCTGTATGAACTATGACGTGGTACTGGAAAAGTACAAAGTAGACGGCAATTCGCGCTTCGACGGAATCGCGTCGCCGCAGGAGCAAGCGTTCACCTTCGCTTATGACGGCGACAGATACACCTCCAAAGACGGGGTCTGCGACCGGAAATGGTCGGGGGCGAAGCCGCTGTCGCAGGTCGAGCTAGGCAATCTACCAAAGGACGCGCCTGGCGGGTCGATCGGGTTTCCGGCGGATCTGCTGAAGAATTTCGGCCTAGGTCTGCTCGCTGAACAGTCCTTCCTCGGCACCGGGCGGATCGAGGAAACGGGCGCGTCGGCCTATGTCGGGGTTGGCCCGACCGGCGACCCGAGTGTCAAACCGATCAGCGGCGGTTTCAAAGGCGGCTACAACTTTACCAAGTCGGAGACGAATTCGACATTGGTTGACGTGACCGGCGACGGCATCGACGACATCGTCGCGCGGCAGGACGGGCGGCTGCGCTATTGCGGCGGCGTGCGCTCTCCAGATACGCACTTCGTCACCTATCCCGAAGACCGATGTGGCTGGATCGAGGGTATCATCGATCTGGCGCGGTCGAGCACCTCGACTTTCAGCGCTGGCGCGGAGGTGACTGCCTACGGCTCCGTGTTTGCCGGCGTTGGCTTTAACCGTTCGAAGAATGACTCGTACATCTATTTCACGCATCGCGACGCGGACGGGCTCATAGATCTCGCCGCTTACGGGCAGGTCTACTACGGCCAAGGCGAGACGGTTGAGGGAGCAAGACGCGTGGTCCGTTTCTTGCCGAACAGCGCGCTGACGCCGCCGCTGCCTGGCGGGGACCGGGCACAGGAGATCTCAAATCATCTTCCTCGAGATCTAAGGGCAACGATCCTCGACATCGAGTCGCGACTCGAGGCGACGGCACGCCAGCTCAACGCGCTCGACTACAGCCAGACCACACTCGCTTGGGAGGCGCCGCTGGACGGCGCGGTGTCGCTAGCGGGGCTATTTGAGAGGGGCGAGGTCGATCCCGCGACGGTGCCGCTCGGCGGCGTTGATCCTGACTTCGGCCCTGCCGATTTCAAAAACCTGTTCGAAGAAGTCGAGGAGTATAAGGAGTACGCCTACAGCTGTGAAGCTTGGCCGGAAAAGGATTTCTGCCATCGGCCCTTTTCCGACCCGTACGAGGCGCAATACACGCGTCCTGCCGACGAGTTCAGCTTTGTGCGAACGTTCGACGGCCGCTTGCGCATCTCGCTCTACCAGCGGCGCAACCGTGCAGTCGTGCCCTGCATGGAGGTTGTGCTCGCTAACAACGACTCGTTCGACGTCGGACAGAGCGACTTCGACGTGCAGTGCCGAAGGCAGGGCGGGGACGCGAAGGCGATTGACGTCCGCACGGGTGACGTTCTCTACCTAACCTATTCGATCCACCCGCATTTCGCCAAGTGGGCGAAACCGCGCGCCCTAGTGCGCTACGTGGCGGCCGACAACGATCCGGCCTTCGCCATCTCTAAGAGCGGCGACCCGGATGGGGTGGTTGGGCGGTTGCCCTGCAACTGGAAGCTTTCCGGGGCACAGGCGAGCGGATCGTGTGCGCTGTCGCAGCTGTCGCCCTACGAATTCGACCTGCGCGCTGGCGCGGTGGCCTCGGCGCCGAACCGCGCCATCGAGCTCGCGCCGGGACGCGAGCGGACCTTCGGCGGAGATTTCCTCATCCCAACCTGGCTCACCCAGAACTATGCCGTCTATGTTGATATCCTAGCCAGTCAGGTGGCGAAACCGGCGAGCCCGGGCGCGGGTACGGGGCAGATCCCCGGCCCAGTGCCGGCCGACACGCTAAAGCTCATCTACCGGCACGACGTATCGGCACACTGCGCCGGTCAGGAGGAGACCTGCATAGTCACTCTGCCTTCTTTCTGCGAAACGACCAGTCCGCTCAAAGCCGAATGCAACAAGTTCGTCACGGCCGAGCAGAGCCATTTCGTCGTCGCATCACGTCTGGCGGTGCAGCACAAGGTCGAAGGTGCGGAGATCGCGGCGCGCAACATCGACTCCGTGCTGCAGGATGTCGTCTGGAGGCGGCCGCCGCATATCCGCACGGTTCTCGCCAAGCTCGATCCCCAGCCTGATGGACCGAGGGCGCCGGGCGCTGAGGTTGAGCGCTATAGCCTGGTCTATTTGCCGATCTCGATGGGGCAGGACGATATCGAGCACTTCCGCATCGAAACTGGCGCCTTCGATAATCCAGACATCGACATGAACGAGGGAGACCCTCAGCCGGAAATCATCAACTTCGGTACAATGATGGACCTGGAGCGCGAGACGGTCCGTTTCACGCGCGTCAGACAGACGCTCGAACTTTGCCGCTTCGCCGACGAGATACTGACCTATTTGCGCGATAACTTCGCCGGGCACGCCTCTCCATTTGCCGAAGACTATTTCGGATACTGGACCAAGCAGCGCGACGATTACGGCCGCCGCTGCGACGATGCCAAGGCGGCGTTCGCCACGGCGAAGTTCACCGGTCAGGACGCGCCGGACGAAACGGTCTCCGACGGTCTTAACCTGCCGTTGCTGCTGCGCGACCTAACCTATGACGAACGCATCGCGAGCGCCGAGACGCTGTTGCAGCGCGTCCTCGCCAACCTCGACCTCGGTGACCAGTTCCTCACCGACGATCACCGACTCACGCGACGCGGTTACCGGCTGCCGATGAAGGTCAATCCACTCGAGTGCGGCATGCTGGGGAGGACGGACGTGCCACTTGAGGCGCCCATCGTCGACCACCCAGAGCATCCAACATTAGATTGCGCCTACCGTCTGCTCGCCAATTTCGCGATGGAAGATTTTGAGGGGCTTATCGGGAAGGCCAATGCCGCTAATCTACGGGCCATACTGGCGCCGCTCAGTGGCAGCACCGCCGCGGCGTTCCGCGTCGAGTTGGCGGCGACCGTTAATGGGCGGCCGGTTGCGTTTCGGGAATTGACCGGTGAAGACACGGGCAACGATGCCTGTACGCCCGCAATCGACAACACCTGCCTCGGCAACTACGGCACAACGGGTGGCGACCAGGTGGGCGTCAAGGAGTATTTCTATCCCAAAGGCCGCGGGGCAGGGACAGGACCCAATCCCGGCGACCCCACCGCCGGAGACGTACTGCAGCGGGTAACCACGAACAAGCGTGCGGGGCGCGCGGTGGCTTTCTCGAATAGCATCATGTCGTCCAAGGTTCCGCCCGTATGCGAGCGCGAGTTTCCGCTCTACGAGACCGGTTGGCAGATGGAGGCCAAACAGGACTGCCTATTCAACGGCTCTGATATCTCGACGGAGACGCAGAAGTACACGGGACCGCCGACCTATTCAGTTGCTTATGAAATTAGGGAGAATAACCACTTTGTCGGCCGCAACCGGGTCGTAGAGTTCCGCGCGAATCCGCTCGACATCGTTGAATTCCAGATCCGAGTTGTTGCGGTTGAGCAGTCGATCGAGGTTTCGCCCGGAAATCCGAAGTCGAAGGTGCGTGGCTCGTTTTCAGTGCTCAATGGAACCTCCAGCAACGGTCTCATTTCCGACCGGCATCTCATTCCTCGTTCCCCCTCGGATATCTTACCTAACCCCACCGATGTACTCCCGATCAACGAGCAGGCCGAGTATCGGTGCCCGCCGGCTCCCGCGGGGTTTTTCCAGCCAAGCGGCCGTCGATTGCCCTCCTCATGCCGACCGTGGAGTCGAATCGGCTGGGCAGAACTTTTGCTGGGCGCGGAATATCGTACCTATAGCGACGCGCAGAAGACCCGCCGGCCCGACGAGTATTCTATTAAACGGCGGCGCGAAATATTGCGGCTCCAGCCGGAAATCGAGGTGCGCGCCGACCGTTACTTCCTCGAGCGCACCGGCAACGACGCTATGCTGGTCAGCCAACTTGGGGCTGGATCAAACGCCGACGTAGCCGCCCTCCAGGAAGAGATCAAAGACGCGGGACTGCCGCAGGATGTCCCTGTGGTCCTTCCGCCGCAGTTCCTCGCTTTCCACAGTCGTGATCCTAATGTGGCTAAAACGGGTGCGACATGGGCGCTGATCGGCGGACGCGCACCGAAAGATGGATCTCTCAGCGATATCCCAACCTTCCCGGAGTTGCGTTACGGCGAGCTGGAGCACGCCCCGTCCAAAAATCCTAATAGCGCCTTCAAGGCAAGTTTGGACGCTTGCGGCAAGGGAGCCAATATTGACTTCGAACGCTGCGAGAATCACCTAACTTCGAAAGGTGAGACCAACCTGGCACTTGAAGGATACGATATTTTCGCGCTTGAGCACCGTTTTGTTGGCCCCGTGGACGGCGGCCCCGGGCCCGGCAGCGCACTCGACGTAGCGCACGACAGCGAGGAGGCAAGCCGAACCGGAATCGGCCAGTGCTCCGTGCCGCGACCCAACACCACGGCGAGCTGCTGGAAGGGTCCCGACGACACGGTGCTACTGGAGGAGCCGATTGTGGAGGCGGGATCCGCGCGCCCCCACCGGCATTCAATTTCGGCGCTGGTTGGCTTCGAGCGGCCGCCGTTGGCTCAGTTCCTGTTCGAGTTCGATTCCTACAAACGGTTGGCGTGCCTGGACCCGCTGATCAAGGAGCCGGGCGTGGCGCCGAATACGTGCGCGCCGCAACCCAGCCCTGAAGTCTCGAATGCCCCTGCGCTGGACTATCCGAACCGGCCGAATCCGCCTCTCCGCAGCGCTTCCATCCCAGTATATGCGCCGGTGCAGGCGAGCGGGTCTAGCTCGGTGTCGCGCAATGTCGGCGCGCTGCTGTTCAACAGGAACAACAGCAGGACGAAGCGGGAGCAAACGACAGCGTTCCTTGACATCAATGGTGATGGCTATCCGGAAGTTATCACTGGAGATCGCGCCGAGCTGACCTCGCCGGTGGGCCTCTCGCGCAGCGACTGGTGGCGCTACTTCCGTGTCGAAGAGAACATGCCCTCGCTCGCCGCGGAGCTGCGTGCCGATGGGTTGAATCAGAGTGGTACCTCGGTCAGCAACGGCGCCGGCATCGGCTTGTCGCCTTCGACGTTTGCTGTCTTCAAACAGAAAGGGCCAAACACGAAGGAAAGCGGCTCGCCTGACGCTGTGGTCGATCCGAGTTTCAGTCTGGATAGGGAGAGTGGCTTCGATGAGAGCTTCACTGAATTGCGCGATTTCAACGGCGACGGCCTCGCCGACCAACTGACGGGCGGGACAGTCGGGCAGGGCGTTACGTTGGCCCTCAATGCCGGCGGTTCAATGGTGAGTTCTGGCGGGTCAGGCGAAGTCACGCACGATGCGCCGGGCGAATCCCCCGGCACCGGCACGGTGACGGTCGGCGGCCTTCCGATTTCGGGTTTCCACTACAACGCGAACAACTCGTCGGGTTTTGGCATAAGGCTCGGCTTCAGCGTCGAATCCGGCAGCTATGGCGCTGGAATGGGCCTCGCGCATCGGGATGCCGGCTCGGTCGCCACACTGATGGATTTCACCGGCGACGGCCGGCCCGACATCGTCGTTCCCGCCGAAGGTGACGGCGGTAATCTTCTAGTCTTTCCCAACCTTGGCAACGGCTTCGGGCCAGGGCGCTGGCATACGATAGCGAGCCGAAAACCGGAGAACACCAGCTTCACGGAAACCACGCTTGTCGACGCCGGGGGATTTTACACCTACGGCTTCAACCTTCCGCCCCCGGTGTTTGTGAAGGTAGTGTTCAACGTCGGCACCAAATTCACCCGCGGTCAGACCCGTGAACTACTGAACTTCCGCGACATCAACGGCGATGGCTTCCCAGACCTCGCCTTGGCGAGAGGCACCTTCCTGTCGCTGGACGGCAACACGTTCGACAGCGAAGTGCACTACAATCCCGAGGCGCGATATCATTTGCTCACCGGCGTGACCAATCCCTCGGGTTCGCGCTATCTAATGAGCCACGCGCTTTACGGCAACGAAGGCGCAGCGCATGGCAACGCAGTCTGGGCGCTGACCGAAGTCGCACGCTTTGACGGCTTCGAGCCCAGGCTTGCTGGAGCGGCCATCGGTCCGCTCGCCGACGACGGCCACGATGTGGTGCTGACGCGCTACCACTACGAGAAAGGTTACTTTAACAGGGCGGAACGCCAGTTCTACGGCTTCGCTCGGCGGGTCGCTACCACCTTTGGCTGCGACCTAGCCGCAGCCAACCAGTCGTGTCTCCGAGCGCTCGAGTCAGAAGGAAGGGTGACGGAAGAGCTTCTGGAAAAGGCCGGCTACCGCAAGCTTCAGATCATCGATCACACCTTTTCGAACCGAGATTTCTTGACTCACGGCATTGTGCTTTCGCAAAGCGCGCAGGGTTTCCAATCGCGCCCGCTCGATGAGAAAGACAACGCGCTGCCTGTCGAGGGGGCGCAGGCATTGTCCGCGAGCCATTTCGGCTACACCATCGAACATCTAGAACATCACGCAACCATTGCCGAAGCCGCGACGTGTGCGATGCCGTCGGCTGCCAGCCTCTTGTCGGGTTCATGGGATCCTAAAGCTCAAAGCGGGGGCTCAAAGCTGTCGGCACTGTGGGACGGCTCGAACTTCCAATTGGGAAAACCCGTGCTGGGGCAAGCCAGCCTATGTGGGAGTGCTGGTGGGCCGGGCTGCGCGAAGAAGCTCGAGACGGATATGTGCCGCTCCGGTTTCATGCGTGAGCAGCAGGCGTTCTGGGCGCAGCAGAGCGGCTCAGTGCGCCATCGCATCGAAAGCCTCGAAATCTTCGGCGGCGGCGTGACCTCTAACGAGGCTAAGGTCCCCGTAACACCACGGTTGCGCTCTGAGGTGGCATTCGACTACGATCAATGGGGACAAGTGCAGACGTTCATCAGTGTCGGCGAGGCGACGCCGGAATGGACACCGGGGCCTGAGGCATCGGCCCACGCCAAGATAACTTATGCTGTTCGGCAGGGGCTCAACGCAGCCGCCGTCGCGCCGACGATCGGCTATCCGCTGCTGGGATTGGCCGAGGAGATCCGGGTCTTCGGTGGCGGTTGGGGAGGGCAGGACGGCCCGTCGCCGACGTTGCGCGTACGTCACGCGCTCTACTCGCAGGATGGACGCGGCAACCTGACCGATGTCTGCACTTATCCGGTTGCCGGACTGGAGATCTCACCGAAGCTTTGCGAGACATACAAGAAGAAGTTTCGACGGCATTTGGGCGATGGTTACTCGACGATGCAGGCAGCGTTGCGGGCCACCTATGCGGAGATCGATAAACTTCCCAAGGGCGCGAACGAGTTCGACGCGGTCGTCCATAATCAACTCGTGGACTATGACGAATTCGGCAACCTCAAGTACGCGGTCTCGCCTCTCACCGGTAGCAAGGAGTGGATTGAGCGGCGTTTCAGCTATGCGGCGGACCCCTTCAGAAGCAGCGCTACAACCACTGCGCTGACGCGTTGCGTCGAAGACATCGCCGGGGCGGGGACCGATGCAAAGGGCGTCGAGGCTTCGAACGACCGCTGCGGCTTTGGACTCGACGCGCTGCCTGAGCCGGTGCGCCGCACAGCTGTGACCCACCATTCGACGGCCCGAATCGATACGCATACCGGTGCTGTGGCGGAGACGAGGGATATCAATGGCAACTCGATACTGCTGGACTACGACCGCTGGGGTCGTCTGCGCCTGATCGCGCGCGGCTGGGGTAATATCGCGCGCGAGAACCGCACCTTCGCCCCTCAGCTCCGGCTGGCAATAGCCAAGAGTCTTGCTGTGACGCAGGCGCCGCAGGATGTTCCCTCGACCGATGAATGGCGCATCCTGGCGCTTGCCGATTACGAGCGGCCGAGCGACGGGCTGCTGCGCAGCAATTTGCGGCGGTTCGACCCCTCCGACAGCTATTCCGGTCTGCTCAACAGGGGTAAGACGACGCGCGAGACCGCACTGTTCGCGGACGGCAACGGCCGGCCAATCCAGAGCATCCGCGAGGCAGACGTGTGCATCGGCGTGCCCGACCATCTCGTCAACGGCACGCAGAACGCTACGAAGGACGGCAAGTCGGCCCTACCGCAGACGAGTCTCGAGGAACGGTGCCAGGATGCTGCCACGGCGGTGGTGACGCCGGCGAGCGCCATCGACGCGCTTGGGCGCGAACTGCTGTCGTTCGAATCTTATCCCTTCACCGGTTCTACCGGGGCCGCTGCGCCAGGCGGTCCGGCAAATTCCTATAAGACACCGCGCTTCGGGGCGTTGGCCGCTGCTAAGTCGAAGCCGACATGGTTGTCGCGGAGCGTCTATGACGGGGCAGGCCGGCCAACGCTCGTGCAGTCACGACTGGCGCTGGAGGAAACGGTTCCGCAAGGCCGGGTACGCGGAAGTGCACAGTACCGATACCGCATCGTGCCAGCGGCCGATCCTGGCACCCCGTTGCGTCGGTTGGCGCGCTTCGAGGCGCTGAGCCTGTCGCCACGCTGCAGCGTGAGCGCCGCCTGGTCGGATGCGCGGGGCCTGACCCGCACGGTGTTCGAGCAGCAGGCGCGGCTTTATTCGCAGGCGGCGGCGACTGGCCGTAAAGCCGCGCCGAACGAAGAGGTGAGCGTCCCGCCGTTCGTCTCCGAATACGAGCGCGACTACGCACTGAGCTGGGGCGATTGCGAGGAAATCAGCCAAGTCGCCCAGGAAATCGGCCCAGCGATCGAGCAATCGGCCGGTGCCGAGTGGTCGCATGCCAGCGGCCACGCCGCAGAGCCTTCGCTTCAGCCAGTACGCGTCTCGTACGCCTACGATCCGATGCAGCAGCTGACGGGCGTCAGCTATCCCCTGGCGGGGCAGGCACGCGCCTCGATAACCGTGCGCTACGATATGATCGGGCGCATGACCGAGCTACACGAGCCGAATTCAGGCTGCACCAGCTACCGCTATGATCCGATGAACTTACTGGTCGCGGTGCGCGGCTTCCACTTCGAGCCCAACAAAAAGTCTTGCGGCACCACGACTCGCGTTGCCAACGAGAAGCACTACCGTTATTCGGCCGACCGGCTCGTCGAGATGGCCTACCGCTCGCTCGATGAGCAGGGCGGTGCGGACGACGGGCGCGACACGGTTCGCTTTTATCACGATAGCTACCCGCATGCCGAAGCGAGCGCGGAGCTGCTCGAGACGCCGCGCTACGTGTCGAACGACGATGCCAACCGTCGGTTTGTCGATGTGACTGGTCGCGTTTGCGATAACTGCATCGGGCAAGTGACGGTCGTCTCTGACCGCACCGGCGCACGCAGCTTCGCCTATAACGCGCTGGGGCTGGTCGGTCGCGAGGTGCGCTCAATCGTCGCGCCGTTGAAGGACGCCGGTCTGACGCAAAGCAGCGGCGCTGGCGAAGCCTACCTGCCGGAAGTCGCCTTCCATGAAATCGAGAACTCTTATACCGCCTTCGGCGATCTGGCGCAGCAGCGCTTCGCCGAGAGCGCGCCGTCCAATCCGCACCAGAGATGCATCGACGACGGTGTCGAGACCTGCATTGCGCGCTTCACTATCGGTCGGAAATATGCCCCTGACGGTGCGGTCGCCGAATTGCTGTTCAACGGCCGTCCGCTGATCAGTGCGGCGCAAGACGCACTCGGGCGGCCAGCAATCCGCTGGACTGCCGACGGCACGACGACGGGCTATCGCTACGACGGCAAGGATATGCGGCTGAACCAGCTCGCGACGCTGACGGCCGGTGTAGTCGGCGATGGAGTGCTGCCGGTACAGGTGAACGGATACCAGTACGACGGTGGAGGCAATGTCCTCGCCTACACTAACCGCGCCATCCCTGAACAGGACTACGAGAGTGCGTTTGGGTTCGGTTACGACGCCGTTAACCGGCTGACAGGCTTTGCCGCTGTTGTACGGAAGAAGAACGATCGGCTCGAGAGCCGCGGGCGCTACGCCTATGATGAGGGCCACCGCTTCGTCTCACGCGGATTGTCGATCAAAGGGTTTGGCGAGCAGCCTTCGAGACTCGAGCGCCAGTGGACTTACCGGTACGACAATGTGCGGGATGCGACGCCGCTGCATGCGCCAAAACGAATCGAGTTCCAAATCGATACGAGGCCCGACGCCGTGTCCGCCTATGATGATATCGGGGCGGTTATGCCAGTCGGCACGCAACCGCCTGATGCGAAGCTGCAGCCAGACCTGCTTGCCACCCGGGCGGTGAGTTTTGCCTATGACGACAACGGCCGGATGACGCGCATTGGCGCTCCGCCGTCAGATGCCAAGGTTCCGCTGGCTCTGCTCTCCAACCGCGCGATGAGCTGGGACGCTGAAGGGCGGCTGGTCCGCGTGCGCGGCGTGGCGGACGGCGCCGCCGAGAAAAATGCCGACTGGCTGCGCGAAGACTACATCTACGATGCCGGCGGTAACCGCACACTGCGCATTCACCGGCCGCGCGTCGATGCAACGGGCAAGCCGGTCGACGAGGAGGAGAAGGCGGCGACGGCAACGATCTACCTAACGCCGTTCTACGCCAAAACCCTCGACCGGCGTGGCGCTGTCCAGATCGCTGAGGGCAGCCTGCCCGCGGCAAGCCTCGATGCACCGGCCGACGGCAATGAGGCGCCGATTGTCACATACGTTCATTCCGACCTCGCCGTCGGCTCGGTAACGGCCGGTGTAACCGCCTATGGCGAGGCTCAGGACGCCGACGAGATCGTCATCGCACGGCGCGAATACAGTCCCTATGGGCTGGAGCTGACCGCCGACTGGCTTGCCGATACCGGCCGGCCGGGATCGGCAAAGCTGTCGGTATTCCATGGTAAGGAGCTCGACCGTACCACCAATTTCTCGTCCTTCGGCGCACGCTCCTACAGCCGCGACCTGGGGATCTGGCTGAGCCCGGACCCGATGATGGCGGGGTATCTGGGCCGCCCTCCGTCTGAGACGGCCCTAGCGGCACGTACCCTAAGCACGTACACGTTCGCTGGTCACAACCCGGTTAGAGCATCGGACTCGGACGGAAGGATCATCGATACGATCCTCGATGCCGGCTTTATCATCTATGACATCGGTGCTCTTGCCTACGACGAATACAAGACGGGAGGAGCAAACAGGACTGAAAACTTCACTGCGTTGGCCGCCGACTTCGGTGGACTACTTGTTCCATTCGCTACGGGGGGAGGCGTGGCAGTTAGGGGGGGCCTGAAACTGACCGACAACGTAGCATCGGCAGTTCGTACCGCAGACAGCCTCGTACCATCGCAGCTCCGAAGGGGCAAGTTGTCCGAGAAACAGGTTCTCGACAACCTCATACTGACCGAGAATAAAGCTGTTCATTCAACGAGCTTCAAGAACACAATTCCTGACGCCGATTTTACGGACGAACTTGGTCGCGAGTTGTTTGAAATCAAAGACGTCAAAAAGTTGAATCTCACTAAGCAGTTGAAAGCCCAGATCGAGCTGGTCGAGAAGGGTATCTTCGACGGCATGACATTAGCCGTAGGTAAGGAGACGAAGCTCTCGAAACCCCTGCGAGAAAAGCTTGGCACAATCGACGCAACCGTAATTCGTTCTGACAGTCTCATGAAGACAAAGGTGAAAGTTGACTGACAGATAGGCTGAGGGATGAAAAAGGGAAACGCCAATGAAACTTGTACGTTTTTTCTGTTTGGCCTTATCGTTGGCAGTTCCTAGTCCGCTCCTCTACGCGCAGGGCGTCGTTGTCCCTCGCGACTCCGTCATTTTCGAGCTGGCCAACCCCCTTGAAGCCAAGCAGGACTTCAACTGGTACCGGCACGGCACGCGCCGCGAGCACGGCGCTCATCAGGCGATGTGGGAGCCGCTGTTCGTGCTAGACTATGCCACTGGCGAACTTAAGGGCTGGCTCGCGGACAGCGTCGAGGCCAACGACGCCATGGACGAGTGGACGCTGACGCTGCGTGATGGCGTAACCTGGTCCGACGGTGAAAAGTTCAACGCCGACGACGTGGTGTATACGGTCGAGATGGTGCTGCGCGAGGATAAGCTGCCTGCCTTCGAGGCAGCGGAGATGCGTCGAGCGCTCAGGCCTAATACTTTGGACGATAGGGGAGCCGCCGTCGTCAACGGCATCGAGAAGAAGGATGATCTCACCATCATCTTCAAGCTGAAGGAAGCCGATCCACGCTTTGCGTTGAAGCACTTCGGCGGCGGATTTTTCGGCAGTTTTCTGATCATGCCCGAGCACATCTGGCCCGACGCGAATGCCGCTGATTTCGAGTGGGCGGATCCCATTGGCACCGGGCCATATCTCTTCGATGCGCAAAATACGGATCAAACGCGCGTGGTGTGGAACCGGGACCCGAACTGGTGGGGGGCAAAGACCGGATTCGAGGCGCTACCGGCTCCTGCGCGGTTGATCTGGCAGTATGTCGCCGACGAAAAGACGAGCAAAGAGTTGCTGGTCGCCGACAAGCTCGATGCCGCTCGCGAATATTCCAAAGCAACCTTCGACGAGACGCGTGAAAAGAATCCGGCAATCGTCGGCTGGTCGACCCAGACCCCCCCGACGACGGGCGCTGGACCGACGCCAGCGCCGGCGCCGACCCCGACGCCTGTAACCGAGAGCCTTGCCTGGAACGAACCTTGCGTCCGGCAGCTTGAGATTAACACCAAGGTTGCGCCCTGGAACGACTTGCGGATGCGCAAGGCTCTCTCCCATTTGATCGATCGCAAGCGCCTGGCCGAAATCGGCTATGGCGGGACCACGACGCCGTCGAAAACCATGTTCGTCGCGTACGGTGCTATGAAGCCCTTCATCGAAGCCGTTGCCAAGTATCAACTGCCCGCGGAGGCTGAGATCGCCAAGGCTGAGCCGTTGCTCGCCGAGGCGGGCTACATGAAGGGCGCAGACGGCCTCTATCGCAAAGGGGAAGAGGTCCTGAGCGCGGTCATCACCGTCAACGAGAGTGTTGCGAAGGACAGGGAGGCAGCGCGGGACCTGGAAGCTCAGCTCGATGCCGCGGGCCTCTCTGCCCGGCTGGAACTGGTCTCCAACGAGAATTATTGGGGCCGCGACATACCGACCGGGAACTATGCACTTGCCTATGGCTGGCTGTCCTGCGGTTCGCTCGCAGAGCCCTACACCTCAATGGCGCGCTATAGGATGACGAACGTGCCACCGATCGGTGCTCATAGTCGCAGCTTCAATAACACCGGGCGTTGGGACGCGGATGCGAATAAGGCCTATGAGGCCACGCTCGACAAGATCGAGGTGCTTCCGCTCGACGACCCAACCATCCCCGAACTGGTTGCCGAAGCTTACGCCTACCTGGATGCGGAGATGCCGTTCATCCCATTGGTACAGACCCCCCGCATCATGCCGTTCAACACAACGTACTGGATCGGCTGGCCCTCGGCGGCGGCCAGCGGCGTGCCGATGCACAATTGGGGCAGTGCACATGTGATGATTCATGCGCTCGAAAAGGCTCCGCCTCCGCCGCCGGAGTAGTGTTTCTAATATGCCGCATAGTGCCCGGGGCAGAAGTGATGATCAGGATCGCGCATCTTTCTGACATTCATTTTGGCGTTAAATTCAGCGAAGCGACGTGGGACGCGGTCGCACACGAAGTCGTTCGTTTCGATCCCGACTTGATCGTGGTTTCCGGCGACTTGGTTGATGACCCTTCGCCGGCGCACCTACTGGCTGCGAAATGCGCGTTGTCAGATCTTTCGGAACGTGCACGCCAGAGATCGCATATAAGAAATAACGGCAACGGTCGCTCTGCCGAATTGATCGTCGTCCCCGGAAACCACGATGTGTTTGAGTCCGGAGTTGCAGTCGGCATGAAGCGACTGGACTGGTTCGAGCGGGTATTCAATGCAGACGAGACCGATCGAGCGGAGTCGTTCTTGAAGGATGGATTAGGAGTCCAGAGTCTCGGCTTTAGCTCGCGGTGTCTCGGCTTTGAAACGAACATAAGACCACAGGATGCCGGCTTTATCAGGCGATTATGGATCCGATTGCTTGCACTTGTGTCTGGGCGCTACGGCCACGATGGAGATGATTTCGCCGGACATCTACGGGTTGTTGGGCCCCGGCCGAGCGTGAATACGCCAATCGGGGCGCCCTTGCTTTTGGCGTTGCTCGACTCAAATCCGGCACACGCTGGCCTATATGCAGCAACAGGAGTGGTGGACAACGATCAGCTTATGCGGCTAGGGTCCGAGCTGGTGGTTGCCAGAGATATCTATGTCGCCCGGATAGCCGTAGTTCATCACCATGTGCTGCCAATTGCCTTTGCCGCTGGCGCTGCTCGGAAAACTGGCGAGCCGATGATGGTCCTTCGCAATGCCGGCGCGGTGCTGCGGACTCTCGCCGATCACAAATTCGACCTTATACTGCATGGCCATTGGCATAGGTCTCAGTTCACACGGATTGATTTCGGTACCGATGAAGTAGACAGCTACCCTATCGCCGTCGCTTCTGCCGGTAGCGCCGCGATGATGTCGGCAGACAACCCGAGTGCGAACAGCTTCAACCTTATCACGATCGCCGAAACGGGGCAGATCGAAGTTAAGAGCGTATTCTACGGTGCCGCCCAAGCGCCGAATCCGAAAGGCCAACTCGGACGTCATTATCACCTATATAAAGAGCCGCTTTCGTCTGCGAAGCGACGCGCCTATGTTCGCGCCCAAGAGCGTCATGACATCGAGTGCGAAGAGCGCGAGCAGGCTTGCGAGATTACCGAAAACGGCGACCTATGGGTCACGCATCGAGTCGAAGCCCTTCAAATCAGCGGCGAAATTTCGGAATATTCCAAGCGACCGCTCGGCATATCTATCCCGTCCTACGGCCACTTCGTTCGCGAAACCCTCAAACCTGACCACGCTTCCACTCAAGCCGGGGTTACGCTCACAGTAGCCCCTGACCATCCTGGTTCGCAAAATAGAGAACTTGAGTATTTTTGGATCAACCTTCCCGGTCACGGATTGACACGTGGCGGCGAGTCCGCGCGCTATACCATCCAGCACGGCTGCGCCAACTGTATGAAGATGACGCTATGGGAGGCAATTGAAAGGGCGCAGCAATCCTCCAAGGAGGCACCTCCGGAGGGTTTTGACAGCGAGTGGTTGGGCGCGCGTGTTTCCTTCCCCACGCGCAAACTGATCCTCAAGGCCAAGCTCCCTCCGAGCTTGGCCATGGTGCAGCCGCACGTTGAATGTAGGCGGCATCCTAAGTACCCCTTCTATGAAGTTGATAATTGGGGTGATGCAAAATTGAGCCCCAAGGACATGGTGATTGATCCCAAAGTCCAAGAGGAGGAGAAGCAGGGGCTGCGCTATGAAGCGCCGACGAATACGTGGATCCTCGAAGTAAATCATCCTCTTGTTGGTTATCAATATTCCCTTCGATGGAAGGTTCCGGGCGACGTGCCGGATGCACAGATCGTTGGCAATACACTAGAGTGGCAACGAAGGTTGTTAAGCCTTGGCGATCGTATCGACAGAGCATCGACGAGTGACAAAGATGGAAGGGCTATCCACCAGTTTGAACTGCTCTGCCGCACGCTGGGGATCGAAGTTTGCTGTGGTGGGCCCGAGGAAAAGTGGATCGTCGTCCTTTTCGTCTATGATACAGAACGACTCGCGCTTAGGCCGATTCTGAGCCGCCGTTCGTGGACGGCCGACGGACTGCCGCGGAGCTTTGAAGTCCCATATGGAGACGGCGTTAGTGGCGCGGCATTTCAGCAGCGTCGGATCATAGCTTGGAATCAACAACGGGTCGCGGACAATCCATCCCATTCGGCGCGGTCCCTAATTTCTCCAGTGCCTCTTCCGGGTTGTGAGGGCAAATCGACCGAAGTAGTGAATATGCTTGCTTTGCCAGTCTATCATTCTGGCACAGAAGACCTCCGGCAGCCTCCTCCATGGGCAGCGATCGGTGTGGTTACCATCGCGTCATCGTCCTATGCCTCTGCGATTTGTGGTATGGATGACGCACAAAGAAGACGACTTCGATCCGCGGCACAAACGCAGGTAGACAGCATCGTGCGAGCAATGTTGGGAAAGTGACCATCACACTATTTCACAGGCTTCTTGAAGACCCAATTTGATGTTATGTTGAATTAACTCGATGATGGCAGGAGAGAGCCATGTTTCGCCTTAACCTCGGTAGCGGCGCTGTAGCCTTCGAAATAGAGGGAGATTCGGATCGAGTCGGCAGTCTTGATCCAGCAGAGCTGACCGCTCGAAAATGGCCAGAAGAAGTAGTAGAGAATTATCGCCGGTATCGAGAGCGAGCGATGCATGCCGACACATCCGCGTGGTCATTAACCGACGCAGCCCAGACGTCGGATGGTGCTGAAAAATCCTGACGGGGTAGGAGCTATCTAAAGGGCTATGCTCGTCCGGAAATAACCCGCCGGGCGGACGTCCGGCGAAGATCTGACACAATGGCCTCCGCTTAGCCTCATTGTTATCTGGCGAAGTTCTCCACGATCCTTTTAAGAAACACGGCTGATCAGTGCAAACATTCCTTTCGGTGGCTGTGGTTCGAAAGTTCGAAACGTCTTGAATGCTCGATTAATCGCGCGGATCGCCTACTTGACAGTGAGTTGTATCCTGGCAATTTGCTCGCAGGTAGGGAAGAGGGTGCGAGATGAGATTTGTGGCGATGGATGTAGAAACTGCGAACGCGAGAATGCGAAGCATCTGTCAGATTGGTCTAGTTGTTTTCGAGGACGGAAGAGAGATTGCCTGCGGGAGCCACCTCGTCGATCCTGACGAAGAATTTGATTTTTTTAACATTGCTGTTCACGGGATTACACCGCACCATATCGCCGGGAAGCCAAAGTTCTCTCAGATCCAAGATTGGCTACTCCGTCACACAGACGGTCAGACGATTGTCTCACACACTCATTTCGATCGGACATCGCTAGCCCAAGCACTCGCTCATCATTCATTGCCTCCCGTGAACTCGACTTGGCTCGATACGGCGAAGGTGGCACGTCGCGCATGGTCTCAGTTCGCGTCTTCCGGATATGGTCTTGCAAATCTCGCCCGCGAGTTTGGTATCTCCTTCAAGCATCATGATGCCCTTGATGATGCTCGGACCTGTGGGGTGATTCTGTGTAGGGCAATTCATGAAACTGGCCTTACGCTCGATGAATGGGTAAATCGTTGCAAGCTGGGAATATCGGAACCGGCGAATGGTCGCGAAAAGCGCAGTGGTGATGGCGATGGTCCTTTGCTCGGCGAGACCTTAGTCTTTACCGGTGCTCTCTCTATCCCGCGGAAGGAAGCCGCTGATCTGGCGCACTATGCCGGCGGCCGCGTTGACCCTGGAGTCACCAGAGAGACGACAATTTTGGTGGTAGGAGACCAGGATCTAGATAAGCTTGCTGGGAGGGCAAAAAGCAGCAAGCATCGGAAAGCCGAACAACTCGCGGCTGCCGGGCAAACGATTCGCTTCCTTGCAGAGACTGACTTTTTGGCGTCGGTCAGGGAAAGCCACTAATTCTGTATGACGTCAGCGATCGGCGCCTAAACTGGCGCCGCCAAGATCGCGGAGAGGACTGCAGGATCCCAAGTTCAAAGTCATAACTTGGCGCGAATTCGCGCGCATTCAGTTGTAAGAGCAACTCGAACTTTATTTTGTGCGCCAAGATATCGCGCGACTTTGTCGAGGTCATCGATGATGGTGCTGCGTTGCCGTTGAATTTCGACACCCTGCGCCTTATCAGTTATCCATCGTTCAAGGCTGGCGAGTCCAAGACGCACGAGGAAGGTTGGCGCCAGATTAAAGTCGAGGCATGATACCACGAACCTAAATACTAAAAGATCCTGTGCGTTGCTATCGCGCTCTCTCCGAAGGCTCTTGATATAACCCACGGCTGCTTCGTTCATTAATGCGCGAAGTTGGTGAAAGTAGCCCATGCTTTTGCCCGAGGCGATGTAGTCGGAAGCGGCCTTCAGGGCCTCCGCATAATACTCGCGTGCCTCGACGGGCGTACGATCAATAATTTTGTCGGCTATCCGTATAGCAGCCATGACTCTGCCACAGTTGAAGACAGGGAACGACTCTGCGATGACTGCTTTCCTCTTGTGGAGGCGGTAGAGACCACGCCAATCGCCATTGCGTAGCTTGAAAATATACCAGTATTTCAGAAGGTCGAATGGATTGCAGCCGTACCGCTCAGCTTGTTCGAAATCTGACTCAATCTGCTCCGGCTTTCGAGGGGTCAGACTGAGCCTGGTGCGCGCTCTTAGGCAATAAAACTCTCCGATCTTTCCGTTCTTCTGTATCTCTCCGGTAAGGTATGCCTCCGCGACATCGAAGTCGCCGTTCTTCCAGTGACGAACGGTTTGGGAAATCGTTAACGCGATGGATCTGGCCGGATCTTCGTTTCCGGATTTTGCCGACAAACAAGCTCGCTCAATGAGTTTCCGCCGATCGTCGGGAACTTTTACCCTGGTCACATCGTGCATGAGCCGGATCGGCTCCGGTACTTCCAGGACGGTGCCTGACGCCGTGTCGCCTTTGGTTGCGTACAGATGATAGTCCTTCAACGCCGCGAGGTCGGTTTCGAGCTCTACGGACGATAGCTCGCATATTTCCTTGATTTCATCCACTCGCGCGCGCGCGAGCAATTGCATCGCGTACAAAATTTCTTTCTGCGTCAAGGTGAGCTGGTCAATTTCCCTCTCGAACGCGAACGCTCTAATTTGTTCGCCGTTCTTACCTCGCCAGTCAGCGACCGCTTGGGAAAGTTCGTGCCCAAGCGAGACGAGGCGGATTATGGATGTGATAAATATCGGCGAGCCGGCCGAAGCGCTCAGAATTTTGGCCTTATTTTCGTTTATTCTTTTGGCCTGCTTCTCATCAGTTATCATGTACTCGACGTTGACGGCTACATAGTCGTCGAAGTCCACGCCTTCAAAGCCCCGCATCGCGATGCGCTGTTCTCTTCCGGTCAGCAATTCGAGGCGGGATGTAAATAGAACTCTGCTATTGTCGTTCTGGACATTGGCGGCAATGATGATCTGGGAGATCGTCGAATAGAGATCGTTCTGCTCGTCTCTTGGCAAAGAGTCGACGTCATCGACGATCAGCAAAATTGACAGGCCGGAAAAGGCTTCGATGCAGAGGGATATCTTATCCTCAACGTCGGAGGCTTGTTCAATCACCTCTGGAGGGGAACCGACTTGCAACAACAGATTGTCGAGCAGCTGCCCAACATTCTCAAAATCGCAGCGGGTCGTTGAGACCATTCGACCCAGCAGGGATGCGAACGTGACTTTCTTGCCTGACAGCCAAACGATCTTCTCGAAACCTGAACCTGGCCTATCCAAAATTTGAGTCGCAAACTCATAGGCAATCGTAGTTTTCCCTAAGCCACCTGCAGCAGTCAAAACTTTGATCGGTCGGCGAGGCTCGCTGATCCACTGCCACAGAGATTCGAGATAGGCTTTGCGACCAACGAACTGGATTAGGTTCGGATCTCTGGGGGGAAGGTTGTTCTCGATTTTGGTCGAGAACAATGCTGCTGCAGAGGGCTCCCTCTCAGAAAACAAAAACGTCAGGAGTTCGACATCATCATTCGCAGCGCGGCACTTGTGCTCGTATCTGCAATAAATGTCACCCTTCCGAATTATAAATTTCTGCTTGTCCGCTGCACCGATGTTGCGACTGTTGCGAATGAATGGCCTTGGTTTCTCGGTCCCGCGGCGTTTGGGGATGTAAAGCAACACGAACTTGCGGTCGATACCCTCAACGGTGGAGATTCCAGTGTAGCTCTTGATGCCGATAGGATTTCCTACATAGGTGCCGGTGAGCTGATTTACCTTGTCATTGTCTCCTGCAAATCTGGCGACCTCCGACAGCGTGTCTTTCGAAAAAAGCAGAAGGATGTAACCACCCATCGAGTTGTAAAAGGCGACGAAATCCCGAACGAGATCGGCTATGTGATCTTCGTCATCCTTAGCTTGCTCTGCTCTCACGAAGAACTTGTAGTCAAACTGGAATCCCTCGAAATCGTGCGGCGCGCCATTGGGTACGAGTGCGCCGAGTACGCTTTCGTCGAGGCGGCCACTCTTATGCAGGTCCGCGATATTCCGCTCAATTTCCAGATGAATCACGCTTCGTCCCCCCAAGACAGCCAGATGAAGCTGATCCGCGGAATGGTGTCAACGAGGAGACCCTTAAACGATAGCGACGAACCCGAGAAAAGCAGGAGAGATGGGCGTCCGCAAAACAAGGGCGCTTCCCGGGCGGCGTAGCCGAAACAGACGGTAACCACTTTCGGCTCAAGATGTTTTGCCACATGGCGCGAACCTGCTCTTGAATCACGCAGGTGTTCTCGTCGTGTGCTCAGTTCGCCGAAAAAGTTGCAAAGTTCGCGTGCTGCGTGTTTTTTATGGTGCCCCAAGGTGGCCGTCGAGTTCAACGACGAATAGACGCAATTCGGGGTCCCGCGTTCGATTCCGCTAACGGCAAGCGATAGGGGTCGACAACCCGGCCTGGGTGGCATGCTGCCGGCTTCCGATCGTCTCAGTCGGTTGGACTGCGGAAGTCCGGCAGTCCGCTCGGCTCAGGTCTGTTTCGTACAGGTGAGCGGACTTATGTCGAGAGGTGGAAGTCAGGGCGCCGCTTGCGCGAATTGCTGAGGCCAAGGAACCGGGCAACCTCGTCCTCCACCGCGCGCCGCCGTCCGCCGATCGCGGCGAATGTTCCGATGGCGCCGCCGAAATACGTCAGGAACGATTCTCCTCCGCGCTCCGCTAGCATTTCGCGGCTGCGGCGGATTTCCTCGTGCCATCAGCTGTTCAGCCGTCCTTCCACCCTTTCGAGCACGGAGATGCAGGCGTGGCTGGAGGCCGAGGCCGCATTGGCCACGCGAAGCTCGGCCTCATCCCCTCCGAGGCCGCCGAGGATAGCGGCATGCTGTAACGCCAAGGACTTCGACTTCCAGCGACGTGGCCCAGTGGATGAAGCCGGCAGCCGGTTCTCCACACAGTCCCTCGAGCTGCTTGAGGCCGGCACGAAGGGATGCTGGCGAAGGCGATTTCCTTGCTGAGGCACCAGATAGCTAAGTAGCGGATTTGTGGCGGCGCAAACCCGGTTCCGAATGACCGGAGCGGGGGCGCACAGCCGATCGTGCTTAGACGCACGGCCCCGCGGGGCCGCACATTGCTGAATCTCTGTGTGCTCCGCCAGCTCAAGCGCATCCTTGATGTCTTTGGTTCAGCAAGGTGGAGGTCGACATCTGGTCGGACGCGGCGACGCTACCACCACCCAGAATATCTTCGACACGGCGATTGCCCTGCAGCTCAAGAAGGCCCATCAGCATCTGGATGGACTTACGCGTACCAGTCGACCGTGCCGCAGCGATGATGTCTGGCAGGCTCTTATCACCGATGGAAATCCGGCAGGGGTTCAAGTTTGGCGTGCGCCACTAGACAGACAGATGCATTATCTGCAAACACACTCGAAGCCGAGGGCTGCATCCATTGCTATCTATATCGAGCAAAAAAGGGCGTAAATGATCAAGGTTGAGAAAGATCATTTTTTAAGAGCTGCGCTTGAGATTGGTCACAGCGGCGACAACGATACTTTGCCTTACGATTTGGATGCGGGGTTCATCAAGGAAAAAGGCACCCGATCTTGCGGCCCTCTGCCTGAATTTGTTCCAGCGCGTCGAAACTGGCGCCGTTGGGAAGCCAGCCACTTTCATGAACGGGCTCTCGATTGCGGCAGAACGTTTACTCGTCCCGTCCGGGCCGCATGGCTTCCGTATCACTACCAAAATTCATCCCTTTTGGAACCTCTATCTGAATGGACTAGGTCTAGCGATTGCGGAGGCGAACGAAGGACAGCGGAGCGCCCGCGCGCATTCTTATCGGCTAGCTCACTAGGGGCCTGGCCTCTTCGATCGAACGCGATCGTGGCGTGCGTATAAGCTCGCGACTTTGGATGAGCCCGATCTGGGGGAGGACCGTGCGGTGGTTATCCAGACCGATGTCGCGAGCTTCTATGAGCACATCTATCACCATCGGCTCGAAAACGTCGTTAAGGACTTGGCGCCGGAGTCCACCCTGGCAATGCAGATTGATCGGATACTAAGCAAGTTGGCGGCGGGCCGTTCCTTCGGCCTACCGGTCGGCGGTCAATGCGCTCGTATTCTGGCTGAAGTGATGATGACGCCGATCGACCGGTCATTGACCGACGCCGGGCTCATCTGGCACCGCTATGTTGACGACTACACGTTAATTTGCCGCTCGCAGCAAGACGCCTACAAGGCGCTCTCTGCATTGTCGCATGCGTTGGCTGACTATGGCCTTTCGCTCAATCGCAGCAAGACAACCATCCTAACCGCCAAACATTACAAGGATTTTGTTTCAGCGCAATTGGGAGAGGGTGAAGACTCCAGTCTTGCTTTACGGGAACTCGACCTGCATTTCGATCCATACTCGGACAATGCGAGCGCCGCGTATGAAAAGCTCAAACAATCGTTCGACAAGATCGACATCTCCTTCCTCCTCGACCTCGAGCGGGAAAAGTCGCAGCCTGATGCGTTTGTGCTTGCGCAGATCGGTCGTGCGCTCAAGTTTCAAGAGCCCGGTGTCGCAGTTCAATTGTGCGCAACGCTCCTCGACCCAAAAAATCTCGATTCGTTTCGTTCGTCCTGGTCAAAAATTATGCGCGGGGTATATGCTGTCCGGTCGAACGACCAGTTCGCATCGATCTTCGCCGCGATCGACATTTTGCTTGATAAGATCCCCAGTGCCGGGGGGCATCTGCTCGTTCCCGAAGCCAATATGTTGCATTTCCTACGGTCGCTTCGGTTCGTCAGAACCGACCTTCGCGGTGCTTTTGTTCGTCAGACGTACGACTCGACAACGTCCGCCGCGGTCCGGCGTGCCTGCATTGACTGCTGGAGACATTGGGCGGATCGGACAAACTTTACGCGCTTGCGCAACCAATGGCAAAATCTGGGCGCTGGCGAGCAACGAATGCTATGGCTGGCGGCTGGCGCGTTCGGAGACGAAGGCCTGAAGGCAAGGGACCAACTGCGCGGTTCGCTTGCGCAGGCGTGGCAACTCGGGATCGAGAATGGCGCGCCGGACAGCTTTGCGGCTTGCTATGAAGACTGGGTCAAGCATGCCGTTTAACCGACTGCCGGCCCGAGACCCGAGGACAGTCGCGCGGGACATTCCCGGCGTTCTTGATATACTTTTCCCGCGACTGACAGGCGGCCTGGTCAAAGCCCTGAACGCGACGATGTTCTCTTTCGCCGGTATCAGCTCGATCCCGTCCGAGGTGATCGAAAAAAGTCGGCTTCAAAAGGCGATGGTGTTCGAACTGTCTATGGCGCGCGTCGAAAGCGAGTTACTGCGCGGACCAGCGGCGTCGTGGGATGAATGCCTGAAGATCGCATCGCAGCGCCAGCAGCGCCATTTCGATGCGCGCATTCCAGAGAAGCTCGAGCCCAGCGACATCCTCGTTGCCGAATATGCCTCTCGCAATCTTGTGACGATGCTGAAGAGCGTTCAAGCTCAACGGCCATCAGCTATTTTAGAGCATGCACCTCTCATTCCCGGTCTCGGCTGGATAGCGTCTGGCAACGGAGATTTCGCGATCGGCTCAACGCTCATTGAGGTCAAGCACACCGATCGCAACTTCGGCGCGGGCGATCTCCGCCAGGTTCTAATGTATTGGCTCTTGCGTTACGCGCGAACAATCGAGAATGGGGATGAGATGTGGTCGGACATCCTTTTGCTGAACCCACGACGCAACGCGGCACTCCTAATCAATTACGATTATTTGCTCCGATCGGCGTCCGCTTCGTCGAATCGCATCGAACTGGTCGAGCTGCTGAGGTCTGCGGTCGGTCAGGATTTTGATCGGCGTTGAAAAACAGGATCTGCGCCGAAGCCAAACTTTCCGACGTGATACTGAGGTAGAAAGGGTCGGTGGTCGGAATGTCCGCTTCAGCATGGCCCGCGTCCATAAGCTGACATTCCGCCACCGGGCCCCCAATCTGTCATTGCCGAGGCGAGTTCACTCCGGGAATTTTGTGACGCGGGGCTTCTGTAACAACAGGGTCGTTGGTTTGAATCCCTTCAAGGCGAAGGATCTGAGATGGCGCCTTACGGCCACTTTCCCGATGATCCGATGTCCAAGATGTGAATGGTCGTCCTACGATTGGCACTGGAGAAGATTGGCACAACGGCGTCGGAAGAGGGCGGTCGGCGGGCAGCGAAGGCGCATCCGTTGATGACCGCTTCTGAATTACCGTCCCCAATAAGGTGCACGCCAGCCGGCCTTAAGCGCCTGGCCTTCGTCGCAGAACCAACGTTCTCCTTCCTTGACGTCAATCTTGGTCTTCTTGTACCAGGGCGACCAAGGCGTATGGTATATCAGCCCGTTTCCAGAGATGTTACCCTTAATCGGGCATCCGTCTGGAGCCTCCTGCTGCCCGAGTTTCCATAGTTGGGCGCGGTAATTCCATGGAGCCGTTTCGCCGTCGGTGATCCAAACTCCGATTCTATTTTGGTGGGCCCGATTCTCAACATCGATATATTCATTGGAATATTTGCGAAACGCCCAAGCATGACCGCTCGCAACCATCGTTTCGTTGATGTCTTCGCCGCCGACCTTGCAGACCGCAATTGTCCTGCCATAGCCATCTTGACCACGGTCATCGCAGTCGACGGTTTGACCAAAGACAAGCTCTTCGAGAGCTGAGATGGCGGCCTTGCCGCAATCCCAAGATTTTCCGTTCGGCTTGTTGCATTTTTGACCGGCCTCTGGCGCGTCGATCCCATGCAGCCGATAAACAATGTCATTCAGCTCTATCGTGTCGCCGTCAATTACTCTTGCCGGAGAAGTCGCCCAAGCGTGGTCTCCAATGGCGCCTGTGAGGGAAAAAAGTACTGCCACCACGATTTCAAATCGGTGTTGAAGGAGTCTAAGAATAAGCAACCAAAATCCCCTTCGCTCTACTGAATTCTCGGGACAGGCCCCATACGAGGGTGAGTGCCATTTGTCTGGAAGCCGCGCTCGCGCAACGTAATCTATTTCAGCCAGCGTACAGTCTCACCCAGTTTCGATGAACCCAGCCAGATTTGCACGGCCCGGTATAAGGCTGTGTCGAAATCCACCCTGTTGAGACGTTACACTCTTGCCGTTGCTTTGAGTAGACGATACCCAGCCACTTGCCCTTCTCGTTGCAGAGATACACTCGTTCGCCGTTATAGAGGCGATCGAGTTCAGCATAGTTGGCACCCGGACCGCTTCTGACTGCGAGAAAGCCGTCGCCTGATGGGTCGAGTCCCTCGATCACACCGTTTGCGCCGCACGCGTCGAAGTCGGGATCGGCTTCGATCACAATAGGAATTTCGGGCTTCCGGCCGGGTCCTTGATTCAGAGAAGCCGCCTTCTCGACGGCCCTTTCTCGAGCTGCCTCCCGTTCCACATCCAAAGCGCTGGTTTGAACCTTTTCCTGGCCTGGCGGCGGGGTTGGAACCCGATACCCCGCGATCGGATTGCGCGCTCCCGCATTCGAAGCCTGGTCGGGACGTGCGGACTCTATCGCGGCAAAGAGGCGGCATTGGTTCGTGAAGGCCCTATGATCAAAGCCGGCGCAGCCCCGCCTATAGGTACACAGCTTTCGGCAGTCATCAAGGGACTTCTTAAATTCTGCGGACGTCAACCCGTCCAATGACGTTCCGGAATAGGGGAGAAGTTCGCCAATAGTAGCCTGTTCGGCAAGGAGCGAATGGACTGGGATAGAAAACAACAGGATGCAACAAAGAAACGCTGTGGCGACAGTTGCCGCTATGCGTACCTTGAAGTGTCCAGACAGACGCATGCTCCCTCCAATCCTAAACCAAACACTTTCATGGGGCCTCACCAGTGGGAGGCGGAGTGCATAGATCAGCAACCATCGAGAGCCTTGATCTGGGAAATGAGCGTCTTCCCAAACGTGTAGACGGTAGTTACGTCTGCCCTGCCACGGCAGCGCCTGCCCTGATCCGTAACGTACTCGTAGCTGACCCGAACTTCGTCGCGACTTCGGAGAGCCGTGCCGGTCAGGGTCAGCGGCTGCGACATCGCTCCGAAGAAGGACCGAATCGACTCCACGTTGAACGGCCCTCTGGCACGCTTCTCTGGAACAACGTGAGCCGAAGCGCTTTCGCCATCTGCTGCAGCAAGCGCGGAATAGAAGGCCGTGACGGTTCGCATGGGGTCGTAAGGCGCTCGCTCTGAAGCCTCGATCGCGGTCTTCTCGACCGCTCTTCCTCGATCTACCTCCCGTTCAACATCTAATGTGCTGGTCTGAAATCTTTCCTGACCCGGTGGTGGGGTTGAGGCCCGATAACCCGCGATGCTGTTGCGCGTACCCGCATTCGAGGCCGGGTCGGGACGTGTGGACCCTATCGCGGCGAAGAGGCGGCATTGGTTCGTGGAGGTCTGATGATCAAATCCGACGCAACCCTGCCTGTCGACACACAACTTACGGCAGTCATCGAGGGACATCGGAGCTTCCGCCGACGTCAAGCCGCCGAGCGACGTTCCGGGATAGCTGAGGAGTTCAATGTCGGTCGTGGCTTCTTGGGCAAGGAGCACTCTGACCGGGATGGAAAACAAAAGGGTGCAACAAAGGAGTGCTGTGACGACCTTTGCCGTTGTGCGTACCTTCCCAGACTGGCGCATTCTCTCTCCTTTATTGTTCGCGCTCCGCGTCCCACATCACGGCCGTGGTTGAATCTTCGCACCGCTTTCCATCCCGCCTCTCGGGAACCGGTTGTCGGCGTGATCAAACAACCGGCACTCGCGCTGCCTTCTCGAAAAGCTGAAGGCTATGCACTTTTCTCGATCCCAGCACATGCTTTCACACTGATCCCGTGAATTTGCGACGCGCGAATTGCCGAGTTGGGTGCCGCTTATCACATAGTCGCGATAGTATTCTATGATCACCGATGCGTCCCGGTAGCCGGGATGTGCCGTTCCGGTCAACACGCCCGTCGTCGCCCTCGGCTCGAGTCTGAGCTTGGCGGTCCCGCTCTTCAGGAAACACTTCTGGTTCCATTCGTTGAACGTGAACGCCCGGCATTCCTCGTTATCGCGGCAGAAATCCTCGCACTGTGCCAGGGACGAGGCGGACCTCTGGTCCAGATCGAACCCGAACAGGTCATAGTTCGCATAGTGATCGAAGGTGCGGGTGACCGGCGTCGGCTCCCTGTATCCGGTTATCGGGTACCGCGTTCCCGCGATCGAAGCCGTATCCTCGCGGGCGGACGCTATGCCCCCGAAGAGCCGGCATTGCTTTGTCGAGGAAGAATGATCGAAGCCCGCGCAACCTGACCTGTCGTTGCATAGCTTTCGGCATTTTTCGGGCGTCATCAGGACTTCCGCGGTAACCAGCCCGTTCAACAGGGTTCCGGGATAGTCAAGGAGTTCTCCCTGGGGCTGGGTCTGCTGGGCATAGACCAACTGGGTCGAGACGAGCATCAATACGGCGGTGACCACGGCGCGCAAGGTTTTCGGCCAACTGGACAATGCTACTCTGTACAGCTGCATGCTTTTTACTTTCGCAAAGACCCGACGGTTAACGCAGGAAAGAAATTGAGAAATTCTCTCGATGATTGAGGTTCGTTGGTTTCCGGTTCGGGCAGTTTCAATCTCCTGGCCTATTGCGGGTCGAAGCGCAGGTTGGCGTTCTCTTCGGTGGTACTCCAGCTTTCGATAGTGCAATCCCTGGCTCTCTTGGGTGCGGCCCCGTGAAGGAAAAACGGAACCGACGACATGGGGTCGAACACCCCCTGCACCTCGTATTGGATAATGCCGCATCGACTGCTGCTCAGCCGCGCGTTGCCGACGATACTGCCGTCCGCGAGAGTACCCTTGAACAAGGTCGTGCCATGGCGGATGCCGACGCCAAAGAGTCGATCCTTGGGAATATCGTAGACGATCTCGATCTCGCTGCTGCCGTCCCCCTTGGGGTCGAGGCGCAGGGTCATGACACTGCCGTTGTGCAGCCATGAGGATTGGCTTGGCTCGGGAAGGGGAGGCGGCGGCAGGTTCGCGGGATCGTGGTACCCGCCGACGGCTTCGCGTGTCGATGCGAAGGACCCGCGGGACACCCGTGCCGAAGTGATGCTCGCGAACATCCGGCAGGTATTCGTGGCCTCCGCATGGTCGAAGCCGGCGCAGCCTGAGCGCTCGCCGCAAAGCTGGCGGCATTTGTCGAGCGGGTTCGGAATCTCGGCCGAAACCTTTCCACTCAGGATCGTATCCGGATACTCCAGCAGTTGCTGGGCAGATGCCAGAGTCGGGATCGCGAACGAGACTCCCGCCAAAAGGAGAGACGCCACTGCGCGAGGCATAGTGCCAGAAGCGGCCCCACGTTCCTGCCGGGTATCAGCTGACTTGCCTGAAGCGGCGCAGTCTCCTGTCATTTGCGGTCCCCCTTGCGTTGAATCGGCTAACGGCGTTCAACCCCCCAAACTACTCGGCCTTGGCTGAAGAAGAACTTGAGTACAGGCTGTCCTTGAGGCGCATGACCCTTCCGGCGGATTCCTTGATGCGATTGAGGATCGTCGGATTGGCCCGCGCCTCCTTCAGGAGGAGATCGGAGATCCGATCCGGAATTGTCGGATCGGGATGCTTGTCGTTGGCGAACACGAGCACGTCGTTGCCCGCGAGAACGGCCTGCTTGACCGTGTCTTCGAAACTTCGAGTGTTGATGATCGCTCCCATTTGCAGATCGTCGCTGATGATCACACCCTTGAACTTCAGCGCCTTGCGCAAAAGTCCCGCTAGCGTGGCTGGCGACATGGAAGCTGGCGTACCCTCGGCGCCCGCGATGTTCCTGTTGATGACGTGGGAGGACATGATCATTTGGGCGTCGCCGCTGGCGATTAGATCGCGATAGGGAGCTAACTCCGAGTCGCTCCATGATTGGGTGACGTCGACAATTCCCTTGTGCGTGTCTCCGGCACTCGATCCGTGTCCCGGAAAATGCTTCAAGGCTGTCAGCATCCCGTTCCGGCGGTGGCCTTCGACGAACGCTCTGGCATAGGCGGAAACCTTCTGTTCATCCGGGGAATAACTGCGTCCCAGCCGACCTATGATGGGATTTGCGGGATTGGTGTTCAGATCGACAACGGGACCGAGATTGAGGTTGAAGCCCCACGATGCGAGGCCGGCGGCCATCTTCCCGTACTCCACCTCGGCCGCGTCCGGTTCCATGGTGTGCGCGACCGAAGCCGCGCTGGGACTCTCCCTGAAGCCGACCGCCTTGGTCAAACGCTCGATCCTGCCGCCTTCCTGGTCGACGGCCACCAACAAGGGCTCGCGCGAGACGCTTTGGAGGCGCTCGTTCAGGTCCTTGACTGCCTTAAGACTCCTGATGTTACGCCCGAGGTAAAGGACGCCGGAAATCCGCCCCTGCGCGGCTTGGTCGAGGACTATCTTGTAGCCCTCGTCATCCGGTTTGTTGCCGACAAATCCAACCAGCACCATCTGTCCGATCATCTGCCGAATGATGGTGTCACGGCCGTCCGCTCTGGTTTTCGCCTCCTCCGCGTACGACGCTCCGCTCGCGAGCAGCGTGATCGCGGCAAGGATCGCGATGATAAGCTGTGTTATCCGTTGCACCATGATTCCCACCTCAATCCCTGGCCGCGACGGCGCGGACAAATTGAGGCATCACCGTCCGGGTGATCTTGCGGGCGGACACCATGCCCTTGTTGCTGCGCACCGGATACAGACTGAAACCCTGTTTCAGGAAACAACGGTCCGGGCGGGTGAAGGTGACCCAAGTGAAGCCGCTGCAAATGCCGGATGCTTCGCAGTTCTGCTTGCACTGGTTGTACGACTGCGCGAAAGACTCGCCGAGATCGTTGCCCGGAAGATCGCTGAGGAGGAACAGCTCCCAATTCGCGTTCAATGTCAGCGTGGCCTGAGACGGCTTCGCCCGGAAATACATCCCCGAGGAGACTCCAGCCACCGCCTGAACGTACTCATAGCCGGTCTTCAGGAAGCATCGGTTTTGTTCGCTGTTGAAAGTGAAGGCGCGGCACGAATTGTCCATCTCGCACCTGCTGGCGCACATGGACACGTCGTACATTTCGAGTCCCTTCGGAACGAGGTCGCCTCCGTACAGGTCGACTCCCGTAAACTGGGCGAAATGCCAGGTCTCCAACTCTTCAGGGGATGGCAGGTTCGACGGGTCGCGGTAGCCCGCGATCCTGGCCCGTGTGCCAGCCGACGAGGCGAAGTCGGACTGGCCGGACGACACGGCCGCGAAAATCCTGCACATGTTGCTCGTGGACGAGTGGTCGAAGCCCACGCACCCCGAACGCTCTTTGCATATCCTGCGGCAATCGCCTCCGCTGCGGTTGAACTCCGCGCTGACGAACCCTTTGAGCATCGTCTGCGGATACTCGAGGATGGCCGGGTCCGCCTGCTGCGCAGCGGCAGGAACGACAGTGCCTATCAGCGAAAGAATGGCGGCGAATGCAAGCTTACGAAATCTCATACTGAAAATGTCTCCTGCCCATGCCTCCATGGGCCATCACCGCATGTTGTTTCTATGGGTTGAGCGATCCCTCGCAGTAAGTGCTGCCTAGGAAGCTGTCGAACGAGTTGGCATGCGCCGACCCTGTGTTGCTCGCCTCGCGGCAGAGGGACGTTAGCAAGGTCACGGCCTTCTCGTTGCCTTCCAAGGCCAGCTCGAAATACGACCTGGCCGCCTTGTTCGCGTCGATTGAGGCGACCCGGTCGGACGCGAAGGTGCGAGGGTCGTACCATTGGGCGATTTCGAGCTTTGCTTCGGCGTTGCCGCGCTGCATGGAAAGCTGGATCGCCTGATTGCCGATATCCCGGTTTCCCTGGGCGAACGCGTCGTGGCTGAGAGCCAGCAATTCGTCCCCGTCGTTGTCGGTTTGCTTCAACTTTTCGAAACGTGCCGCAAGTGGCGGATTGGTCGGCTCGTCGTATCCCGATATCAGAGCGCGCGTCTCGGCGAGCGATCCCGGTATCTTTCTGGCCGAGCCGACACTGGCGAAGATGCGGCACATGCCCTTCTCGGAATAATCGAAGCCAGCGCATCCCGCACGATCGACGCATATCTTTCGGCATTCCTCGACGGACTTGGGGACTTCCGCGCTGATCATCCCGTTGATCACTGTGTCGGGATAGTTGAACAACGGATTTCCTGCCGAGCCGTCCTGCGCATAGGCGGATGGAACTGCGACGGCTGCCGCGATCAACCACGCCGCCGCCCATGTCCCAAAACGGTATCCGAAGAAACTCGTTCGACCTTTGAACTTCAATTTGCGCATCTGTTTTGACTCTCCGGGAGGATTGCGAACCAAAGATATTCTCGATCTCCGGTCATGGATCGAGGCTCCCCTGGCAATAGGTGCTGTCACGGAAATCACGGTAGTTATCGCCGCCGTTCCGGCTGTCCTCACAGATCGACGTCAGCAGCTTGCGCGCCTCGTCGTTGCCGCCGATGGCAAGCTCGAAATAGGCGCGGGCCACCCGGTTAGCGTCGATCGCCTCGGCACGGGCCGAATTGAACGTCCTCGGATCGTACCACTGGGCCTGCCTGAGTTTCGCGGCCGCGTTTCCTCGTTGGACGGCCAGTTCGATCGCCTGCTGCCCGATGCGGCTGTCATTCGCCTGGAACGCCTCTTCGCTCAGGGCCAGCAAGTCGTCGCCGTCGTTGTCGGACTGCTTGAGGCGTTCGAACTTCGCCGACAGCGACTCCGGTGGAGGACTGGGAGGTTCCTGCTCGGTGGTAGTGGGCTGAGGTGCGGGCGGGGGCGTCTGGACTGGCTTGGTCCAGTACCAGTAGCCAAATCCTCCGCCGCCGGCGAGCAGCAACAGTAGAAGATAGACCCAAGCGCGGCTTCGCTTGGGAGGCTTGACGGGTGCATCCTCCTCTTTGACTGGCTCCAGTAGCGGAACGGGCGGGGGCTCGAACAGAGGAGGGGGTTCAGGCAGGGGAGGCGGTTCCCCTGCGGGCTTCGCTGGTAATTCAGGCGGAGCGTTGAACCCCTCAAGTGTCCCTAAATATCCCTTTGGACTCTGCATGATCTCGGGCCAGAACGCCTGACCATAGACCTCTGCGCCGTCCAACTGTAAACGGACATACAGGCTATACGGAATTCGGTCGCAGATATTCGGACCGGCACGTACGACGGTTTGATCGGCGGATCGCGAGACGACTTCCGCATCCATAGCGGCGGGACCCGCCTGCCAGCCGTCGGCCCCTAGATAAGGGGTGTCCGTGGATTTTCGCGATACCACAAGCTGGACCCGGCCGTCCGCGACGGAGACATTGTGGAACGTTATGAGAGCGTGACCGAAATAGCGCTCCTCGTCCTCTACTACATGGACGCGGACCTCTTTCATCGAGCGGCCTTCCCGAGTTTGACGGAGAATGAAGAGGGATCGCTCAGGCCGGCGATAATTGTCCTCAGGCGTTCGTTTTGCTCTACGTTGACCGTGAAACCCTCTCCCGACATCACGTTGTCGATCACCAGTTGATGGAAGGCGTACATCCATTCAGAAAGGGCGAGATAAGCGAAGTTGCGCCTTTCATGCGGTAGTTGATCGCAGTTCGCCTGCGATGCCCGGTTGGCGAAAACGGTGAAGGTACCTTCGTCGGTGCCGTCCGGTGCCTTCGGGCGCTTCGCTTCCGGCACCGAGTCGAACCCGAGGGTGCTCGCGAAGCGGTTGATGTGGCTTGTCGCGAAGAACCCGGCCTTCTCGAGCAGAATGTCGGGACGCTCGATCGCGTTGCCCGTGAGTTTCCCCAGATCGATGGCGATGCGGCTCTCGAGGTCGCAGCGACGTGCGCCGGCGACCAGTTCCGAGACCATCTCGCCCGCCGTCTCCGCGTCGAGACCCATGGTTTGCAGAGCCTCGTCGTTCCGGGTCAGGGCGAAAAGGTTCTCCGTCCAGTGTCCGACGGCCGCCCTCGCAAGATAGGTCTCCTTTTGCATCGCCTTTGGCGCGGTGGAGACCACCGTTTGAGAGGCGTTCGCTGCAGCCACGGTTGCGGGCTTCTTGGCATTCCCTGGCAACGGCGGTCCGCCCTTGGTCGGCAGTGGCGGCGCTGACGGACGCTTGCCATTCGGTTCGGAAACAGCTCCCCGGTTGTCGTCCGAGGATGACAGGCCCCTCAGTCGGCTTCCGTATGCGATGTGCAGGTGTTCGGCTATTCCGTTCTGGGATATCTGCAGCATCCTGATCGCGCTGCCAAACTGGTTCTTGTTCCAGGATTCCGACAGGCCCGAAAGTATTTTCCCCGAAACTTCCTCGCGTTCCTCGAGACGCTTGTTGATGTCGCTGTCCACGAAGTAGGGCGACACGACACGCCTGATCTCCTGGGCGATGACGGCGATGCGTTCGCGAATCTGGTTGTATTTGATGTCAGGCCTGCAAATCGGGGCGAGGTTCTGGGCGAGATAGGTGACTCCGCCGTCGTTGAGCTTGAGCGCTTCGTCGAAGGCGCGGGCGGGGTCAAGGAAATGATTTTGGACTTCCTCGACCTCGAGGTAGGCCTCCCGAAGGATCGCGACCTTATCGACTTTTTCCGGTAGTATCTCCACTTCTTGGTTGCCGTCGTACCTGATCATGAACTCGGCTTTGAAGTTGGGATTGCGCAGCCAGAACGTGTTCTTGAAGGGGGTACCTGGTGTCCACTCGAAGGGCCACCTGTGCGCCTTGCCGAAATAGCTCGTCAGGGAAGCGCCCATACGCGCCTGGAACCGGTCCGACGGATTTTGGCCTTCCTCGCCTGCCTTCTCGGTGAAGTGCTGGTCCATCATCGTCAGTATGAGGAAAAGCGCGGTCTCGGCGCGGGCGCGGTCGGCGGGCGTGGCTCCGTGCGTCGCCTGTACCCATCTGTCGATCATGTCGGGAAGTTCGACGACTTCCTGGTTCGACGGTTTGATGCAGAGCAAGATGCTGGAAATCTCTTGCTCCGCGACGTAGCGGTCGAACAGGAAGGCGACCTTCCCCCGCCGGAACAAGTCCTGGAGCGCGTCCGGCTTGTCCTCGAAAAAGGTTTCGAAATCGACCTTCTGCCTGCTTCTCGCACCCGGGAAATCGAGGAGATCGGTGTGTTCGAAGAACGGCCACGGCCGCTCTGTGATGGCTATCCTGAGTTCGGCCGCAAGCGCCGTGACCACCGACCTCGCCAGCATGACCGATGGTCCGTTCATCGAACGGATCGAAAGGTCCTCCTTCTGGTTATGGCTTCCAAGGCCGCTTAGCGTGGCCACGTCGATGATGCTCTTTTCCCGCGGGATTAGCGCGTCGATCTGGCAATAGGCGTCCGTCGGGAACCCCAACCTCTCGAGCGCCGACACAAGCTCCACATAGACGGCCGTGAACTGGGGAATGCCGCCCCAGAGGACCGACAACAGATCGGCGCGGTCGCGGACGGAAAGGCGCGGAGCGAGTTCCGACGCCGTTTGCCAGTATGCGGAAAGGGTTTCGATGTAGGACAATCCCGAGAACTGCTTTTCGAAGTAATCCTGCAGGTCCCACAGGTCTTCCTCGTTCAGCCCGCGGGCGGATTGCGCTCCGGCGCGCGACCGCGCCGCCTCCAGCACCGACAGAACGGTTTCCGGTTTCAGCGGGGCCCTTTTCTTCGGTTCCCCGTCGAGGAAGAAGCTGTTACCGAGGATTTTGGCGATGTCGGTCTCGCTCAGCATGCGAAGTACGACCGGCGATCCCGCGGGGCTGGGCTCCTGCCGGACGGAAAACCGCGTGACCAGGCCCGTCGACTCCCGGTCGCCGCCCGGGTTGATCTCGCGGATGAAGTCCACGTTGCGGCCAAGGTCGCCGAAGCGTGCCATAAGTGGAGTGTCCTTGTCTCTCGCGAGTACGGAGACGAGGTAGGATTTCCCGGCCTGGCTGGGTCCGAACACGCCGACGCACATCGGGCGGTCGATGGCAGCGTGTACCTTTTTTGCTGCGATGATTGACTTCCTGATCTGCTGCTCGGCGATCTTGCGGCTCGCGCCCACACGTTCGGCATTCGCGACATCGGAAACCCAACCAAGGCTCTCCTGAGCCAGTTCGAGGGCGTTGCCACAGATTTTCTTCAGCTCAGTTTGCATGATGATCGTCCGAACTCATTGTATCGACAGTATCCCCGTGTCGAGCCAGTACCCGTCGCCCGTGTCTATCGCCAGGGTGTCGAGTTTCAGCTCCATAAGCCGATTGACCGGTGCGCCCGACGCGTCTTCGGCGTCCTCGATCACGAATTCCTCCCGGGTGAGTTCGCTGGACAAGAGGATCGCCTCGTTGGTTTCCTCCTCGTCCGCGTTCTCGGCGTTCCTCGCGATCGTGACCTTGATCGGCTTGGGAATCTGGCGGGTCGTCCGGGACTGGGCGACCGTGAGCTTGTAAAGCGGCGTCGCTACCCAGCGCTCCAACGGCAGCTGCCGGAAACCGATGCGTACGGGATTGTGATAGTCGAACGTGGTTTCCTCGGCCGCGCCGATGCTGTCGAGATCGATGTCGCGGAACAGCAGTTTCTCGTCGGTCAACGTGGTTCCGCTCTCGAGACGGCCGATGTAGCGCGCCGTCGAACGCATCCTCAGGTACTGGGAATAGAGCGTGAAATTGGTGATCGAGGACTCGGAGAGAGCGCAGAGCATCGCCCCGACGACCGCCGTCGTCTTCGGATCGTCGATGTGGGTGTTGCTGACGCCGCGGAACGGATACCAGGTTCCGACCCTGTAATCCCTGATGGGGATCACCGCATCGGTCCTCACCGCCATCTTGTTCGTAAACAGGCTGATCATCTGCGGAAGCCGCATCGGCCGTCCCGTCAGCAACACGACATCCGCGTCCAAATGGTTGATGGCTTCCCCGATGTTGTCGAACACGCTGTCGAACGTCGCCAGAACGCATTCCTCCACAGCGACCGGGTCGATCAGGATGTCACAGTCGGCGATGCGGAATCCTTCCGCTCCGAGGGCGTACGCCTTGCCCTTGAGGTATTCGAGTATTCTTTCGTCGACGGGGATTTCGGCTTCCTCATCATCGTCGCCGCGCATGTCGAAAAACTCGGAGGCCTTCCGTATCGTGGTATGGCGCTCGTTCGGCGACATCGCCTCGCATTCGGAGAGAACGCCGATGGCGATGGGCTGCAAGACCTCGAGTACGAACTGCCGCCTGAGGTGCTTTTCCTGCTCCGACATTGTCGGATTGTCGCCCGCAAAACGGTCCTTCAGGAAGTTGCGTGCGCTTCCGAGGCCCGCCGCAGCGAGTTGCTCCTCGAAACGGGGGATGATGAGGCTCTCTATGATCGTCTTTAGCAGATCGTCGCCGGCGATGCGGAACCCCTCGCGGAAGTTCTGATCCGGGTAGAGGGCCACGTTGTCCGTCTGGTAGTATGTCGTCACCATCAGGTCCGTGGTGCCGCCGCCGACATCGACGCTCGCGATCCGCAGGCTGCGTTCTTCCTTTTTCCCCTTCGTCTTGTTCGACGGAAGGGATGCGGGTCTCTCCCTGTCCTTTCCGAGAATGTCGAACAGCGAGCGTATCGAACCCAGCTTTTGAACGGCCTCGCCGTAGAGGTAAACGAGATGGACCGAACTCGCCTCGTCCCACGAACAGTGAACCTCTGGCCGCTTGCTGTTGATCCCGTTTTGCGTGTCGCTCCAGCCCGCCAACGACCATACGAGTTTGACCGCCGCCTCCGCCCGTGACTTGAGGATGCGCTGTTCCTGTACGGGAGTCGCCGACGGGATCGTCATGATGATCCGTCGAAGCCGCCTTGGCACGTCCTTGAGGCGACGTTGCCGCCTGACGCCCGGATTGTTCATCATCGACATCGCCTGGGCTATTATTTCGGCGAGCATGAACGTGAAGAAGGATGACTTCGAGAAGGAGAACCGGCTGGCAGTCTGGAGCTCCTGCTCCATGACCTTCAGCTTGTACTTCTGCCGGTCGCTCTCGATCTGCTCCAGCACATCGCCCCGGTCATTGACGAACCTGTAGATCGTGCGCTCGACGAGTGGCTGCACTGTGCCGTCCTCGTCCGGCGTGGCGGAGCGGAACTTCCAGGGCTGGAGGACCGGATCGGAACTCCAGAGATACCTCTTGGGAGAAGACATGCCGGTCGCCGCTTCGGTACCCTCTGATTCACCGCGCAACCTCGACGCTTCCGGGCCGATGCGCAAAAGGCTTGGCCAGAAGAACGCCCTCGACCTGCCGGAGCGGCGGGCCTTGTCCTCGGTGCCGAATTCGGCGGCGACAAGCTCGCACTGGCTCTCGAAAGGCTCGCGATAGATCAGTTCCGGTTTCGAAAGGTCCCGTAGTTCCATCACCAGCGAATTGTTCAGGTCGACGTTCATGTCGTCAGGGAACGACTGGATGAGCAGGCCGCAGGAGCGCGAGTTCCCGATATCGAGCACGAGATCGACATCGATCGGCTGGACCGCCTTCGTCTCGCTCACGGTATCGATCAGCGTCACCCTGCCGAGCTTGATGACGCTGGCGATCAACTGGACGAAGGTGATGTAGCGGGCGAGGTGTTCGAACTTGTAGGGGAAGTCGTCCGCCCTGAGTTCCCGGCCTCTCTTCTCCGCCTTCTTATAGCTGTAGAAGATTTCCCGGAGCCAGTCGTCGACCCACTGCTGAACGTCCACGTCTCCCCTGTCGGGTACGTTGATCTTGTGGGAGAGGAACGAAATGATGTCCGGCAGTCGGCTCATGTACCGGAACGACTCCGTCCGCGAAGCGTCTTCCGGCGACGGGGCGAGGTATGGCCTGTTCTGCTTTTTCGGGGCGAGCGACGTGTCGAACGCGAAGATGATGCGGTGGGTCGCGTCCTCGTCCTGGTAGGTCTTGCGGGTTTCGGTCACCCGCGCGCGGACCCAGTCGGTCGGCCCTTGCGCGTATATCTCGTTGCCGTAATCGTCCCGTCCAGGCTCGATCTTGAAGAACGGCATCGGCACCCAGCGGTTCAGGAAGGTGTTCAACGCCAGGGACTTGTTGACCTCGTAGTTTGCGACATCGTCGGCATGCGACGAGTACGGGAACGGCGCGGTGGGATCGTCGTCCTTCCAGTTCGTCAGCAAACGCACGAGCGTCTTGCCGTCCGCGTCGACTTGACCGGGCGATTTCCGCTCCACGAACGAGCGCGACAGGCGCGGGGACTGGTCGAAATCGAACCCGAATTCGACAAACTGGATGCCGCTGTCGGGAACCAGCGTCAGACCTTCGCTGAAATCCGCAAGGTTTGTCAGCATGTCTTCACCATGGGGCAGGTTATGTCGTACGTGGTCGTCACGGGACGGTGAACTCCATTACTTTGGTATCGTTTATGGACTGGACGCTGCCAGATTGGACAATTGGGTCTTTCCCCTTCTGCTGCACAACCACTTTGAACGGCGTTGCTCCAGGGGCCTGTCCGCCGTTAACACCGTAATACTTCACCTCAACTCCATATCGCCCTGGCATCAATGACCTCTCACCAAAGCGAACGTGTTCTATGGGCTGTTGGCTGTACGTTTGATAGTTCTTGTCGATCTCCAGTTCCCCGCCGCAGGCCTTCTTATTGCCGTGAAAAATCCTCTCTCCGTTCGGACAGACGACGGTAAGGTCGAGATCGTTTGTACTGTTCCAGACAAGGCTTACCGTTGTTTCGTTTGGATTGAGATCGACCCCTTCCACACGGGTTCGTTCTCTCACCTGGTCTACCGGGTCAGGCGGCGGCGCTGGAATGCAGCTGGCAACCTTGACCCTTACCTGCTCCGTCAGAGCACTGAGTTCGGCGGTCAGAGCGGCGCTCTGGTTCCTGCTCGCCTCCATCTGTGGGTTGGGAAGCTGTCGGCAAAACGCGCCGTCGCCCCAGCCGTAGACGTATCGATCGCTGAAAGGCACCCGTATTCCGCAAGCGGGGAGCAGGAACCATCCGATGACAAACGGAAGGACAAGCGCGAGCGTCCAGAGTGCCGACGACAGGATGCCCAGCCAGTTTCTCGGGGTCGGTTTAGACGGGACAACGGGGGGAGGTACGGGGTCGCCCTGACCGATGTTGACCTGTGCCGATTCAGGCAGCACCCTTACCGGCCTTCTAATGGCGTCGCCGCGCCCGCCCGAGAGGTCCGAAGTCTGTGCTTCGTAACCCCAGGCTGTCAGGACGATGGCGGCCTTGCCGGACGGCACGTCTCCCAAAAGCCAGACGTTGTCATCGCCGGGGTATCGCACCGCATTGCGCAGCGCCGACGCCGTGTTCTGGGCAGCCTGGTCGTTCCGCGACTCGTAACGTTCCGCGGCGCTTGTAATCACCGAGACGTCCGCCTGGAGGCGCTTCTTGTAGTAGTCCGCAAGCTCTTCGGGGATGGTTGACAGCCGCGTGAGGGCGTCGTCGCTGTCGATGTACCAGTCAACACCTGTCTTGTCGTTCCGTTCCACGGGTTCGGCAAGCCGGAGCGCCAGGCGTCCCTCGAACTCTCTCTCGAGTATTCCCTCCATTCGAGGCAGGGACCGATCGGCGGCAGAGCCAAGCGGACGCATGTTCAGAAGGGAGGTCATGGTGATGAACTGGCTCATTGCGCACCACCCTGCTGACCTGCCGCCGGATTTGGCGTCGTCGACGCCGCCTCTCGGGGCGGCAGGCCGACAAGTGTCGGGTCGATCGCGCATGAGCCCTTGCTGATCTCCGATTTCAAAAGCGTGATGTTCCGAGCGAGACTTTCGTTCTCTTCTGCCAATTGAGAGAGAAGGCCCTGGTCTGTGGGACTCTCCTTCTCGTAAAGCAGATTTCCCGGCCACGCCGTGTAGGCGAGGATGGCCCCGAAGAATGCAACCAGCGTGGCCGGAACCCACCATCGGACAGGTCGTTGCACACCGGCAACCGGGGCGGCCGTCGATGGCGTCATCGCAGGAGCTTTTTGCGGGTTTGGCTGGCTGACGCGTTTGACGTGAGAGGGGTCCTTTGCTTCGATGCTCCCTGAATTCGCCCACTGCTTTCCGGGCAGGCGCGCCGTCATATCGGTCTTTAGGAAACGGCCGATTGTTCCGTCGATGTGCCCCGCGTACGCGGCCTCGGAAACCGTGACCGGGGATGGCAACGCGCCCCAGTTGGTGAGTACCGCATGCTCTCCGACGGCCATGACGAAGTTGTCGTCGTAGACGTTCAGCATGGCGGAGACCGTATCCCCGATTTCCGGATCGCGTAGCGCCGGCCTTAGCGCCTCCAGCCGTTGGACCAGGTCTTCTTCGACACGGGACAGTTTTGCCCGGTCCACCGCCGCCAGCTCCTTCGGATCATCGTCGTAGCTTCCGAACCACGCGACGTTCAGAAGGTCTCCTCCGTCCTGCCTTTTGACGTTCGGTTCCGCGAATACCCGAGACGCGCCCTCGCCACACAGCGCGTCGATACGGGAAAAGGTGGCCGCGCAGGAGTTCCAAAGAGGACTGCCTTTCAGGGAAAGGACCTCTGAAACTTTGAGCTTCGTCGAGCGTACGAAATGGAAGTTGCCCGCCTTTGCCATAAAGCCCCCATGCCCACCAGTGTCCCCATGAGTATTTGCAACCGATGATCGATAGGTGTCAAGCTAACGGACACCGGTAAAGATTGGGTGTCTGAGTGCTTACGATGCGATCGAAGCGGAGTGGATTCGAGAAGTCCCAAAGCTCTTGTGATGCTGCCAGAACGCCGGCCGCTCACCGCCACGAGTCGGAAGCTATCCCGATGGCGGTACAGGAGCTTGAGGTATTTTTGTTTCGGCAGTTCGGGGGCGGCGAGCAGAAGTCTGAGTGCGCCCTGGACTTGGTGAGAAAATGCACTCCGCCGTTGTTCTTGAGCAAGAGCGCGATCGCGTGATTCAGTTCACGTCCCGAAGCGTTCTCAATCGTATTTTCCGCCCGCTTCGCCTTTTATACCGGCGTTTGACCCGCGACCGACACACTCGCAGGCATCCGGAGCGAGAATACGAATTCTATCCCTTGAACTAGCTCCGGGTCCGTGGACGCAATAGAAAACAAAGCGAACACACCAGGGACGGACCACCTCGTTCGATTTGTCACCACATCACCTCAAAATTAGACATTATCGCCGGCACAACGCGCAGTCGACCAAGCGTTGCCGCGAGAACGTTGAAAATTCGCCATTGGTTCCAGCTCGGCCTCGCTCCGCCCGTCCGGACCCACTCAGGGTCGGACGCAAAGCTCGCTAGCGCGTTGATGCCGGAGATGCCGGATCGAGAGCTCGGTCTCAGCCTTTCCTCCTCAAGCCAATTGATCGGCCAGTGGCAGCGGCTGGCTGGGCGTTCCATACCGGGGTGCGGCCGCTCACTTCGAGACGCAAAGTCCTCCGCCTGGTGTACGGAAATGATGAAAGAGCCCAGGCCGCCAATCACGCATTCCGCATAGTATCGGTCGAGCGAAACCATCGATCGGATGCACGGATGAGGGAACGCCGGGCGCGAAATTGCCCCCGTTGTGAACGTGCGCCATTCACGATGGCCGTGGGCGAGGGCTTCGGTCGCCCGCACGGATACTCGTGATCGCCTACGAAGTGGCACCTCGTTGAACAAGACGCGCGCATCAGTCGTGCCGGCCCAAATGGCTTTCCCCTACTTTAGAGCCAGCCGCGCCGTTTGAAGTAAAGAAAAGGCATGACGGCGGACAGGATCATCAGGCCGATCGCCAACGGGTAACCGAGCCGCCACTGCAATTCAGGCATGAGATCAAAGTTCATGCCGTATATCGACGCGACGAGTGTCGGCGGGAGAAACACAACAGCGGCAACCGAAAAGATCTTGATAATTTGGTTCTGCTCGAGGTTGATCAGGCCCAGGGTTGCGTCGAGCAGGAAGTTGATCTTGCCCGACAGGAAAGCGGCGTGATCACCGAGAGAGCTACTGTCGCGCTGAAGCAGCTTGATGCGCTGCCTCATTTCCTTGGTGAGCCTCCGTTCCGGACTTTCCAAAGCAGCATGATAAGCGACGAGGCGAGAAATGCTGACAAGGCTTTCCCGCGCAGCCGTCAGCAGGTCCCCCTTCTGGCCGATCTGCTCGATGACTGACTGTAGGTCTCGTGTTTTCTTGGTTGCGTTGGCTACCTTGCTGCGAAACACTTCCCGCGAGATTCCGTCTATCTCGTTACCGATGCGTTCCAATGCGTCGGCCATGCGATCGATAATCGACTCCAGCAAGCCGAGCATGGTGAGTTCGCCGGTGACGCAGGGGAAGGCGCTCGGACGTTGGGCGCGGGTGGCAAACGCTGAAAAGGGCTTGGGATCGGCATAACGCACAGTCACGAGAGACAGGCCCTTCAAGATGAAGGTGATCGGAGTCTTGACCGGTTCCTCGCTATCAAGATTTGTGAGTGCGGTGATCGTCATGAACTCCGCTCCGTCCTCCTGATAAAGACGCGCCGAGAGTTCGATGTCCTCCATCTCGTCGCGGGACGGAATGGAGATGCCGAGGACTTGCTCGACGGCGCGGTCTTCCTCTGACGTGGGATTCACCAGGTCAAACCAGATCGGCGCCGGCTCGCCCGCGGTTGCCGCAGCCGTCGTCGTCGCAGCCAGACGGTTGATGTCGAGGGTGTAGGTATGCAGCATTCGATTGCTCCTTTGGGCCAGCTGTTCCGACCGGAGCCTTGGAGGATCAGATCGCTACAGCGGAATGATGTGACGTCATAGTTTGAGTGCCGGGGTTCGTCTTTCTTGTCCTCGAATTTGGTGACGTTTGCATGTACGCCAATGCGCGCCCACGATCTACGATGGCTTCGCCCGACAATGCATGCGCTTGCGCCACATCGGACGAACTGTTCGAGATTGCCTCAAGGGGCGGCGGCGCCTGACAAAGAGGTCGATTTCTTTCCTCTTCGCAGCTGGCTTCAACACTCTTGTCGCGAGTGATCTCGTTCTAGCAATTATCACTGGAACCGCCGAACTCGTTCTGAATGCCTCGCGAGAACTCGGCAACACTTGACCACGAGCGCAACCTCGTTCCGACTACCTCCGAGTGCCCCCGGGTTGCTCAAACGTCGACGTCGGCCTTATCCGAAGTCGAAGCTGCTGGTCGGGGCAGAGACGCTGGTGGGTGGCGGTCGATCTCGCTGCGCAGACTGACAAGATCGATGAAATGATCGGCCTGTCTGCGCAAATCATCGGCAATCATCGGCGGCTGCGTTGACAGGGTTGACACGACCGACACCTTTCTGCCCTTTCGCTGCAAGGCTTCCACGAGCGTCGTGAAATCGCCATCACCTGAAAAGATCACCAAATGGTCGACCGTCTGCGCTTGCTCCATCGCATCGATCGCCAATTCAAGATCCATATTTCCCTTGATCTTGCGACGGCCCTGAGCGTCGGTGAATTCCTTTGCCGGTTTGGTGACGACGGTATGGCCGTTATAGTCAAGCCAGTCGATCAGGGGCCGGATCGAGGAAAATTCCAGATCTGTCAACGGCGGAGTAAAAACAGGCCACGGGGCGGAGCAAAAGTCGGCCACTGTGGCGCGCATGAGACCCCCGGGAGGGCGTAGCCCGAGCGGGGGTCTCATGCGCGCGCGGCGCTTTCTGGAGAGGGGTTTCAGCCAGCCTTGCGGGCGCGGCTTTGAGCGAGACGATAGCTGTCGCCGTTCATCTCGAGGATGTTGACGTGGTGGGTGATGCGATCGAGCAGCGCGCCGGTCAGGCGCTCGGATCCCAGAGTTTCCGTCCATTCGTCGAAAGGCAGATTACTGGTGATCAGGGTGGCACCCCGCTCGTAGCGTTGCGAGATCAGTTCGAACAGTAATTCCGCGCCGGTCTTTGACAGCGGCACAAAGCCCAGCTCGTCGATGATCAGGAGCTTGTAGGCTGCC
>Ga0315915_1000202_pt1 | contig 52534 bp, 32 predicted proteins | sample MpolbnodulesMG_FD_207738 | JGI IMG/M metagenome (GOLD analysis project Ga0315915, IMG submission 207738) | Medicago polymorpha root nodule microbial communities from Los Angeles, California, United States - branched nodules | ecosystem: Host-associated > Plants > Roots > Nodule | place: USA... | reverse complement strand
AGTTGCAAAATGAAGATTGTATACTTCCTTGTTAGCATCTTGGCTTTGGCATCCTCTCTTGCCTTTGCTTATGACCCAAGCCCTCTCCAAGACTTTTGTGTTGCAATCAAAGACCCCAAAGATGGTGGTATGTATATATTCCTTAACTTTAAGTCTTAATTATTATTATTCAATTGTTAGGCTTAAATATGCAAACATCACACGTTTTGGATTTAGTCTCTGTAAAAAAAAAAAAAATTTGTTCTAGTCCTCACAAATATAAAATCTTTTGTGGTTTCTCATGTTTTCTGGTTTAGCTAGGTCATACTAGAAGAATTATCCTACTGAAATTTCGTTGATATAACAAAACTATGATTTGATAATTTGCAGTATTTGTGAATGGGAAATTCTGTAAAGACCCCGCACTTGTTAAAGCTGAAGACTTCTTCAAACATGTTGAAGCTGGGAATGCCTCTAACGCACTAGGCTCTCAAGTGACTCCAGTCGCTGTAGACCAACTATTCGGACTTAACACACTCGGGATATCTTTGGCTCGCGTTGATTTTGCGCCTAAGGGTTTAAACCCACCTCACATCCACCCTAGAGGAACAGAGATCCTTATAGTACTTGAAGGCACTCTTTATGTTGGATTTGTCTCATCAAACCAAGACAACAATCGTCTATTCACCAAAGTGCTCAACAAGGGTGATGTGTTTGTGTTCCCAATTGGCCTTATTCATTTTCAACTGAATGTGGGATATGGCAACGCTGTTGCTATCGCTGGACTTAGCAGTCAAAATCCAGGAGTTATCACTGTTGCAAATGCTTTGTTTAAATCTAATCCGCTTATTTCCGATGAAGTTCTTACCAAAGCTTTTCAAGTGGATAAGAGCATAATTGATTATCTTCAAAAGCAGTCTTGGTATGACAACAACTAGTTGCAGAACACGATTAGTCGACTGTTTACTCTGAATGGATAATTGTCTTTAGGTCTTGAATCACCTTGTGCAAGCAACCCCTGCTTGTTATTATTGTATTAAATAAAATGTATTTTTAGTTATTTAACTATATAGTTGTTTTGTTTTCAGTTGAATTTTTTTTGATAATAGATTGTTGTAAAATGGATGTGATTTGTGTAAAATAATAATTTTTTATACCCCATCCATTATAATGTGTATTAGAATTATTCATGGTTTCTTTCTAGCGACGTGTTTCTCTTCATTGACATTGTTATATCAGTTTACATTATTTAGTCTGTGTTTCTCTGCATAACAATAGAACAAATAATTATTAAGTACTTACGGGGAGAAGCAACATCTACTAAGTTGTCGAAAAAAAACATCTACTACAATTTACTTGTTTGGCTATGTATGCCACAAACATGTTCCTGATTAACATAGAACGAAGTTAGATGATAAAGGTGAACACATGATATTAGTAGTATATCTTGCAACTGATGGCTATAGATTGTTTATTCCAAGAGCAAAACAAGTGAATATTATCAGAGATGTAATAGTTGATAGCTGTAGAATTGGAGGAGTGAATATGACTCAAGATATGATCCTAAACTGATAGTAAAACTTGATTCACATAACAGTGATGAAGTTACTGAGAATGAATCCTAGGTCGGAAGATCAAATAGAAATACAACTTCATCTGTTAGGTTACAAGACTACGACGTGAAACCTAATTACAATATAAATGAGACATGTGATTTGGTTCATTCTACGTTGTTTGCAGAAATTGACCCTGTTACACTTGATGAAGCATTAAAGAATGAAAAGTGAACAGAAGCTATGAAGGAAGAATTGCTATCAATTGATAAGAATCACACTTGGGAGTTAGTACTATTACCACCTAACATGAAAGCTATAGATGTATGATCAGTTTTTAAAGTTAAAGAAGAACCAAATGGTGAAATGCTGGAGAATAAAGGAAGAGTAGTAGTAAGAGGTTTTCTGCAAAAATTTGGTGTTGACTATGGAAACGTTTTTGCACCTGTAGCAAGAATGGAAACTATCAGATTAGTGGTTGAAATTACAAGTTTGAAGAATTGGATAATTCATCAAATGGATGTCAAGTTACCATTTTTTTAGTGGTCCATTGGAGGAAGAAGTGTTTGTCAAGAAAAATAAAGAAATAGGAAATGGAAGTATACAACCTGAGAAAAACCTTGCATGGTTTGAAGCAAGCACCAAGAGCTTGGAATAAGAAAATTATGCATTTCTATGTATGATACATTTTGACAAATGCATATGTGAACATGGAATTTATGTTGAGCATTCAACAGATAAAGGTACATTGTTAGTTTGTCTATATGTAGATGATATTCTAGTCACTGGAAATATTGAAGATATTATAGCAATTTCATGTCATCTATGCTTAAAGAATTTGATATGACTGACTTTGGAGAATTATAAGTGAATGCTACAATATATAAAGGTATCGTAGGTTCACTGGAGTACTTGTGTAGCGCAAGGACATACTTAGCATTTTATGTTGGATTGATAAATAGATATGTGGAGAAACCTACAATGTATCATCTATTAGCAACAAGGAGAAATGAGATATGTGAAACGAACACTGAACTAGGGAGTTTTGTTTCCAACTCAGAAAAATGAAAAGAATGCAAGGATGATTTATTACTCAAACGCAGATTGGTATGGAGATAAAGATTACTGAAAAATCACTACATGATATTGTTTCTTCTTAGGCAAGGCATCGATTTCCTGGTGTTCTAAGAAAGAATCATTAGTAGCTCTATTTAGTTGTGAATCATAATACATTGATATTGCAATGAGTTCTTGTCAGTTGTCAAGCTTCTTGGCTTGATTCACTAATGATGGAACTGAGAATCGAATAAGAGAAAGTTATGATATTGATGGTTGACAATAAATCTGCCATTAATCTAGCCAAAGATACTGTAGCACATGGGAAAAGCAAACACATTGGAACAAGATTTCACTTTCTTAGCTTAAAGAGCAAGTCAATAAAGAAAAACTAGTTTTGAAGCATTGCAAGACAAAAGTTCAAGTTGCAGATACCATGACAAAGTCATGGAAGATTGAAACATAAAAGACTAAGAAGCATGGTGGGAATAGTGGATTCAACCAACATGAATTAAGGACGAGTATTAGAAGTTAGTTGATTCATGTTTAGAAGTTAGTTAGTTAGGAAAGTTTGTTGTAAAGTTTTTAGAGGAGGTTACTTGTTACTCAAAGTAACTTGTATCTCAAGTAATATAGTCTATAAAGAGTTTATAGCTCTCATATGTGTTTGTATTAGAGAATTTTGCAATATACAATACAAGTTTACTTTCTACCATAACTCTATCTAATCTCTTCTCTCTTCTCCTCTCTATTATCTCTTAAAGTTTACAAAAACACTCCCTTTGTTCCAACATATTATTTTGAGAAGAACAAAAACTCAAGCTTATAAATAGAATTAGATAAAAAAAAAAAAAAAAGGAAGCTTAATTTGTAGATATGATAAATAAACAATAAAGTTGTAAAGATGATACATAGTAAGAATGAATCTTTGAATATTAAAATCAACTAATGACCAATATTTTCACCATTGAATCCAAAAAAAAAATTATATTAAAGGTGTTGCTACGTGGGTACACACAAAGCCATTGTCTATTCTTATGAATTGCCTGTTTTTTTTATCTATTCACGAATCATTAGACGTTCTTTTACTATTTTTATGTATTTAGGTATCTTTAGAAATAATTTTTTTTTCTTTTTTTTTTTTTTGAGGGAAAATAATTTTTTTTTTCTTTCTATCTATTCATGTATCCTCACACATTAATTTAATTCAGTGAAAGATAAACAATGACTACAAAGTATTAAGAAGGATGATGAGTTTTGAAACTAAAACTTGTATTAATATTATATTTATTATATTATAAGAAAAGTTGAGAAAATATTAAGAAAGGTGAGAAGGTTTTTTTTAAGAATAATAATTCAAATTTAATTTATAGAAAATGAGGAATTGAAGCTTATCTAGACATGCATATCATCACAAATCTTCACAAGAATAGCTCAAGCTCATAGCCAGATCGATAGATAGATAGTATTTTTCTGATGCAACAACCTGTATATGTAGACTTTTGTTGATATTGGAAGCTTGCATCCAGGATGCGTTTTAGGCAGATAGTATTTTTTTCATTGTGCAAAATTACTTTTTTGTAAGTAAACTTGCAGTAGTGTATTTTGAGAGACTTTGAGCAAGCAGAGAAGCGGATTGAGAAGTCATCAAAGAAATAGTGTTTATATATGTGGAGAGTTTACATGCTTTGATGCCCTTTTTTTTTTGTTTGAGTAACATCAATATACTGAACAAAATAAAGAGACTAAGGCCCAATTGAGCCAAATTTTTGGGGATAGTTGCTTTTCACACATTTGAAGTTTCTGAAAAACACATGGAAATGACCAAAAATCTTTAGTAGTAGTTAACTCCAGCCGACTTTAAAAGAGAAAATTAGTTGTAGTTAACTATCTACTACAAGAATTCCCTTAATCAGTGACAGATTCAAAATTGCATTACTGACGGATTTAGATCCTCAGTAATTATTGATGGTGAAGTTGAGGAGGAGGTTTAATTTTGTGATTTCAATTGGCTTTCTTATGTTATTCTCTATCTTATCAATAATTTAATTCACTGCAATTTTGTGATTTCAAAATTAGGGTTCCTCCTAAATCAAAATGTTTCATTTCTCTACCAAATCAAAAGGTTCGATTTCTCTTCTCTTGTTTAACTCTGGTTTTGCTTTTTATGATTCATACTTTCCATTCAAATTACTAGTGTGTGTGGTCAAAGTTCTAGTTTTAGTTGTCAAAGTAGTTGATGTTGTTTTCATAGTGTGTGTGGTGCATATACTCAACTGTTACATGCATATACTCCTTTTCTTTTATATTATTTGTAATTGCTATGTTTTGCCTAGTTTGATGTTGGAGATACGATTATATTATGGTGATTGACTCTAATTTTCTTCCTTTATTATTTTGAATTTGTGTCACTAAGCCTTTGTTTGGTAGAAGAGAAATGCTGAAGAGAGAGATATCAAAGAGAGAAATAGCAGAGCAATTTCTCTTGTTTGGCACACGCATGAAAGAGAGAAAAGAGACAAATCATAGGCGGGACCCACATGTAATACATCATTGAGGTTTTTTTTTATCATTTTCATGTGTTTTTAAGAAATTTTAAATGTGAGAAAAATAATTTTCATTTTTGAGCAGTGAACATTCTGGCACGAAGGGATGTAATAGTCTTTTTTTGTTATTGATTTCATCATCACGCAAATAATATTCTGTAAGATCCAACCTAATTTGAAAGTTCCTTAGAATGATTTCCTCTCTTGATTAGTTCTAACATTACCAAGTTGACGATACACTCAAAAATAGCCAGCCCTGGTTTTCTAGTGAGAGAAACTCCAACTTCTCTCAAAACTTTCTTTCTCCTTCGTTCATCGAGGAGGGGTGGTTTTAGGTCATTTTTTTACCTAAAATCACCCTCGGCATCTTTTTTTCCCTTTTCTTTCAGTCTAAATAAGTGGTTTTCACATATATCAAGTTTTTTCTTGTGTTTTTTTTTGTGATTTCGTCATCTAAGTGCGGCGTTGTGTTGTTTGTCGTCTTGTGCGACTTTTGATTTCGCGTCTTGTCGCGGTCTTCGTTTATTTCCTATTGAAAGATCGGCATCAGTCAATTACCAATTCAACCAATGATTTGGGCGTCAACGTTGAAGATCCGGAAGCATGTGAGTTTCGGTGACTTAGGTTTTATCATATTATTTGTAGGCATTTTGTCGTTTTATGCTATCAACTTGGGTGATGTGAGTTTGTTCGCAGATTCACCCTTTAAGTTTTTAGCAATGTTTGTATCTGATGTAATCTATCGATTTGAATGAATGAATATCGTTTTATTCTTGTTAAAAAAAAAAATTACCAAATTGACTAGTATCTTCTACTTCAATAAAATAAAAAAACTACATGCCAAGCATATATATTGGCATAAAAAGCATTTTTCCTCAAAGAAAAAAAAATAATTCTTCAAAACCTTCCTGTAAAATACTTCCCAATGTTGTAGTTCATTTCATTGATAGGAAATTCGAATGGGGTTCCTGACTCCACAAACAATAGTACCTATGTATTTAAACTTGTCAGTCCACTCCACAAAAATTAAGGGAAAATTGCTTTTTTGACTTTAAAAGTTTTCTAATAACACATGGAAAATATCAAATTGTCCTCTGCGGTAGTTAACTACTGTTAGCATATCCAGCAACAGTTAACTACCGCTGAGGCCAGCGGTAGTTAACTGCCGTTGCGATCTGGAATTATAAAGAGCATAGAAACTCCAGTTTCTGGTTACAAAACACATGCAAAACAGCTTCAAATTTCAATCCAAAATCACTCAAACCTCATTTGCTCGAAAATCATCCTAATTTCTTCAAGTAAATCACAAGTAAGTCATCTTAATCCTATTTACATGCAATGTAGGTTGTTTAGGGTGCTAGTTTTCATAATTTTAGCAAAATTTTAGTGTTTAGGTTAGGTTTGAAAATTACTAATTATGAGTGAATTAGATGTTGTAATGGATTGTTTATGCTGGAATTGTTATTTAGAGTAAGTGTAGGTACAATGTAGTTGTTTAGATGTTGAACTAACACTAATTATTATGACATTTTGACTATGGTGATGGTGATGTAAGATTATGACATTTTCACACCTTGTGATATTTCTATAACATTGTCGTACCTTCAATATTATTTCTTGTGTTTTGTTTTTAACATGTTAAAATTATTTTTAATTTTTATATGTTTTAGAAATGATCAATGTGAAATTGGATGAAAATATAATGATTGAAAAAATGTGTTCAAAATGGTATGTATAAACAGGTTCAAATGTAGGGAAAAGGGGAAGGAGAAAGCTATTGGAATTTGAACCAGGAAAGCAACGGTAGTTAACAATCGTTGGCCTCAGCAGTAGTTAACTGCTGCCGGATATGCCAACGGTAGTTATTGGAAAGCTTTTGAAGTCAGAAAAGCAATTTTCAAATTAAGGATCTCCATTGGGACCTTAATTTGAAACTTTGCTAGAACAAATGAGTATTAAATCATGTATAGCTTTGTATTGGGCCTAATATATCCTTATAAAATCAAATAGTTAGGAACAATCTAACAATTGTTCTCATTCCCATAAAAAAAATATTTACAAGAATACCTTAATTGAAAAACTCAATGTGACTTCTGTTCTGTCATGTTTGTTCCTTTCGTTTTCACTTGTTTCCCTGTGATTTTTCAGGTTTTCCTACGATCCACAATTTGGTTGTTCTTGCGATAATTTTCCACGTTCAATTGTGGTCTTTGTATCTTGAAGTCCAAACTCAATCTCTTCTTGTGATTTCCACTAAGTGTTACCTGTTTTTGTTTTACCTCACCTCAACTAGGGTTTCAACGTCGTCAAATTGTTGTTGTATGTCATCTTGTGTTTCTATATTATCATTTCCTCATGTTCTCTGTCCTACTTTCTCGCGCATATGTTGTCGGCTTATGTCTTGCAGCAAATTTTCCAAGTTACCGTGGCTCCCTTTCTTTAATGTGTTCTACCTCTGCTTGTTTGAGATGTATCTTGATTTGTTCAAGATTTCACCATTGCACACTGAAGTTGTTGGCAATAGAGAAGAAGATGAGCATCATCCTTTAGTCAGAGTTTCTTTCTAATGGAACTAGACTGCTACAAGTCTTTCTCTGATGGATCGTTCTCCACCTCATCCATCTCCATTTTATCTGGCTTCTACGGTTGCCTCATCAAATGCTGAAACATCCTCTGAGTGTCCCCCTCGAAAGCCACCATGGCAACGATGTGATTTGGCTAATCCACCATCACACAGTTTTAGATTTGTTGTCTTTGTCGGTGTTTTTTTTAATATTTCCTTGTCATGTTTCTTTGGTTGAGTTTGTTATTCTTAGTTTGTTTTTAAATGGTACCTCGTGTTTGCTGAAATGCTTCAGAATAACTCATTTTATCGATATTGTATATTGAGAACGAGGCTTATTATGACGGCTATCACCAAATCCATCATCCTGTCAGCTCACAAATGACTTGTCAATATGTGGTCGAATTGGACATCTCAAAGATCACATATAGTCTAATTGAGCGGACATCAGCAAATATCCATTTTCGTAAATGGATTGTATTAAAGACCGGATCTCACTTTATCATTGATGTTTAGCCATATGTAGAAGAAATTAGTTTGATTGTTAGGATTAGGATTTTTGCTTGTATACGCCTTATTGGCTCCTGAAATATCTACATGTATAGTTAGCTTTTATTTGGCTATCTTAATCACTAATACTTATATCAAAAGATGGATGAGGAACACCCCAACTCATTACCATTTTGATTGTATTATCCTTATTTTAGCATTTTAATGAATGAAGTTTATTTTATTGTAAAATTTATTTTTTTCTTTAAACGTGATTTGAGAAAATTAATTGAACAAAAAATGGTTTGTCATGTTTTTGTCATGTGCCAATTTTTTAATACTACTTGGTGATAGACACATTCTATCACCAGAAAGAATATAACAATATAAAAACCTATTTTGGTTGGCCTAATGGTTGGTTTAGGATCTTAGAGTATGTTTCTCTCAAAGTATCAGATTCAATTTTCTCTGCTGTCAATTTTAGTGGGTTAAGTTCATGCACAGTCATGATCTGGCTTTAAATGAGGTCACGCAAGTGAACGGTGGAATTAAATCCCACAGATTAGTCGGTTCTTAAACCGAAGACCGATTTTTAAAAAAATATATATAACAATATCAAAAATGTGTTTATATAAAAAAATCATTGGATTCTCATATCTCCCTTCAGGTGTACTCTATGCCCGTATGAAAAAATTGTTGTTTTCAATTGCATCAACAAATACAATTATGTCACTTTCCATGCTTCTTTTCGTGCATTTTTTTTTTTTTATAATAAGCACTTTTTTGGTCAAAATTAAGAAGCACACAAGAGATATCAGGCCTCTATTCACACACAGAAATGAGATATCAGGCCTTTCTGTAAAAATAAAAAATATCTAACCAATCCAACATCTATTACTTCAGGACAAAAGAAAATTCTAGTAGTAAGATTCTTCTCTAATAAATTTGTTAATACATTACTTCAAACGATTGTTTTTTGTTTTAAATTATAAAAATAGTAATTTTGATATTAAATAATGTAGATATTATTTTTGGAGATTTTTCAAAAAAAATATATGACTTTTTATGTTTGTTACCGTGATGAACATTTTTTTTTTCTTCCTTAAAGTACCAACATGTGGATCAAATGTAATGTGGATGCGACATTCGGAGGAGCGATGACGCTGTTAGAAGAAATCCCTATGACTATCAATAGAATCCCTATGACTATCAATAAAGGGTGTGAGAATGTGATTTTTGAGACTAATTTGCATAATTTGTTAGATTTCCTTTCTTCCCTTAGAGATAGAGTATCTGAATTTAAGCTATAATTTCATGTATTATTTCTTAGTTGTCTTTGCATTCCAGTTTTAAGGTGAAGTTTATTAAACGATAAGTGATCATGGTTGTTCCGACTCTTTTTAAGGTGGCATGTTCTTAGTCTAGTAACCTGTTTTTAATTAATGATATCGATTAAGTTGGTTTCAGAAAAATAAAAAGAGAGACTAATATATATGGCTCAAAAGTCAAAACTATCATATACCTTTGTAGTGCTTTTTTCTGGAAAAAATAATACCTCTGCATCTTGTCTTATTTTCTTTGTTTCTTGATTTCTTATCTATAGACCGTAAGCATTTGATTTTGAGACGTAAATATAAGGTTGAAAAATGAATTGACAAGTCAAATATATGTCCCCACCCCACCCCACCCTATGAAATGAGTATGTGGTTGTTCTATTTATCTAACTCTATTTACTGTTGATTTATGAAATAGATAGGCATAAAATGAAAAATTAGTGATGCTTATTGATGATGTTCACTTACTAAAATTAGTGGTTCTTAATGATGAGGATCTCATTAATCTTTCCCTTTGTTTATCTCTCGTAAATGATGAATAAATAAAGGGTAGATCAATGATGCCAAGTCGAACTCATATTGAAATGGAGCACAATAACAAGGCTCACATGTGACCGGTGGCTGGTTTAGCTTATAATTGAATCACACAAAATATAGTGAATTACACGTAGACAAAGTCTAAGGTTCGGTTGTAAAAAAGTCATAAAAAATATATTGGGTTAGGAGGCTGTTTACTTAAAGTTTAACATTATCTGGTTTTCAGTTGTGCGAGTAATATGAAAAGAGAGAGATAGACACATCAGAGTCGTATCTGAGGCAGGACGAAGAAGGCGACCGTCCTAAATCCCAAAAAATAAGTACGAAATTTAGGCCTCAAATATATTTTTTAGGGGCCTATTAGGCCCTAATGAAAATTGCTTAGTTTTTAAAGGGATGTGTACTTGTATGAGCATTTGAATATTAAATAAAAAGTTCAAAGTTTTTTGTATCAAGTATGATGTTTATATATATTTATTAGTTAGGGCTCAAATTGTAGGTTCGCCTTAGGCCACCAAAATCTCATAAACAACCTTGTTCGGCATAAGGAGGAAGAATGAATTCTTTAGGGTGAAAAAGTTAAACTTCATTTATTTTGATGGTTGAAATCGAAATATGTTATTTTGATTTTAACTATGAATTCTTCCTCATAGTTTTTTTTTCCCTAAAAAAAAAACTATGAGGAAGAATGAATTCTTTAGGGTGAAAAAGTTAAACTTCATTTATTTTGGTGGTTGAAATCGAAATATATTATGTTTGATTTTAACTATAATTATTAGAGACTTGATCTTGTTGAATTCTTTTTAGACACGTCTTATGCTGAAAGAATTTTTCAGTTTAATAATATATTTTATGTTGGCCTATTAAAAAATTAAAAAAAAAAAAATATGCAACTAATTGGCTTGAACTAAACAAAATCCACGATGACTTTTTTATTTGATCTGATACATTGCTTATGAATCACGATGACTTATATATTACAAAAAGATATTGGGGTCTTGTCGTATTTTCTTTTTTAGGGGATTATCGTATTTTTTTATTATTTTGAATTTTATAATTAGATGGATTATGATACTTCAAAATATACACGAAAACATCAAAATATATTTGGGTCTATCTATCTTATAGGTGTCACTATATTCTATCTCATATTCAATCAATGTCCACAATGATAATACAATATGGGTCCATATACTATTAGATATTAATTAATGAAAAATCCACCATGCATTGAATATGTGGTGTGCAGTGTCGAGTCATTTTGGCATGTTTTTGTTTTGTACTTGCTCGATAGGATAATGAAAATGACTCTCACCAATCCACTCATCTTAGCTATATAGCACTCACTTTTGTTTAGGTTTTTTCTGGGTACTCCTTCGGATATTCCCCACTTCCAACTTTTAATTGATTCAAGGATTTTGTAATAAAAGAAAATTTGATTTATGGATTTAATTGTTGTTTTGTGTGTATACATATGTGTGTGCATGTCTCTGGTATGTGTCTCAATGTATCCCACAATTTAGACAATTTGAGTTAACTGAGATTAACCATTGAATTGAATGAGTTCATTGGGAGATATTTCAGAATAACATGCAAAAGTGGTATTTATTGTGTCATGAGGGAGATCCTTGTTGAGTTGGATCAATATATAGAGTTAAGAACAACTGCGTAAATGAGTTTAAACATCATGTCTTCACCTCAAACCATAAAGCAATGGGTTTTATTTAAAACGTCCTATTTTTTCTTTTTAAAATATCATTTGTTCATATTATATACTTCGAACTCCTATAGATGGATTTTTGGATTATACAATCTAAAATATGTTGAAACCCATCAATGGTTATGTAATTGATGTAAAAGGTCTTTGTTGATTGTTATCCGATCCCTGTAAAAATTGCAAAGCAATTGCAGGGATCGTATGAATGGTCAGCAGTGACCATGATATCATAAACCACTCATAATTAAAAACGAGAGAGAAAATTTTAGAATGGACGAGAAGTGAAGAATGAATGAAAATGTTGAAAGATGAAAGTCTATTTATAGACATACAATGTTCCTACATTTAAATACAATCAAAGGAAACGTTAACAAAAATGCAATTACCACACCACAAACAGTTTAAACCTTTGATGTAACGCCGCATACCACATTTTAGGATGATTCTGATTATATAATCCAAAATCTTCAGAGAAGCATTCTGATTATAGAATTCGAACTATCTAAGAATGTGTTCAAACTTGAGTTTTGGAGGATTTTGCATGGTGCATAGCACATGAAAAAATTAAACGACATGATTCAAAAGCATATAACAACAAAATAAGCTAAGTGGTGATGAAAGGGAAGGTGTTCTGACATGTTTTTTTGAATTTGATCTTGTTGTCCTGCCAACTAACATATTTCTTTCGTCAGGACAACAATATCAAGTTCATCACAACCTGTTGGTGTTCGGATCTTCTGAATAATTTTTTCATAGTTCTTTGTTGTGTTTTACAGTAAATGAACAAAATATGTCTATTAATACAAGTTTTTTTGCATCGTGGACCACATAAACTATCAGTGCAAAGTGGACCGCAAAAAAAAATCATGTTCTCGACAGATTCGGATTATAAATTCGAGTTGTCATTCACCATACAAAGTCCGAGTTTTAATACAAGTAATTTAATTTTATCTACATAGATTAAATATAACAATTTCAAATATTAAACGACATAATTCAACATCGTAAAACACATAATAAAACACAACATAACATATCAGATATCAGCCAAACTAACTTCATATAGTTCCTCCATGTAAGCCCGGATTCCTTCATATATCTTAGGTTGAATAAAAAAATTTCAAATATCTTCAAAAATCATACCAATGAAAACGTCTAACTGGATTAGTTAGTTGGTACTGAACCGGCCAAATATTGAGTACATGGTTTTCACATCGTCGCCATTCTTGAGTTTTATCTGAGTAAACTAGAAATTTCCATCTGATCCGGTCGATGGATGTCGATACAACATTATCCACCCTCCTTGTGTCTCTATGGTTGAGTCGACGGTTGATTTGGTCCAACTGATCCTTCAACCCAAAAAGTGTCACATCATTTCGAACTCTGACCAAATTAAATTTTCCCCGTTGTAGTAAACTACAAACTAATTTGGTGTTCGGATTAATTATTGAAGTGTCCATGATTATTTGGTGTGGTTTACAACATATAAACAACTGCACCAATTTATAGAAGTTTTTGTGCGTCGTGGACCACATAAACTGTTAGTGCAATGTGGACCATAGAAAAATCCTATAATTGGTTGGTTCAGATTATATCATTTGAACTATTTGTCACCCTACAAAGCATGAGTTTTAACACAGTCTTAACTAGTTTGGATTATAATTTTTTTTGACCAAGAACCAGTTTGGATTATATAATCCGCGCGAACCAGCTCAGAGTGTGGACGGTGCGACCACACCTTGTTTTTGGTATTTGAGAAGGCTTGAAATATGATGTCTTGGAGAAGAAAAAAAAACCTTGAAGGATCACACAATTTTCATTTTGGGTGGTGAAAGAACAACTTCTGTGACTATTGAAAACGAGAGAGTTTCTGAGTTAGACTTATTTATAGGAAAGTTTCAAATTATATAATCTGAAGGAGAGTATTTTCAAAATATTAGAGGGTGCTTGAGATGAGAGAAGAACAATAACGAAGCATTACAAATGCATAGGTTGGCCATGACTCACCCCCTTAAAAAAGATTTTTTTTTATACAGGTAAAATGACAAAAATATCTATGACTTTAAAACAAATTTTATGTTGGCCCATCCAACCCACTCTCTCTATGTTTTTTTTGAACAAACTCAACTCATTGTCTTCTTGTCCCCTCTTCATGTATATACTTACACTTCCTTCTTCTCACTCTTTGTTTCTCAACTCATTCCAATTAATCCAGCTTTGGTCGGTGATCCATTGAAAGGAGAATCAATGCAACTATTAGTTTTGAGTCTATTATTACAGATTCCAAGTCATTTGAATCGTATAATTACTTGTATAAATTTTGTGATCCACCCAAAAAAAAAATTGGCTCCCCTAAAAGCCACCGAAAAAGAGTGAGAAAAGTAACGACCACATTTTTTTACCCCTTATAAGTATGTCTTGACAAAGAGCTTTACGAGACCTTGATCAAGAGTGAAGGAGATCCAACTTCGCAAAGTTGTTTGAACTATAAATTTTACTGCTGAAAAAATGTCAAACATTTATATATGCTATTCAAATATGCTTTTGCTGATTTAAAAAATAACACCAAACATGTATACATTCTTTACATAATTGGTATACATTTAGAGCACATTTTTTTAAGATACATTCGATAAATCCAATTATGATATCAAATAATTATGTTAGTTTGTAAAATATATTTTCAAATATTTACATGGTAATATATGTACGATTAATTGATTGAATTATTTGTGTCCTGTATCTCGTCCATATCAATTTTCCATCGCCAGGTAATTTTTATTTTGCTCTAAAATGTATAATTTAAAAGTCAATGAAAGTTGTCATAGGAAAAAAAACGAATTCATTTCTCTCATGGTAGGTCACCTTTTTCTTCGTTGCTTTTGTCATCAATATCTCAAACAAGGATGGCAACAGCCAAGTAGGGATGATGATGGATTGCTATGCTGAATTGGACAATAATTTCTTTGATGTATCAAAGTCTATATTTTTCATAGAAAAATGTCTATGTCTATATCTATAAGTATTTATATGATAGCGAATATTTATTTACGATTGCAAATATTTATTGATATCCATATAATTTTTTTCTATAAAATAAAAATATGATATAATATAAGAACATTCTTTGAAAAGGAGTATAAAAACATATATTATATTAACCTTGTTATATTTCGTCAAAAAAATCTACTAGAAAAAAATAAAATAATGAAAAAAAAGTTGATGTCATTTTTTTTTTACAAAGAAAGGCCTATAGGATTCAGTTTATAATAATATGTTAGAATTATGGGATACATGTCAATAAACCAATTTCTTTCAAAAAAAATTGTCAAAAAACAAATGGACATTAGCTATAAATAGTAAATATACTGCCTTAGTGCATGAATTGTCAGACAAGCTCAACATGAAATAAATGCAATTTCATAATCCTTATTGGTTTGTCTAACAAACTCAACATGAAATTATTAATGGGAGGAGAAAAGCTTTTTAGAAAATATAATATTTATTTCAACAAACTAAAATGATATACATTAATAACAAAATTGATTCACCCTGCATATAGTGAACCAACCAAGAATATTTACAAGATTAGGGTGCCGGTGAAATAATAATCACCCACCCAAAATCGAAACAAATTACATGTGGACACTCATACAAAGGAGATGATGTTTCCACCAATCATGATAACTATAGCTAAAATTCACCTGTTTAGATTTCAGCGCCATAAGAAAGAATTCAATTTAACCTTTTCAGCTAAAACAGACGGATCAGAAACCGTATTTTAGAATAGACGGTTGTTCCTCTCTTTCCAAATAGCGCAAACAGTAGCAAACCAAATCTAATATGAAATTGAACTTAGAGACACACTCCTTTTCTATTGTGAAAATATCAACAACTCGTTTAAAATCAAATACAAAATCAACATGTTTTAAATGAAGATTATGCATCCGAGACAAAGAAACCACAAGCTTCATCTACATCCATCATACAAAAAGATGAAAACCACTCGGTCATAACAAGGACAAAATTACTGATGTTGTCTTTATGAACAATTTCAATCTCTATGCAATTTTGTTGACAGAAAAAGTTTATATCATCATAAAATATTGATAGAAAATATTATAGTATATATTATGTATTTAATAGGAAAAACTATTATTATGTTTTTTGGCAGGAAAAAAAATCAGATACCATGATCCTTATTTTCATATAATAGATAGATATTTAATTACAACTTCCTATATTCCTTTTTAAGTGTTGTTTTAAAATAGTTTAAGTGTTTTTACATTTTTAAAATTTCGAATGATTTTTTTTAAGACATGTTTAAAACATTAAAATTGTTTATTTGCAAAAGATTAGTTCAAAATTTAAATTTTAGGTCTGAATTTTAATTCTTTTTATCTTAAATTTTTTACGTTAAAAATATTAGTATTTTAATTCATTCAACGTTAAAAAATCATTTAAAAATTTAAAATTATAAGATAATTAAACAAATTTAAATTTAAAGGAAATTAAAACGGCATGCTGAAATTTTTTATAGGATCATAGACATGCCATTTTTTAGGAGGACTAAAAGCAAATTCCTCTGTATTTACATGGATAAAAAAGTTATTTAACTTTTTTTATTTGTTTTCTATCCAATACATTACTATGAGTAATACCCCATATATTCATGGATGTAGATGCTTTTGTTTCCACTCACCGACTTCTCTATCACACATGCATAACATGAAAGTGAAATTTGATAAGACAAGGAAAACATGTCAGTTTTTTAAAGTTATTGATAATAATATCTTTTAACAATTATAGTAGTATGTGCAATAATATTGTGATAATTGAGTTTCTGAGATAGAAAAAAGTATATGCTATTTAAGCATATAGTATATCTCAATAAAAAGTGACTATAATCTCCATCTCACCCAATAATACGGATAATGATTGACATTCTATTGAGCCTAAAAAAAAAAAAAAGGTAAGAGAAATATATAATTGTTGTATTTTTATTTATAGATAAACAAAAATAATAATAGTTATTAAAAATTCAAACACGTAAAATTCTCATATACGAGTTTAACAATTTCGATATTTTTGTTAATCGAGCTATGATATATGAATAAAAACACAATGTTGTCTATTTAAAAGCAATGCAATCAAATATTAAAAAAATATTTTTTAACTTAATCAGATAATATTATGAATTCCAATTTAGATATTATATACAACAATATTAAATTTCTCGAAGAATTTTACCATCTATTATAATGTTCTATTGGCTCATTGGATTAATGTTTATAGTTGTACGTATGGAAAAAAAAATTCGGTTTGATTCAAAATAATTTGGTTCAATTTAAAATATAAACAGTTTCATTTAGTTCAATTTTCATACGGATCCAAATTATCCGTAAAAATACCAATTCAGACGACAATACGTCATCTTCCAACGTGGTTTTTGTATAAATACGGCATATGTAACCACATTGCTTCCATTTAACACAGAGCCGACTCGCTCTCACTAACTCAGCAACAAACACTTTCTCTGAGTCAACTCGCTCTTCTCATTTCAGTAGGGTTTTTCTCTATCCCCTCTTCTCTCTCCAAATTCAGTTATAGAGAGAGAGAGACTTTTCTAGAGAGAGAAAATGGACGCACACGCAGTGCATTTGGCGATGGCGGCACTGTTCGGAGCTTCAATCGTCGCTGTATCGGCGTACTACATGCACCGCAAGACGTTGACAGAGTTACTGGAGTTCGCGCGTACGGTTGAGCTCGAAGGCGATTCCGATGCTGGTGAGAGACGGCGCGGTGGTTCTAAGAGGAGGAACGGTGGTGGTGGTGGTTATCGGCGTGGTTCGGGTTCGTTGCCTGATGTTACGGCGATTGCTGGTGGTGTTGAGGGAAATGGATTGATGCATGATGAAGGGATTCCAGCTGGATTGCCTAGGTTGCAAACACTCCGTGAAGGTATTGTTTGAGATTTTTTTTTTTGGTGATGAAATCGTGTTGTGTTGTTGATTAATTGAGTTTAGCTATGATTTGGTTATTTATTGGTGTTTAATTGGTTTAGTAGTGTGTTAATCTGTTCTTGATGAGTTTAAGTAGTTTTGATTGTGTTTAATTGATATTGTGGATAATTATGGTTAATTAAAGTCGATGCAGCTTCAATCAAGGTTGTCTTACGGTTTGCATTATGGTTAATTGTGTGTATTATGAAATAAGTATTGTCTGAAAAGTTTACATGATAGTGGAAAAGATTATAAACACTAATTTGAATTCATGTATTTAGTTGATAGTGGAAAATGAATATCTAAGAGAGAAGAAAGTACCAGGGAATAAACTGAAGCATCAGAATAATCATTAGACTGAGAAAGATTATTCCATTTCAATAATTTCTCTTGGTGGATCAATCTTTCTGGACCACATATTCCTCTGTCAACCCAGCTGGAATTCAACTATACGGCTATTGGATAGATCTTTGTTTTCTTTTTGGACACTATGGTTTTTACACTATGCCTCAGTGTCCGCAGAATTAAAATATACGTCTAATTTTTTTGTGTTTTAACTGTGAGGGTGCTAGAATAAAAATGTAGTAGAGTAGCATCAAGATATGGTTTTGGAAGAAAATGGTGGGAGAAGGATTGAAAAACATGCTTGTTATATTAGTGCCACTTTTGCCTTATACAATGCATCTTACTGGATACAACTCCTGCATAAATGTATGAGCTGTCTTACTGAAAGTGTTAATCTCATTACTTGCCCTGACTAAGATATATATCTTACAGGAAAATCTGCAAACAATGGTTCATTTAAGAGAAATATTATAAGACCAACTTCTCCCAAGTCTCCTGTTGCAAGTGCCAGTGCCTTTGAAAGTGTAGAGGGATCAGACGATGAAGATAATTTGACAGACACCAAACTTGATACAACATATCTGCACACAAATGGAAATGTAGTAAGTCTGTAAATCACCCGTCAAATAAATGAAGTGTACCATTCATTTGATATTCTATATTTAAAGAAAGCTTACTCTTGAGATGATAAGCAACTGTCACAATCTTTCTTTCTCCCATCTTTTTAATGCCTCCCATGCCCTTCCTCCTCCCCTAGGCTTGCAATTTTAGCATTTTTCCCGTTAATATTTAGCCATGCTTCGATAATCACATAATGCAATTTGATCTATTCGCGGAAGTGTACAATTTGAATTATCTCTGATATTGAGTTTGAAATCACCTGTGTGCAGGGTGGAGAAGGTAAAAATCCATACGAGACTTTGCCCAATCATGTCAATACTAATGGAGAGCAGATGGCAATCACTGCTTCAAGTATGATCCGTTCTCATAGTATTTCTGGTGATCTGCATGGTGTGCAGCCTGATCCAATAGCAGCTGACATTCTGAGGAAAGAGCCAGAACAAGAAATTTTTGCTCGATTGAGAATTACTCCTATGGGTATGAACTGTCAGATAATAGTCATTCTCTTGAAATCCACTTCCTTCAAACATTTGTTCATTAAAAACAGTTGCAATTCTAGAAAATCATTTAGCAAACACTAATTTTAATTTTTTTTCTATTCAGAGGCTCCATCACCTGATGAAGTTGAATCCTATGTGATTCTTCAAGAATGCCTTGAAATGAGGAAAAGATATATTTTTAAAGAAGCAGTTGCTCCATGGGAGAAAGAAGTTATATCTGATCCCAGTACTCCAAAACCTAACCTAGAGCCATTCTTTTACGCACCTGAAGGAAAGTCTGATGTAAGTTATTTTTATTTATATATTTCTATATTTTCACCTGGTAAAAGTTGAATCTCCTCATTTTATTTTTCCTGTAACTAAACGAGTATTATCTCTGTTGTGCCACAGCATTATTTTGAAATGCAGGATGGAGTTATTCATGTATATCCAAACAAAAACTGTAAGTTAATGAAGAACAAGTTTCTAAATTTTGAAGTTACCCTTGTAGCTCGGTTTTTTATGCATGTTTGCCTATTACTTGCAGCCAATGAAGAGCTTTTTCCTGTTGCCGATGCAACTACATTTTTCACCGACCTTCATCAGATACTTCGAGTTATAGCAGCAGGAAATATCAGAACTTTATGCCACCACAGGCTAAATCTTCTAGAACAAGTAAATACATGTCTAAATTAATGAATATAAGAATTACTCTGCAGCCTATCTTTGTGTTCGAGTTACAGATGAACTTGTGTGTGTATTCAGAAATTCAATCTTCATTTGATGCTCAATGCGGATAGGGAATTTCTCGCCCAGAAAAGTGCTCCACATCGAGACTTCTATAATGTTAGAAAAGTGGATACACATGTCCACCACTCGGCATGCATGAATCAGAAACATCTTTTAAGATTCATAAAGTCAAAGCTGAGGAAAGAGCCCGATGAGGTGATTGTTTAAAACTCCTTGTCCCTGTGCTACACCATACTTAGCAGCAACTTTTTTTATTTCTTTTCCTGGACATCTACATTGAACTGTAAGGAGGAAGATAAATCAAAAATCACTTGTTTTGTAAGACGCATAAATACTAGTATGCTCAAAATGATTACATCCTATGTTTAAGTGCAAAAGTAAATATGATATGCAGTGCTCTATGATCTTTATGTTACAGATTACTTGAACAATGTCTTAGGAAGTGACATGAATTGAATACTAATGTATATTTTTACATTCTTCAGGTTGTAATATTTCGAGACGGAACATATCTGACGTTGAGAGAGGTTTTTGAGAGTCTAGATTTAACTGGGTAACGAACTTCTATAATTTAAGTTGTTGCTATAATTGTGATTGAAATTTGTTGGAAATAAATTTCATTATTAATCTTGTTTTTGAACTTCTTTTAACAGATACGATCTCAACGTTGACCTTTTGGACGTTCACGCTGACAAGAGTACATTTCACCGCTTTGATAAGTTCAATCTTAAATACAATCCTTGTGGTCAAAGTAGGCTTAGGGAGATATTCTTGAAGCAGGATAATCTCATTCAAGGTAATTTTGTTTTTTTGGTAATGGTACATATGAAGTCATCACAATTGACAATTATGTGCTTGCTTTTTACTACAACCAATGTGGCAAAAATAATGTTGCACAAATAAAAAAATCACATAAAAAAATCCCAAATGTTTTGATATATGACTTACTGGTAAGAAAAAGCCACAAGTATGGTTATTGTTGGAAAGAGAACATGATTAACACTAGTTGGTTTGAGGGTGGAGATTAGGATTAATTTATTAGGGTTTGTAGACCAGTGGTTTGTATCTGTAGTCTGATAAATGGGTGATTTTGGTGGGGAGTTTGGGCAGCTCAACTGGTTTGAGCCAAGGGAAAAGGAGTTGGAGGTCCTGGGTATTGTTACCGGATAATGAATTAGTGGATGAAGCAGATGTGGGAAAGACTTGAAAAACAGAGCTATCTATTATAAATGTATTAGTGCTAATTTTGGAGATTACCGTGTCCAGTTATGTTAACCTTTTCAATTTCGCTCACATTGATAGGTCGTTTCCTTGGTGAGCTTACAAAGCAAGTATTTTCTGATCTTGAAGCCAGTAAATATCAGGTGCTATACAAAATCACTATCTATACCTTTTTTAATCATTTCAGAAAATATAATGTTATGGCTATTTTACTCAAGTAAATAGAATACTTTTTTTTTTCCATATCTCCTTTTTATGTCATGATCTTCTGTATGTGTGCTTCTTAGTTTCTGGCATTAACCATAAACATGGACTAGTTCATTATTAATATTTTACTCGAGTTAATTCCTCCAACTTGTCTGTGGTTGTGACGCCATAAGCATGTATTCTTTATTTAAATTCAATTCAAGGCAAATAATTTTATTTTTGGGTGTCTATTAATTTTAAAATACACTTTTCGTTAAATTCCATTACAGAAATACCTACTAAAATTTACTTTTTTTTTTTTTTGAATTGTTATTGGCGATACCCTTCTTTAGCATCAGCATTTGTGCTCATACACTTTTTACAATATTCTTTAGATAGACTCCGAAACATTTGAAATTATTTTTTAAGTTTATATGCATCTTTTGCTTTGTTTGTACAACTATAAAGGATTGAATTTGGCATTCATTTATGTTTGTATCTATCTATAACGATTTCCCACTTCCCTTTCTAATGGTACTAATCTTGGTTTTTTGTGAATAGTATTTTACCATATATTGACGTTAATTTTTGTATACTTATTCCTAGATTGTTATTTACTCATGTATTTTGTACCTAATTCATTCACAGATGGCTGAATATAGAATATCAATATATGGTAGAAAGCAAAGTGAGTGGGACCAGCTAGCCAGTTGGATAGTGAACAATGATTTGTACAGTGAGAATGTTGTTTGGTTGATTCAGGTATTCTCTAATTATTTTCTTAAATTAGTGATTAGTTGTTGATAAAAAAAAAGATTAGTGATTAGTTTTATTTGTTAAAATGGTATAAGGAATTTATCTTCAATTCCACACTTGCATAAATCAGTAATCTCTATAGTTGTCAATTTCACAGTTTTTAGCTTCATATTACAATCGGTGGATTTCTGCTCACATTTTGTTTAAGATTTTAAGGTTAAACATTAACCCAATTCTATAAATTATTCTGTTGATGTCCCTTTTAGGAGTAGAAGTATCTGGTAGTATTTCAGGAACTTTTCCATTTATGGTATTTTGTTCACAAGATTTTATAGCTTTGACAATTGATGCTAGTTCTTATAAAATCTGTCTTGCAGCTTCCAAGATTGTATAATATATACAAAGACATGGGAATTGTGACCTCATTCCAGAACATGCTTGACAATATCTTCATTCCACTTTTTGAGGTTACTGTTGACCCTGATTCGCATCCTCAGCTGCATGTTTTCTTGAAACAGGTCTGGTATTTATCTACATATTTTTCAGTTAACTTCCATTTTGTTTGCTCCATAGATACACGTGTCGGCAGTTTGGCTCCCCAACAATAAATATTTTGAAATGACCCATCATTTCATTCTTTACATCAAAGTTAATGCTCCGATAGGGATCAATATGATGTTGATCAGTTTGATATTTTGATGCAGAAGGTTGAAAATGAAGGACCATTTTGTTGTTTTTATCATTCGAGGATCAAACTAATGACACAATTTTTGAAGGAATGAGATAGTGTTGACTCTATGTTTTAGTTTAGAGTTGTGTTATTTGAACAATCATTTGTTGGACAACTTATGGGACAACCATATATTTAGAAAGAAAAGTAGGTATTGACACGAAAACCAAAACAATAGAGAGAGAAAGTAAAAACATAATGTGAGTGTGAGAGAGAAAGTTGTCACAAATGTTGTCAAAAAATGGTTGTACAAATATCATTTCTCTTTAGTTTATACTGTATGAATTCTGTCTTTATGGCGACTTGTATTGACTGCTAATTGTAGAACTGTTTTATTATCTACACTTATGAAATATCTAAAAGAGTGTAAATGACTACAACTATGCTCCGGGTAAATAAGTTTTCTTATGCAGTATCAATTACTGTCATCTAGTAGGCATGTGAAGTATTAAACATCTAGCTGTTATTTGCTTTCATTTTTAAGGTTGTTGGCTTGGATTTGGTGGATGATGAAAGCAAACCTGAAAGACGACCAACAAAACACATGCCTACGCCTGCTCAATGGACGAATGTATTCAATCCGGCATATTCATACTATGTGTATTACTGTTATGCAAATCTGTACACCTTAAACAAGGTATGTAGTTTTTCTCCAGCATGGTTCTAAATTGCTGCCAGAGTTTTGGTTGTTTAAGTTGCACCTGCATATATCCTCAGTCATACTATGTTATGATAGCAGTCATTTTGATTTGACTGTCAATATAGTCCATGCATTTTTCCCCGTAGGGACCATAAAGTACTAAACTACCTTAAATATGTATTTCAAGATTTTTATGCCTATAACTTCTTGAATATTTGAACATTTTTTTTGTTTTGACACACTGAACTTGTCCTAATATAAATATTTCTCAGCTTCGTGAATCAAAGGGAATGACTACAATCAAATTCCGTCCTCATGCTGGAGAGGTATATATATTGGACTATATTTTCTATGTCAATTAATTGTGGTATGGTAATCTGATCCTTCATATTGACTCTAGGCTGGTGATATTGACCACCTTGCTGCTACCTTCCTTACTGCTCATAACATCGCCCATGGAATTAACTTGAGAAAATCACCCGTGCTTCAATATTTATATTATTTGGCCCAGGTATGGCTCTTCTATTAATCGATTATTACTTGGTTATGATAAATGTAACGACTACTTAATTTTGGTGGGTACTTTTTAACAGATTGGACTTGCAATGTCTCCTCTGAGCAATAACTCTCTATTTTTAGACTACCATCGAAATCCTCTACCTGTGTTCTTCTTAAGGGGATTGAATGTATCACTTTCTACTGATGATCCACTCCAAATCCACCTAACAAAGGAACCGTTGGTTGAAGAGTATAGTATAGCTGCTTCTGTAAGATCTCTGTCTCTGTACCGGCACTTGTGTGTTCTTTCAACAGAGGATGCTTACGTTTTAGGCACATTTTTCCTTTACAGGTGTGGAAGTTGAGCTCATGTGATTTATGTGAGATTGCGCGTAATTCAGTTTATCAATCAGGTTTCTCGCATGCTTTAAAGGTACATTTCTTATTCTGACTCTCATGTGAAGGAAATTCCTTGCCACCATGAGATTCTGTGTTTGATGAGCATGACCTAATTCACAATGTCAATATTTAGTATGATTATCTTAAAATAATTTGATTCCATTCATGTTCAATATTTATTTTGGGGTGGGGTGGGGACCCAGCTCTTCCACCACTGCCAACAAGGCAAACATATAACCCCTTCTTTTATCCGCCATATGAAGTGTTACAACTTCAACTATAGACCACTATCCAATTATCCAATTTTTACCCCTCAAATTGAAGGTGATGTACAATTTGGTCCAGAGCTGAAAAATATAGACCACTACCCCTAAACTTTCTAAAATGTGCCTTTTGGTTGTTCCAACGAGTTTTTGTCAAAATTAACAAAATCTTCTGATGCCCTGATCAAGAGGTCATCCGTTGTATAACTTTGTTGATGGAAAAAGTTCAATTTACTACTTTAGGCCGTATTGAACTTAGTTTCTAGTTTCAAGAAACTAAATAATATGACAATTTATGTTCATCTGGTGGAAAATTATATGGAAGTATCAAAATGCACACTTCAGTTTCAGACGAGCCTAAGTGCACACAACAGCACAACCCTAAGCTGGAGGGGTCAACTTGGACTTTCACTTGTATGTGATGAAAATGGAACAATAGTTTCTGAATCCATACTGAGTTATTACATGAATCATGCATAAGTTTCCATTGGAGTGCTAGCATAACATGAAATGCTGTAATGATTATGATGGTAGATCTTTATAGAAATGTGAATATTATGCTATTTAAAAGTTATAGTTGTGAAGTTTACTGCATTGTTCTCAACTAATAATTTTCTTGTTTCAGTCACATTGGATTGGTAAGGAATACTACAAGAGAGGGCCAAATGGAAATGACATTCACAGAACAAATGTTCCACACATTCGGTTGGAATTCCGTGACACGGTATGGATTACACTATTATATATGTTTTTCTTTGTTGTTAATTTCTCATGTAACACTGAATTTAATAAACTATGCTTGATTAGTTTATATGTATGAGTTAAATTATTTATGTAAACAAGTTAGGACTGCTAAGGTATTATTGGAAAATAAAATTATTACCTTTCATTAAATTAGCTAAGTTATTTGAAGAAATTATGATGTCTCCTTTATTTGTATTTGATTACTATAGTTTCCTTCCATTCTCTTGGGGTCCTTATAGGTTCACAATTCATACTATTAAGGTTTTGGTCCCTATTAAGAGTAAATTAGAGTAACATCCTTCTAACAGTCCCTAAAGCACCATTGCAATAATATGTTAAACTGTAAGGGCCGATCCTTGTAAAACAGACAATTATAACTTTGATAGACAGAAACTATTAAGTACTAAATTCTGAATGAGTGTAAAAATATACGAACCAATATTTAATGGTAGAAACCAAAGCCTAAAAAAAGAAGGAAGTACTACGGAGCCAAAATCTAATGTGAACTTTTAAATAGATTTTTTGAGTGTTTCTAAGGGAAATGACACAACAGATTGCTGTCTTTGCAGATTTGGAGAGAGGAGATGCAACAGGTTTATTTGGGAAAATTCATCATTCCTGACGAAATAGAGAAATAATGTGGCAGAGGTCTGTATTTCGTACATGTGCAATGGAGGCTGTGTCATAGGTTCTACTTCCTGTTCTTCCTTTTTCATAGTGTGCGCGCTGCATATTTTAGCTGCTTTCATATTGCAATTTGACGATTCTTGGCCTGTTCCAAAGTTAACTGAATGTGTATTGTTCACTTGTATAGGGAGAAAAGGAATTCTTCAAAACCCATTCAACATCAAGAGATATCCTTAGGCTGAAGATGTTATTACAGTGGGTCAGTGATATGAACCAGATATATAATATAAATAATAACTGAAGATCACTGAGCAAGGTTTACAGCTGAATATCATTGAGCTTGAGCAATAGAGCTTGAGGTGTCTTTAATTTAGGCTAGAGTTAAAGATGAGGGTTGGTAATAATTGCAGCAATTGTTAATGCATGTGGATGTTAGAAATAAAAGTCTATATAATCCTTTGAAGGGGGAGATTCTCTCAAAATTTTGATTCCTAATGGCTTGTTAGTTGAAAGCTGATGGTTCTTGTTAGAGAATTTATTTTATTGTGTACTTGTTCGTAGATGTGAGACTGTTTTACGATCTTCGAAATTAGAATGCCAAAAAATCTTGGCTTGTTGTGGAATTAAAAGTTGTCTCAATTCATTTGATCATTTAGCAACATGTAATGATTTGATCTTCGAACTTTGAACTAAACAAAAAGGGTGGTGAAGTATTGCTATGGTTTCTTTTTACTAGAGTTTTATTATGATAAAACTATTTAAATGAAATATGAAAATTGATGATTGCTAACTCTTGTTTGTTCGGGTTAATACGTGATACTTTTTCCAATTCACTTATATTCCTAATCAAAATGAACGGGCTTATTTTGATACGAAAATTAGCTAATTTACATCACTTCAATTTGAGCTTTGCTTTATACCGCTTTTCTCCTTTTACAAACATTCATCATCTATTATGACTTGCTACATCAGTTGTTCATTTGTCTAAGCTTGAATACTGCTGACATTTACAAAAAGAATCAATACAAGAGGCTGTGAGATTCAGATTCTTTCAAAAAAAGAAAGTGGCTGTGAGATGTTTCTTTTATCGACAAAAATTGAGCACCCATATTAAACTCAGTTACAAATTACAACCGAAGGATCCCATCTCCGTATCTTTTTGTGCGTTGCGTGGATAAACTTTCTCATCTCGTTTGTGAAGCTATTGATGATAGTGTGTGGAAAGCTCCTAAGGCTGGTAAAAATGGTCCCATTATTTCTCACCATATGTTTGCAGATGATTTGTTGCTATTTGGACATGCTACTTCTAGACAAATGCAGTGAATGTTGAAATTCTAAATGTATTTTGTCGCCGCTTTGGTCAGAAGGTCGGTTATGAAAAAACTAGCATATTTTTCTCCAAGAATGTAGCTAGAGACATAAGAACTTCTTTGGTGCAATTATCTGGTTTTAGGGAAACTAACTCTTTGGGTAAATACCTTGGTATCTCTTTAACTGGTAAAACACCAAAGAGGTCAGATGTGCAATATTTGATAGATCATGTTCTGAATAAGCTTGCATCTTGGAAGACGAATCAATTGTCTATTGTCGGGAGAGTGACCTTAGCAATTTCAGTACTTCAAGCTATTCCTATTTATCCCATGTTGACTATGGCGATCCCAAAAGCTTGTTTAAATGAGATTCAAAGAATTCAACACTCTTTTCTTTTGGGTGATTCGGAAGCTGGAAGGAAATTTCATGCTGTGAATTGGATGCAAGTGACGAAACCTAGGAAATTTGGGGGTCTTGGGTTGCGAAAGTTGGAGGTTATGAATGACGATTGTTTTTTGAAGCTTGGGTGGGAGCTCCCGAGCAATGATACTAAGTTGTGGTGTGCTGCGCTAAGAGGTAAGTAAGTAAGATAGGGGAAACATGAATGAGAATGTGGTGATGCATTCAAGTCTTTGGAGATCCTTGGTTAAGCTTTGGCCTAGACTCTCAAAGTTTAAATTTTGGATTATTGGCAATGGTGAAAAGGTTAATGCGTGGACTAGCAATTGGAGATACTAATCTTTGTGTCGCTGATTTGAGGTTAGCATTTCGAATGCTTTGAGCAATGCTAGAGTTGTTGATCTAGAATGGAGAGTGGAATTTGCATATTATGAATGATTGGTTGCCTCAGAACATTGTGCAGAGAATCACAACTATTGTGCCACCTAGTCGAGATGGAGGGGACGATTTGAAATGTTGGCCGGGTGATATGAAGGGTGAATTAACAGTTTCTACAGCTTACCATTTGCCGTACAGTACCAATTACATCAATAATAATGAGATTTGGAATCAATTTGGAGGTTGCAGGTGCAAGAAAGAGTCAAGTTTTTTATTTGGATTGTTTTGCACGAAAGATCGATGACCAATTTCCAGAAAAGTAAAATGAGAATTGGTAACCCTTGGTGTGTGCGTTGTGAAATGAAGTGGAACAAGGGTTTGCATAAGGATTTGCTTGTCATCTTCTATGGTTTTGGAGGAATAAGGATTTGCACAGCTTGGATTTTGTGAGACCACATAAACGGCGGAACGTAGTTCAACAATGGGTGAAGCATTATAATTCCTTCAAAAGAAAATGGGTGAAGCATTATAAAGCGTTGCATAATAATAAGCTGCATGATATCCCAAAACAGCTTTTTATTAGATGGACTAACCCTCAAATGGATGGGTCAATTTATTGGATATATCGTTTTGCTAAGTTTCTTGGTACGTGTAATGCACTCACTGTTGAATTGTGGGGGTGCTCGAAGGGTTGCAATTTGATCGGTTGAGGGGGTTCTGGACTGTGGAGCTTTGCATTAACTCCGAAACAGTATTGACTAGTTTGAAGGGAGGTTGGGCAGGTAGTGTAGTCAGGACCGGTCCTAGGATTTTTAGTTATTTTAATTATTTGAATATCTTTCTTTTTCCATTTTTTATTGCAAAAGATTCATTCATAATCAAAGTTTTTTAAAAACATATTTTCGATATAATTAATCAAAACAATTTAAAAAATATATATTTATGTAGTACTAACTACTACATAAAAATAATAATTTTGTTGTCCCTATGAAAATGGTGCCCTGTGTTCCCGCCCTCAGGGCCACCCCTGAGTGCAGTGGGTTGGCGATTAATTCAAAAAATTCAGAGCTTGTTAGAATTGAACTGAGAAGTTAAACTTTGTCATTTGTATCATGAAATTAATCCATGTACGGATGCTCTAATAAACATAGGGTGTGATAGTGAAGAGTCTTCGTGTTTGCTCGAGTCAGACAAGTCAGTTTTTATTGACTCATGTTAATGGAGTTTATACTCCTTGCCTAATTGCTTTGTAGTTTCTTTCTTTTTCAGGATTAGGCCCTCTTTGTTTCCAAAACCCAAGGAAACATGCAGAGCTCACTTGTAATTTGTTGATACAAGAATTTAATTTTAAATTCTTAACGTTGACTTCAATTTCAAATACCCTCAAAGCGATCCTATATTTTAGAGTTAAAAAAGGAAAAAGCTAATTACTTAAAAAAGGAAAAAGCTAATTACAACGAAAAGGAATCTAGCGAATTGCTCACGACGGTGTATTCCAAACAATTTCCCGTGAATTCATTCCACTCCTGATATTTCATTGGTTTATTTCCTTGTCGTGATGCATTTTTCGCTTAACGAAAACATCATAACTCGCTGCTGCAATTTCTCCAGAAAAAACATCAAGGGGGCATGAAAAAAAAAACTAGGGAGAACACTAACATTAGACATTGTCAATACATACATGACGTTACTTGGTAATGAAGACAAAATCCCTAGACTCACATGGAATTAAACACACACCTAAGACACTTAACATACTGGCCCACCACATGCTAGCTATTTATTACAAAAACTGAAACACACAAGACACACTTTGATCATTGGTTAGCTATATCACTAACATTCTGATCAATATTCCTCCGACAATCTAGTTTTCAAACATTGAAATTGAAGTTTGCTAGCATGAGAGTTAACACATGCGAATTCAATATGGAAACACCCATATTAAACTCAACGCAAATTACGACCCAGGGACATGCAGAGCTCACTTTTTTTATATTTAAAAATCCAAATTATGACAATTATATGACAAAATATAAAATTTAGTGTTAATTTGGTTAAAAGAGAGAAAGAAAAAAATATTATAAAATTCTCATGAGTTGCTTTTAGTGCGATTTTATAAGTTGTTAAAATTTAGATGTTCAAATATCATTAATCTTTTTAAAAGGTCTTGCTTAAAAGACAAGAGACGCTCTTTTAGAGTTTTCAAAATAAATTAATATTACTTAATTGTGGGTTGATTCTCCTACTTTTTATCATTTTATTTTAGAAGAGTTCTAAAAGACACATAATAACCTCACTGCTTCAAATTGTCCAATCCGTTTTATTTTAGAAGAGTTTGATTTATAAAACCCATTTCATATTCTCTTTGCTTCAATTTGTCCAAACCTATGCCTGAATTAAATAATTTACTCACTATCTACAACAATATTTAAATTGGAAAGCAGGAAAAAAAAATAAAGAGGGCATAACATCAACACACCATTTAAGATAACTAAACTCTTAACATTAGATATGGTCATTACACACATGATGTTACATGGAAATGAAGACAAAACCTCCTAGAGTCATGCCTTCATAACCACCAAAGACAGTCATAACTAGACACTAAGACACAAACATTGACTACCACATGCTAGCTATTTATTAGAAAAACTAAAACACACAACAAGACACACTTTGGTCATTGTCATTGGTCAGCTATGTAACTAACTAACTAACTAACATCATGACCAATTTACTTTCTTACATAGCCTAAAACAAACTACTTTTGACACACATTGAAGTTAGCTAGCATATAAAGAGTTAACACACATAGTGATCATGGATCACTTGTTCTGGCTCCTACCACCACCAGTCTTGAACTTGGACTCATCAATGTCAATACCTTCCTCTTCAGCACGTTCTCCTCCTGATTTCTCCATAGTGCTCAATCCACCTTTACGTCCCATCTCCTGATACCCTTCTGTCCCTAGTTGCTCCTTCCTTGTCTGCCCTCCCTTGCTCCTCCCTTTATGGTACACAATCATCAAACACCAAAAATTAGTATCAAATTTGAAGTATATAAAGTATATAATTAATATGCATTAATCATAAACAATGTATAACCTTCAGCAAGATGTTCCTGAGCCTCGAGGCTCTTGCCTCCAGTACCACCAGGAACAACAGTCTCTCCCTGCTTTGCCTTTTCATCAAGCTCTTGCCGGTTTTGTTGTTGAGATGCCATAGTTTCTTTCTCACGCAAACTCAATTTTTTTTTTTGATTGGTTGATTATGCTATGTAGTGTCACTTTCTTGATCAGTACTCAAAGCGATGTGGTTAAAACAAATGGTTTTAAGGGGTTTATATAGATATCAAAATGTGACAAATAAATTAAATAAATAATGTTGCATGATAATATTTTTAGAGTGGTAAATATTTGAGAATTAAGTAGAAGATGACAACAAGGTAAAAAAGGAACAGTAAAAGTGTTTATGAATTGACACGTGGATTACAGACGCGGCTAATTTAGAAACAAGACACGCATGTTTTTTGAACTATATGAATGACACGTACTAGGTCTAGAGCTTAGTGAATTTTCAAGGTTGCGGTTCTCTCATAATGCCATTGCACTTTTTACTTTGTGTTTGATGCAATTAGTTGTAAAGAAATTGTATACAATATAGAGGATAAGTATTCAAATAAATATTTAGCATGTTTGTAATTTAATGGTTTGATTGTGGAGACATATAAACACGTTTAATAGAGGTTACAAATCAAGGATAATAGTTTACAAGTTGTTTTTGTAATATTTAGTTAAAAGATGATATCAAAATATATGTATTCTAAATCATCAAACATTATTAGGTCGAATAGATGATTTAGAATACGTATATATATTTTGAAAATAACCGTTGAAGGCTTTGAAGAGCCATATACCTCTGATCTTTGACAGATTGATATAATCACTTTGTCTGTCGTCTAAGCTTTAGGGTTTAGTTAACCATAATACCATTTTTTTGAGGAAAAGTTAACCATAATACCATATCATATACTAATACTACTAGAACAACATTTAAATAGCCCAATGTACATAAGAATGACATCCCATTTGAGCTGCTATAGAATGACCCGAAAGTAGGATCATTAATTAATTAAAGCTTGTTATTGTCAAAAGTGGGATCAATTAATTTCATTAGGTTTAAATAGGGATGTCAATGGGTATCAATAGGTACGGGTAGTATGATGTCCGTTCCCGCCCCGTTAGATAACTACGGTACCTATGTCTGTCCCCGTATCCGTGCATGTATCTCTATATGAGTAATCCACGGGTATTTAGATATCCACGGATATTCGCGGGTACCCATGCATTTTTGAATAATTTTTTTTTTTGTACAATTTTTTTCTTTTTTTCTTTTTTAATTACCTACAAACTTCAACTTTTAAAGTTCCATACATAATATATTCCATTCAAATTTTATAATTCTTACCATAATCCAACAAAAATCATGATTCTTACATAATCCATACGAATTCTTGAAGTAAAACAAAAGGATAAAAACATCCAACATCCAAATAACACCTTCAAAAAGCATAAAAACCTCCAAATAAAAGCTAAAAAAGACTAAAACCCAAATAAACATCCAAAAATTCATATGCATTCCAAGCTATTTTATATATACACATGGATATTTTAGTAATTTACTTAATTTATTAACGGGTATAGATACCTGCGCATATGGATATCATCAAATCCGTGTCTGTGTCCAAAAAATAACGGGTAGTTAAATACCCATTTATTATATCCGTGGGTACCCGTTTAGCTACCCGCCCTGTGTCCATGACGGATTTTATCCGCGGATACCCACATGCACGGATTTTTTTGCCACCCCTAGGTTTAAATATGCAAAACGTCCTATAAGTTCGTGTGTTTTTGTAATTCGTCCTTGTATCTTTTTTTTTTTCTTTTCATAACCATCCTTGTAAGTTGTTAACTGTTTGCAATTAGTCCCTCCCGCTAACTCCCCATTACAAAAACGTTGTGGTGGCAGAAGTAGACACACATGGCGAATGGTGAGTTGGTAAAAGCATGTTTATGTGTCAAGAGAGATGGTGAGTGGCAAGAAAGGAGGGACCAAAACCAACAACGCAAAATTGCAAAGAGATGAAATTTAAAAAAATGTAAATTTTGTTCATTCCTCTCCCTCTGATTTTTCTTCTTCATCTCCAACCCCAATTTCTTCATCTCCAACAAAATTTACGCTCTTTTAACTTCACCCCTCTACAATTTAGTTATAATTTCAAATAATGATTCACTCCGTTATCTTTTCTTTGTTCTTCCTTTCAGAGATTACAAACTTATTTCTAGAAATCTATGATGGTTCAAAACTTGATTTCCATCTCAAAAAAAAAAAAAAAAAACTTGATTTCCATATATAAATTGGAAGGAGGTAGTTTGAAGCTGAAGTAAGCATAGCCAAATTCATATCCAGTCAAAGTCATGTATGGTTCAAAACTTGTTTCACAATTCTTGCTTTGAGCTTTTACCAATTACAGTGTTCAATTCATATCCTCTTTCTTTTTTTCTCTCTTGGATACATAGTGTAGAGTCAGCAAATAACAGAACCAAATCAACAATCATGTGCTTCTATACGTACTAGGGAAAAGTTTGTTTCGTTTTCCTAATGTGTTCACCTTTTTGTCCTATACTATACTCTTATTTTACTTTCCCCTCTTCTTTTGCCAAAACTATTCGAGCATTATTCTCCACTTAAAGTATGCTCCTCTCAAAATTTTAGATTTGATTTCTCCAAAATATCAATCTTGATGGGTTAGGCCATACAAAACTCTACTCGAGCTTTAAATGAGCTACCGCAAGTGAACGATGCGCAATTGATCCTCATAGATTAATCTGCCCTTGAACTAGACACCAAGTTTAAAAAAAAATGAGCTCTATTAGCTTTTGTGTGGGTCAAAAGTCACGTTATAACTAAGCTATATTTAAAAAATGAAAATTAATAAAGGTAATCAGTCCCAATTAACTGAAATAAGCTACATGATTGTAGTTATTAGCGTAGTACTCATCAGTAAATTATTTTCCTATAAAAAAGGTTTCGCGGAGAGCACAAATCCGTGACAATTTTAGAGGTTAAAATTTTTTTCTTCTCTAAGTTCATACTTAATTATGATTAGTTAAATTATAAAGGGCAATCCGGTGCATTAAAGTCTTACCCTATTTTTTACACAAGAAACCGTTTCCAGGACTTGAACCTGTGACCATAGTTTTAAAAACTGGCTCGGTTATCGAACCGGCGAGGGTGTTGGGTTACTAGATTGGGTCGTTGATCGAACCGCATGACTGAACCGGATTAAACCGATTTACCCGATTATTCGACTCGGTCTCTATAAAATAATTGTTATGTATTAAATTGAATTGATGTCTAATTTTCCTTTAATACAATCACTAATAAAATCTCACAACATTTACTTATTTGCTATTGTAAAAAACATTTATTTATCTTTTGACAAAACAACATATTCAATTGTAAATTTATAAATACTTATAAGTGAATTTCTAAACACAAAATCACTTTGCATTTAACCGGATTACCATATTTTGATGAGTTTTTTTTTTTTTTTTTTTACCAATGAGATGCACATTACTCTAGAGATACAAAATTGTAAAGCAAAACAGCTTTGCTATACAGTGCAAATGATATAAGCACGACCTGCACACGATAAACGGTAGGTTGTGGTTTATATTTTTGAAATAAATAAAAGTTAAAATCAAAATCCAATCCAATGGTTATTATAAGTAATCCAATAGATAGAATTCATTCGTTACTTTTCGTGTGTCTACCATCGCACCAAACAGCTCTTTTCAAAGCAAAAACAATATACACCGAACCTTACTGCTACCAATTAATTGCTGTGAAATTTTCAAAGAAAAAATTAACCAATTTTACATAGTTCCAAGAAATATACTACTCCCAAAACATACACTACTACCCCAATTAATTAGTTTTCCAAACCCTTTTCATTGTTTCAAAATCTTTCATTGATAAGACCGTCTCAGTCTCTTTCTCTTTGCATGCGACACATTTCCTTTGTTCCTTTTAATTTTTCTTCTTCTTCTTCATACGTACTCCTTCCGTTTCTAAATATAAATAAAATTGGCTTTTTAGATTCATTCATTTAATGATATATGTGATTCATAATATGTACCACATACATCATTAAATGAATGAACCTAAAAAGTCAATTTTACTTGTATTTAGAAACGGATGAAGTATTTTATCATTCTTCTGTTCCTTTCTTCAGACTCTCAGACTTCATTCTTCTGTTCTCTCTTTTCTAAGCAGTGAACCAGTCCGATTTGAAAACCTCCGAGTCGCCGGTGTTTAGCTGTTCTGGCCGGGTCACGCCGGTTCACAACGGTTTGATTGCTCAGCCGATCTGTTAGCTTGCTCAAACTGCTTACCTATCCGATTCTCAAGCGGACCGGTTTGACCGGCCGGTCCGGTTTCTAAAACTATGCACGTGACCTTTCAATCACATGACAAGAATTTTACTAGCTGCGTCAAGGTTACCCGAGGTCACCCATCCTAGTACTACTCTCGTCCAAACACAGTTAACTGCGGAGTTCTGATGGATGGGTAAAGATCCTCTCCATTTACAACTTTTTCCATTTGTTGCAATTTGGAAATAGATAGACAGAAAAAGTTGATGAATGGAGAGGATATTTAATTTATAGCTGGTTAAATTGATGAATATAGCTTTTAAACAAGATGGAAAGATAGAGGGATTTAATTTTGAAGTTTTAATCCAACATTCCTGTTGTTTAATTTAAAATTTTGGGTTGTAACTTTGATCCTTTTGTTATGACCGATAACCAAACAACCAAGAATGCCTTAAGAACTTGTCTATTCAAATATAAATCCAAAAGGCTTTACTTATTTAAATTTGCTTGACACGAGATATATAGAAGCTTACTCAAAGCATTGAAACAGATTAGATATTAGGATGGTTAAGTCCAAAAGATATAGAAGCTTTATCATTAACTAGTTACAAAGGGGGTAGGAACAAAAAAACTCATATGATCTGATAAATTCAAAACTAAATAAAGACTAACATCTTCATATACTGATTAGTATCATTCATATTTTAAACTATGCCAACATCAAACTACAGAGGAAACAGGAATTCACAAATTAGAAATTATGCATTTCATTACAATATCTATTTCTTATAATAAGTTTTGCAACTATGAACAAACACAAACAATTTAACATAGTATTCAAACTAATAGAGTTCAGAGCTTTGACCACAACATCTTTTCGTATTACGTTGCACCACTTTCAATTATCTCCGGCTTTCAACACAACTCTAGGTATCTCATTGACCATACGAACTTTCACCACAAAACTCTACAGAGTTGACTATAAAAATTCAAATGGTCAAGGAGACACCGAGAGTTAAGAATGGAGCTAAATAACAATAAGACATTACATTATTTGAATCGAGTTAAAGGGTTAGCGATACAACTTGTTGTCTATGATCATTCTATTTAAAAAAATAATAATCAAATGAAAATATTATTTGAATGTTTAAAAATTGACAACTTATTTGTTTATCATATAAAAATACATTATTATATATATATATATATATATATATATATATATATAAAATTGTTCTTGGACAGCAACATCAGTGCCAAATGACATTTCTCAACCCATAATAAGACCACAATTGGCTTTGAATCAAAACAAAACGAAAGCATTAGAATCTTGAATAAGAAAAACAATATGCTTACAAAATAAAATGAAACAAATAAAGCCTCAGTTTTATGTGTATAAATAGATGAAAACCAAGAAGAATTTTTTTTTAAAATAAACGAAAATAATAAAATGAAAACCAAGAAGAAAAAATAGATGCAGTTTAACAAAATAAAGAGAACCAATAAACGAAAACCAAACTGAGAAGAGAAGACAACAAGCGTAAGGAGAATGAAGACAGGAAAATGAGGCGTCGGCATTATATAGGTGAATCTGAAAGGAATTAGGGTTTCTTGTATTTAAGCCCATGGGTTTATGATATGGGCTGGATTTTCTATGCTTTAGAACCCAATGCTTGGTGTTCTATGGATGGTGTTTTTGGCACTACCACTCTTTTGTGATTACACCATTACTTAAAAGGATTGTGTTAATTCGAGACATACATTTGACATCAAATTTATATATTAAATTAGATGGTTAACACTTTTTTTTTGCGTTAAATAGTTTAGTGGTTAGAAGTTCACTATTCTAAAGTGAATAAGTGGGAAATCCAGAGTTCAAACAACGACCAATGCTTTATTTTTAGATGTTTTTTTTTTCGACCAAAAAAAACAACGACCGATGCATATATAATGCAATGTCCTTACCAACTTATTTTGATGCCCAATTATTAAGTGGGGAGTTTAGAGACTATTTTGACCAATGAAGTACATACTTACAAATTATTTTAGAATTTTGATACATTAAACCATTATTTTGGCTAATCTTTACACATTTAGGGACAAAAATAACGATTTATCTTTATAATAAGGGAAGAAATTTCTTAAAATTCATATCATAAAATTATTCTCCCAAACTCTAATGATATAGCAAAGTCGCATGCATGTCTTGACGTCTTGTTCTCCAACCATTCCTTGTTATAAGCAAATTTAACGAACCATACATATTAAAAAAAACAGTTAAATTCAATTATTTATTTTTTTTTATAAAATATACAAACATTTACCAGAATATCCTTGCTCTTTTCACTATCCAACTATTAGTAATAACATTTCCTAAAAAAAAAAAAAAACTATTAGTAATAATGTGCGATCCTTTTAGAAAATTGTTTTAACTAAGTGAAGTGGTATTGAATTATCATATCAAATGATATTTTATTCAGGGCACCATCAGAAGAATAATATTAAGGTACTGTTGAAAATTGCTTATATTAGAAGTTTAACTCATTTGATAAGGATATTGCATATTATATATAGAGTTGAGGTTCGAACCTAAAATGTCTCGTTTATTCACAAAATGAAAATTTCCAACCACTAAATTACTCGATAAAAAATAAAACAGAGAGAAAAGGCGTAGGAAGTGCTATTCAATGAGCAATTGTGCTCAAGGTGACCTTTGAGTTGGACTCAAAGCACATTGAACATAACACTAAAAATCACAAGAACAAAGTTGATTATGAGGCTATTATGTTCAATTATAAAGTCCTTTTATTGTCTCTTTTGACAACTGTTTGGTAGATTTTTCAGGAAGGAACACATATATGGCTACCATTCATAATTGTAAGATACCAATTATTATTTTTATTTTGTGCTTTGATATGAAATAGCTTAATTTTTTGGTCAAAAAATACTTTGCAATCTCTGTCTAGATTTAACAAAAGTTTCAAATTATGATCTACCGATGACCATTTTATCTGTGCAATTTCTCCACTTAGACATTTGTGACACATGTAACACATAGTTTTACATAATTGACATCATGTCACAAAAAAGGGTCTTAAATCTTAATGTGTCACAACATTGCAAAAAATATTTGATTCCAAGTATCAGGAACACCAGGCAAACACCAATGTATACAATCAGCATTTAATGGATTAGTCCTTTCTTCTTCAGTTAATAATTTGCCACCAGTTTCAGTATAAACTGAGGAATGACCATCAATTCTATACTCAGAGATTTGTGTAATGTTGATGACTGTTACTGGAACTTTCATTTTCTTGATAACTTTGGCTACAACACTCATCATACCTTTATTTGAACCACTTCCCCAATGGTTCTTCTTTTTTACTGGCCTTGTTTCATTGAAACATTTTGTACCATTCTTGTTTCCCCAATCAGCACTTCTGAAAAACATGTCACATCATCATTAGTTCAAATATTTACTAAATTATCCGTGCTTCAATGTAGTGTTGTCAAATAGCGGTTATAGCAGCACTATGGTCTATAGCACTACAACATAGTGAAATTAGAATAAAATGTTATTGTCTCATGATTTGATATTTAGTACGAAATATTTTAGTAGCAGCTATAGCGACGCTATAACACTGCTTCAATGAAACACTAGATATAAAATAGAAGATGTTATATAAAGACAAAGTTTGAGAGAGAGAGAGGGAGAGAGAGACTTTGTATGTGCAGGGGACATAGTTGTGAAGAAGACTCTAGTTTTGTTTGGATTGATAGTTGAGTCCACCCAATTTGCCCATGTCCTCAAACCTAAGTTGTAAGCAATTGATGTATCAAGTTCTTCATACCCTTCTTCTCCATTGCTAAATGAGCCCCACCTACATTTTAAATTGTGATTTTCACATAAAATAATTGAATATTACTTTCACCTAAAGATAAAATGTTAATGAATGAAAATGACCATAAAGAAAAAAGATCAAGTAGTTTCCTACAAGTAAGTAGATAGCCAGGTAGGTAGGTATGAAGAGGACTTACAATGCTTTAACTCTAAGACCACTCATCCACCAAACATAGGTATTGAAAACAAGGATATCAGCTCCTGTCCAATTTTTGGCACGCTCAGTAATTTCATCAACTTTTATTATCCTCTTCTTTGGATCCCCTATTATATGAATATCAGTGTTGGACTCCACAAGAAATGGTGCCCAATAGAATTCTATAGTAGCATTATATTCCTATATCAAATGAAAATACACAAAATAAATTTAGCTTTTATTGTTCAATTTCAAGGAATTCCTAGTACTTTTTTTGTATATGCTTGAATCTACATGTTTGACATTGGATCTGGATTGCCTGAATGTTAGATCGTCATAGCCATGCAATTCGAGCCATTTGATCTGAATCAAAAGGCTCGTATTGAAAATGTAGTTGTCATAGTCATGCATTTTAAGTCGTCTGATTAAAATTTGAACGTCTCTTTATTCTAAGATTGAACACGTGCCGTCCAATTTCGATCAAAAAGCCTGAATTGCATGACTAACGCCGTATGACTATTTTCCACTACATGGAATCTAAATTCCAATTACCTTGGCTTTGAAGACTGAATGAACACGCCCTCTTTTCATTGACTTCTTCTTTGCAGGTATGATACCTTGAACCAAACAAACAAAAGATTCCCATTGGTTTCTTTGTAGTGAATCTCCTACAAATAACAACCTCTTTCCTTGAAGCTTTTTGAGGGCTATCTCTGGATTAAATCTACCAAATATGTAGTAGTCTATGAGAATGCGGCTTAATTTAGGTCAAAAGTGGAAGTTTAGTTATGCATCACTGACACATTCACCGGACACGACATTAGATGTCGATGCTATTAAAAATTTGAGAAAATATAACTAATTGAATGTAAACACATGTTACGTGTCGGATACAAGATACACCTTTGGTCCGAACTCCAAAGTATTGGTACGACACAGAATAAAATGAACATGAGTTGGAATGTGAGAAAACTTACTGAGGCAATGTACAATCTTCTGGCTGCCACTCCCAATGAAGATAATCAGAATCGTTCCTACCATTCTTGACACAAGAAAATTGTTTATCTATGTATGGACAGCTTTTATCTGAGTATAAAGGCTTGATTGTCTTGTTAAATATCCATTTTCCATTAGCAACATTGCATTCTTCTGGATCAAAATCAAACCTATCATCAATCCATGAGGCATTGAAAACCACATCCTCAATTTTTCTGTCATCTGTTGAAAAATTACATTATTAAGAGTCAAATTGGTAAAGCAAAAAAGAAGAAGGAGGAAAGTAGAATGAGAGTATGATGAGATTGTTATGGTGCATTTGTGAAGCTAATTACTCACTCCGCTCCTTTTTAGTTTCCGTTTTAAGGTTATTTACACGTATTAAGAAAGCGAATAAGTTTTGTTATTTTTTATGAAATTATTCGTTTTTCTGCTATGATATCCTAATTATTTATCATCTTATTCCAACCATTTTTCGCTTTTCAATAGATAATTAAGGGTATTATTGATAAAATAATAGTTAATACTTAATATATTACAGTGAACTTTGAAAATGGCATAAATAAGAACATAATTTTTCTACAAAAATTACAATTAAAAAAGAATGGACTAACTTACTAGATTTTGATTTGATGTGCTTTCTAGGACATGTTTTGAATTTGAAGATTGATGTTGAAGAAATGAAACTGAGTCTCTCAGCATACAAAACTATAGAGAAGAGAAGAATGCAGATTGTGGTAATAATGATTGGAAGAGAAAGCTTTTTTCTAAGAAGCTTCATTGTTTCTGAAGGGTTCATGAGGAATGGAAGAAGATTAAAGATGTGAAGAAAGAGTATGAATTAATGCATAGAGAAACAAAATGATGATAAAATTGTTGAGAGGGTTTAATGAATTTTTTTATTTTTTGAGTAGGAGTAAAGTTAAAGCATATATAATATGTTATGGCAATAATATTAGTCAAGAGTTAAGACAAAACTTGAAAGATTAACATCTTTGGTGGTTAAGAGTTAAGATAAGACTTTGAAAGATTAACAACATCTTTGGCTTTGTGTTAGTTCCATTAGTGGAAACTATACACTAACCTAACCATTATATATATGCTTCTTTTATTTATATTACGAACCATAAGGAACCATCAAACATGTTGTATTTTTCCCCAATATATAAGAAAAATAGATGGTGTATATATATATATATTTTTTTTTGAACCAAAGAGTAAATGGTACTTGAGATGGATTGAGAAACGAAGAGACATAGAAGGAGAAAATTAGAAGAAAAGCAAAGATACGAACGTAATTTTTTCCCCAATGAATAAGAAAAATAGATTGTGAAAAGATTGAATTGTTTACTTGACTGAAAGTTGGTGAGATACATAATTTGATAGTTTGATTGTACTTGAAAACATAACATGGGATGGAAAATGGAAATTTTATTCTTGTTGCTATTATTAGTGAAGTAGTTGTGTGTTCTTTACTTTTGATCATGGATGTGTGGGAATTAATTTACCATCTACAAATTATAAGCACTTGATTCACATATTTAGTATGGTTTGTCATTTTATTATGAGTTGAATTTGTTATGCATTATAGGTGTAAAAACACTTTCTATGCGTTTAATTACTTTTCAGGAAATAGTTTTAGAAGATATTTGAGAACGTAACATAATAAAATATAACATAATCATTGTTTAAAAAAAAATAAAATAACATAATGATTATATATAATTTTTTTTAAGAAGAAAAGATGAGATATATTACCATGAAACAACATTCACCTTAGCACAAGATGTATCAAGAAAAAATGCACAGACATAAAATCACAAAATTCACAACATAAAATCAAACAAAAACACAACATGAATAATGCCCAAACACATAAGATGGTTGCGCCACCCGTCATGATAACCAAAAGCAATGTAAGTAAACAGTTGAATACTTGAGCTTTTGTTATCAATAAAAATATGTTGTTCCTTTCCTTCCAAATAACCTTAAGACAAGCGAGTCAAATCATAACCATAAAAGAGCGACTTGATCTTGTGCCGTCGGCTAAGTTGTCAAAATGAATGAGATGAGCCGAAATAACTTATGGCTCAGCTGGTGAGAAACCGAGCCAATTACAAACTAAACTAGTATGTACAACCGTGTACCACACTAGACTTCAGTTCAAAATTCAATTTTGAGCCATTAGGATTGGGAATTAATCCAAAATAATCGATCCCATTAGACTTATGTTATGCTTCTCAGCTACTCTACTGACCATTCATCAATGGCTAACATAATCAACCTTTCTTCAACACACCTCCTCTCTCCCTCTTTTTCTCCCCAAATTACCCCTACCCTTTCATTCAATTTCCACCCCAACTCCTCCTCCACAAACCTACGCCCAATTTCCCTCAAACCCTACCATCCTCGAAAGCCTCAGTCATGGTTGGTCGCCATGGCAGTGAAAAACCTCGCCGATACCTCGCCGGTCACGGTGACACCGGAAAACGATGAAGTCACCGGAGAAGAACTCCCGTCGGGTGCCGGAGTTTACGCTGTTTATGACAAAAACGGTGAGCTTCAGTTTATCGGTTTGTCGCGCAATATTGCTGCTACTGTTTCGGCGCACCGGAAATCGGTGCCGGAGCTTTGTGGCTCCGTTAAGGTAAGATTCTCAGTTTTTTATTTTTTTCTAAATTAAATGAAATAATTGTTTAGAACAATTTGTGGTATGGATGCACTTACATTGTTGATAATTTTAGATAAATGTGATTTTTGTTGATGTTGAATAACTATTTACATTGATTTTTTATGTTAAAATCTTATAAGATTTAAACAAAAATAAGTTTATAATAAGATGCTATGGTTTATTTTTTATATATTTCCAAAGTGTATACATTGAGTTAATTTTGAATTGGTGTAAACTTTTATACATATCATGGGTATGTATGATTGCTATCTTGAAACCTGAATTTTGAAATACAACTAGCTGGTAAAATTTTATGGAATAGGTGTGTAATAGTAAGAGTTACTCAAGTGTGAATTGGAAGAAAAAAACTAAAAAAATTGCATCATATAATCACATTCTTAATTCCGGAGTTAGGTCATGGAGATTGTTTTGAATTTGATCCAATTTCGTTGTGGGAGCAACTTAATGATGTCTTGTTGAGTTTCAACGATTTCACTTCCCATTTCTACGAACTTAGTTACTATTAGTTAGTGTCTTTTCAAAGCATAATTGAGCCCCTTGAATTGTTTTGAAGCTTTCGGATAGAATTGAGGGGATGTACTCTCTCAAGGTTAAAGAAAGAGAGATTTCTTGCATAGGATGTGTATCTGTAAAATCGACTTAGAATAGATGTTGATGGAAGGCTATGAAGCACAAACTCAGATACATATACGACACGGACATGGACATGTCAACACCAATGTAATCGTATGTGTCGGTGTTGTGTTGGTGTTGGACACGACGCCTAATCCAAGGAGTATCTGTGCTTCATAGATGGAAGGAAAGGGAAAACAGGACCTCTCCTTGTTATGAGAAAATGGGCAGTGATTTAAGTTCATTTTCTATGATGAAGGCTATCAGCCACGTTATGATTTCTAGTGTAACTAGGCTAAGAAAGAGATTTAAGGCGCTTTTTAGTTATAAGGGAAAGCAACATGCTGAAGTGGAATTGGTTTCTGTCTTTATTTCTCTACAAGGGTAATGTAAAGGATACTTATTAGGCACTCTTTCTTATAGTATTTCATAAGGAAAGGAAAGAACAGGCCGGTGGTTTTAGGAACATAGTAGAGTTGAAATAAAAGAGAAACAAATGATTCTTTTTACTATGTTATTCTTGATGGATGAAACTGGAAATTCTTAAAAATGTTATTTCAAACAGGAATAGTGATTGAAACGTGGTTTCAAGTACTAGGAAATAGAAGCAAAGTTGTGCATTGGCACTTAACTTATGTTTGTTTGTTTAGAAATTAGGGCTAGAAGACAAATGCCAAATTTTGGTTCTAACTAATAGATATGGTGATAGTTTGAAGGTGGTAAGAAACACTGGTTCAGTTTGGTGGAGGGATTTAAGGTATATATCGTTGATACCGGGACCTGGTGGTACAGGGTGGTTCGAGGGAAATTTAAGAAAGGTCATAGGAGCTGGGAGAGGTACCAAGTTTTGGACGGATCTGTGGGTTGATGGTGACACTTTTATTTAATAAATTCAGGAGACTTTATGATATAACATTGGACTGGGGGATCTCTTTTGCAGTCATGGTTGTAGAGGAGAATGGATTAAGAGTGGTGAATTGGAATTGGAGGAGGAAACTATTCCATTGCAAAGAAGAGTTGGTGGAGGTATGTCAAGAGGTAGCTGCAGGTGTTAAAAAGCGAAGGGGGAGAATGATAGATGAGAGTGGGGAGGAGGGAGGGACCTGAGATACACAGTTAAAGAGGCGTACCTTTTTCTAAGCAATGAAGATGAAGTGGTTATGGAGTGAGCTGACGACGTTTGAAACTCGATTATTCCACTAAAAATGGCGGTGTTAGTGTGGAGATTAATCCAAAATAGGCTTCCAATTAAGGACAGTCTTAGTGCGAGGTCAGAAGGTGTGAAAAGTTGGCTTTAATTTGGTATTCCAATGTCACAACTATTTGGAAAACTTGGAACGCAATGGTTTTTAGGCATGAAAGTTTTAATTGGGAGAAGGTGGTGGAGGAGGCGGAAATTTTAGCTTTGAGGATTCTCAAGAGCAAGTTTAAAGGTTTTATCCTTTCTCTTAACCAGCGGCTTGCTTTGGATCAGGGAGTTAAGCCCTTGTGTGTTCTGGTATTGCTTGGTCAGGTGTTGGCTGTGTCCCTGCTTGTTTGCTTGGTGAGTCTGACTCAGAGGTGATATGGTGCAATGTTAGCAGGGGCTTGGCTTAATTCTTGCTGCCTTGCTTGCTTGCAGCTGTATCTTCATCTGTGCATTGGAGGTTTGTCAGCGCAATTCTGTTTTGCAGTTGGTGTGCTGGGAGCGAGTTTGCATTGTGTTTCGAATTCTGTCGCGGTAGTTTGATTTTCCAGGGTCGAATGTTTCTGGTGTAGAGATTCTAGGGACCTGTACCTGATTGAGAGTTTTGTGCTGTTATACTGCTGTGATTGATTTTTCTGTGGAGTGGCTTTTTAGTAAGGCTTGTCAAATGCCAAATGAGACTTATTCAACGCAATAAGTTGGCACAAGTTAGTGACGTCAGAACCCAATGAAATAGAGTGTTGTAAGAGGGTGCTGCTGTAACCTCTAATTTTTTTGGGGATTCTCTCTTTTAGTTGGCAAATAGTACCATGCTCTTTGTTTTTCCACACTTGAATCTATCCAAGAGTTACCATGTTTGGTTCTGTGTTTGGAATTCCCAAACAATGGTTTGAGCAAAAGCTAAAAGCGACAAGCTTTTATCTAGATCATGATTTGAGCCTTTTCAAATGGGAAATCAAACATGCACTAAGTATAACTCACATCCCGAGCCACATGTCTAAAATGTTGAAAACATCTACATATGTAATATACAAACAAACAAACAGTATCTGTAAGTGATATGGTCTGCTAAAAAATATTGGTTTTTTTTAGGAAAATTATTCTTGCAATGTTTTTATTCTGATCAAAATCACCATGCTCTAAATATCCAAATATTACTTTCCTGATGATGAATTTTTCATTGTGAAATTGGCTACTTTATAGGTTGGGGTAGTGGATGAACCTGACAGAGAATCTTTGACCCAAGCATGGAAGTCTTGGATGGAAGAATACATAAAGATCAGTGGGAAAGTTCCACCTGGAAATGAATCCGGAAACGCCACTTGGGTAAGACCACAACCTAAGAAGAAGGCTGATCTTCGATTAACACCTGGTCGTCACGTGCAACTAACCGTCCCTCTTGAAGAGCTTGTCAACAAGTTGGTAAAAGAGAATAAGGTAGTTGCATTCATCAAGGGATCTAGAAGTGTGCCGTTATGCGGATTCTCCCAGAAGGTAGTAGGCATTCTTGAAAAGGAAGGAGTAGATTATGAGAGTGTAAATGTATTGGATGAAGATTATAACTATGGATTGAGGGAGACACTTAAAAAGTATAGCAATTGGCCTACATTCCCTCAGATATTTTTGAATGGTGAACTTGTTGGTGGTTGTGATATATTGACCTCCATGTTTGAGAAAGGTGAAGTGGCTGGTTTGTTCAAGAAGTAATTATTGTGCCGGTGAACCTGCATTTTTAGACATTGTTTTGAAATGAGGGACTAGCTAGGAGTAGAATGTGTGGAAGATTATGGGAAGAGAAATGCAGGTCACGTCTTGTTGTATTAATCTTTTAAATTAAATTCAAGGGTAGAAAGAAAAATTAAATAATTATATGTATATTTTATTGGCTAATAACGAGCCTAATGATGTATTGTTTTAACACTTCAACACTTAATAATATTTTTGATGGTATACTAACGTCAAGACGGGCAATAACGAGTTCGTCCTTCTGCTTTCATTGAAAGAAAAAGATGTTGCACCAAAACACGATATTTTTTTATATAAGGTCTAAATAATCTTTATTTTATTTTATAGTCTACAACATTGTTCCTATTGTTGCGGATTGTACGTAATTTAATGATATTTAACTATTTTTTAATTGATAACTTAAATTATATTATTATAAACTTAAAATAGTTTAAATGAAGGATAAATATAAAAGAAAAAATTCAACCAAAAGAATGTATTTCTTTTATATAATGTTATAGACACTAATACAAGTGTTTGTACTGTCTTTGTCACCTTTCTTGTTTCATAGCATCATGTCACCTTTCTTGTTTTATAGCATCTTCCATTTTACTGCATGACGTTTTAGCAGAACCAATTTGTCAAATAAATAATAAAATATCTATTTAAAAGAAGAAATGAAATGCATGATGGTCGATGGTGAAACTTGGAACATTTGAGATGGGAGAAACAATAAAAGTCAAAAGTAGAAAAAGCATATTATTATTAAAATCAATGGACAAAGCAAAGTTCCATTTGCATAGATAGTATCTGGACTAAACGGCTGAACATGAGAGGTTGAAGTTTCTCCTCCACATAATAATATATTATGCATTCTTTTTGTCTTCAAAGAACCATACCTAGTATTAGTCCTAGTATTCCCTCATATGGTTGATATATATGCTCCAAAAACAGAAGATTAAGAAGAATAAAATAATGATGATAAATTCCTTTGCTGTGATGCATTTGTTAGCTGCAGCTGTACTTGTATCAGTGGTCTGTGTAGCTAATGCATTCACAAGAAATGACTTCCCTCCTCACTTCTTGTTTGGTGCTTCAACTTCTGCTTATCAGGTTTCCCCCCCTCTCTTTTTCTCTCATATCAATTCACTATGCATGAATCAAATTTGATTCTAGAGGTAGAAAATTGATTTTGACATGTTTAGATGTGCTGATGTCTCTAGTTCTGGTGTGCATGACATCAAATGGTGCTTGTGCTGTGCATTATTTATAGATGTTTGTATTAAGGTTTTTGTGTATCTTTTGGATTGATAGAATTTAAGGTTCTTAGAGAGTACAATTTATTGATGTTTGTGTTGTGTATCTTTTAGATAGTTTCAAAATTTAATTTGGATTGATGTAATTTAATGTTTACAAAAAATTACTATGTAGCTGATTAATATATTAAACAATTTTGCTCCTTTGTGAAATCACCATTTACTTTGATGTGAGATCACTATTTACTATATAGATATTCTCAATCTAAAGATGAATTTTTTTAGAGATATAAAATTTGTACAACCACTTTATTACAACTTTTTGACAACTTTCTCTCTCATACTCACATTATATTCTTATTCTCTCTCTTCATTTTTCTCTCTCTATTGTTTTGGACCAATGAGAAGAGGGAAAATGAAAGTTGTCATCAAAGTTGTCACAAATGGTTGTACATATATCACTACTCTTTTTTTTATTAATTTTTGTATTTAATTTGGATGATATGAAAGGTTGAAGGTGCAGCAAATGAAGATGGCAGGAAGCCAAGCATATGGGATACCTTTGCACATGCTGGCAATGGTACTCTTTCTTATTTATTTGTCTCACATTTTTCTGAAGATTAATTATAAAATCATATTGAAATAAAAAAGCCATTCATCTTAACACCAAATAAAATTTCATGATGAAGTTTGAGTTGAGTCTAGCTAACTCAACCCTACAAAACCGGCTTGTAGAGTCAGGGTCGATGTCTTCTACTTAAAATTTTTATTTTCAAGGATGATGTCATCCTATGTGTGGCTCTTAAGGCAATATAAGTTGATGCTATTGATTAATTAGTTTTCTATTACAATTAATCATGTTACAACATTGAAATTCTTCATTTCAATTAAATTTACAGCAGGGCTATACAAGGGAAATGGTGACATTGCATGTGATCAATATCACAAATATAAGGTCAGTAGATATGTATATCTTTTGATACACTAGAAACATTTTATATATTCCACCCATGGAATAAATCAAATCTCTCATCTTTGACATATCAAGAGACTGTTATTAAGTTAGTCATCCTTACCTAAAATAATGTTTACATATTCTTTCATTTCTTGTAGGATGATGTCCAACTAATGTCTAAAATGGGCTTAGATGCCTACAGATTTTCCATATCATGGTCAAGACTTATTCCAGGTATGATCTCACAAAAGGTTACAAATGATATATTCTTTTTATGTGATCATGGAGTAAGAGAAGTAATTATTCTAGCATCAGAATCAAGACTAATTTTTTGCATCAACTGTTTGTTATTCTGACCTTGATCTCATTTTAATACAGATGGGAATGGGCCAATAAATCCAAAAGGATTGCAGTATTACAACAACCTCATCAATGAACTAACAAGCCAAGGTTCTTTTGCAAACTACTTTTGCTGATGTAAAGTTCAACTAGTGTTGTCAATCGTAAATTGCAAAAATTGACAGTTTGTTAAAATTTCGATAAAATACGCTACACTGCTATAGGCTACTGTATCTGCAGTTTGATAACACGTTAATGCTATAACTGTTATTGACAACACTGAATTCAATTATCTCTAAAAGATAAGTCCTTCCGAATTATATAGTTTTTCCCCTTCATTTGTAGGAATCCAACCACATGTTACATTGAATCATTGGGATCTACCACAAGCACTTGAAGATGAATATGGAGGATGGGTTAGTCGAAGAGTTATGTATGGTTCCCTAACAAATATTTCTTATTAACATGTCGATCTTATGTTATATAGGAGTTCAAATTTCAAATAAACTATGGTCCTGCTTAGATAAACAACTTAATTAAGAACTTATAGCATACTTGCTTATTATATAAGTGCTCATGTATACGCTATCTCTATAATAAAAGATAAAATAAAGTTAAACTATTTTCATATAAATAATAAGCCATTTTCACAAACTATCTTCTAGAGCTTATGAAAATAACATAACAACAGATTATGTATATGTCATAAGCTCTCCTAAACAGCCTCAAAAAATGTTTATGCCATTAGATAAATTCAAATAAGTCAATCTAAACAGGCCCTATATCTAACACAATAAGAAAAACAATCTTTCTGTACTTAACACTTGCATATTTGTTTTATATTTCTTGCAGAAAAGATTTCAAAGCATATGCAGATGTATGCTTTAGAGAGTTTGGGGATAGAGTTAAACATTGGACCACAGTAAATGAGGGGAATGTGTGTTCAATGGGGGGCTATGATGAAGGATTTTTACCTCCTCAAAGGTGTTCTTCTTCCTCTATATTTAACTGCTCCAAAGGAAATTCTTCAACTGAGCCATATTTGGTAACTCATCATATGTTGTTAGCACATGCATCAGCTGCAAGACTGTACAGGAATAAGTACAAGGTAAACTAGTGTATGATACATGCACCAATTTACTTTTTCATTCAGCTAAAGCTTTTAACATTTAGTAACATAATTGCAATATTGTAAATTGCGGATTGTGGAAAATAGTGATTTGTTCAAATTCCACTATGTTTCAACCAATGTTTTAAAACTATGGTAACTTGCAGGCCAAGCAACAGGGATTTATTGGGTTTAATCTCCTTGTTTTTGGTTTTGTTCCATTAACAAATGCTAGTGACGACATAATTGCCGCTCAAAGGGCACAGGATTTCTATATTGGGTGGTAGGTAACATTTTGATTGTGATATCTATCTCTAAAATATGTTGGCATTGTAATTTTATTTTTTCCATTTTAGATTATGCAGGTTGGTCTTCAAAATTTATAACATCAGTCAAAATAGTTTCCGATTTTCACGAATTGGTGAATACATCCTTAAATTGTAAAGTGTCTGTCAAAATAGTCCCCCTATTGGCTTTTACCGGTAGAGACTATGACATGACACATTAACCGAACATGTGCCAACTCCATGTTGATCCCACATCAATACCACCGCACTGGGGGCTGATTTTCTTATTAGTGATTAATTTCCCCATAATTAATCCATTCACAATTGCAATTAATGACAAATATGTCCATGAAATGATTTAAATTTTATGTGCAAATTAGTCCCTAATGAGTTGATATTGATATGAGATTATCGTGCAATGTGAAATATCTGGTTAATGTGTCATGTCATAGCCTCTAACACTAGAACCTAACAGAGGGACCGTTTTAAATTACATTTCACAATTTCGGGGATACATTTGTCAATTTGCAAAAATGAAGGACTATCTCGACTGATGCTTTACAATTTCAAGGACCAATTTGCCAATTCAATCAATACTTTAATAGTCGTAGATATTTCTTTATACAATAATGAATTACCAAATTTAATTTTATCTTTTCTTTGTTGTGACAGGTTTCTGAATCCCTTCATTTTTGGAGAATATCCTGCCACCATGAAAAAGAATGTTGGCTCAAGGCTTCCTTTTTTCACCAGTAGGGAAACAGATTTGGTCAAGGGATCACTTGACTTCCTTGGAATCAATTTTTACTACTCATTTTATGTTAAGAACAACGCGAAAAGCCTGCAGCAAAAGAATAGAGATTACACTGCAGATATGGCTGTGGAGATTACACGTATAATTATATCTATTTCATTTATACCAATTTTGATTATATAACCAATTGTATATTTTGGTTAAAAATGTTCTATGCCTCTTTAGTACAATTTTGAGGAACTTTTCATCTATGAATGTTTTTTTTTTTCCTGATTGTAGCCTACACTGGAAATGGTACATCTACAGATGAGGTAAAAGTAAATCATGAACTTTGTTGTTCCTTTTATTCTCTGAGTATTGAAGCTTCAAACTCTTCCACTTACTAGCTGATTTGTTTGTTTAGATTCCAGTTATACCCTGGACTTTGGAAGGGCTCCTTCATTCATTGAAGGACATTTATGGCAATTTTCCAATTTACATTCATGAAAATGGTATGCCTCCCTTGGATGCAAATACGCCAAATTTGTTGTCACGAGCCTATGGCCTAAACTGCATCACGTTTAAGTCAAGTCAGACTTAAACATGTTTAAGGAAATATAATAATATATTTTGTTGTTACTGTAATTATTATTATGATTTCTTGTTATATCTTAAAGTCATATACTAAACATGTTAGCTCACATATAGAGTTGAGCCTGTAAGCTTGTATAGCAATAGTCTTATGACTTAATTGAAGACTTGATTACATAATAGACTTTTATATAGGTTTACAGGTAGGTCAAGTGTTTAAAAAAAGAGATTAAGGGGTATACACCGATGGTGTAAAACTTTTTTACGTTGACAGTCATTGATAACTTATTATTTTGGCACTTTGTATCATTCATTTTAATGCTTAAGGTTTAGCCTTTAGAAAATTTGGTCCAAACTATTCTATTTCTATTTCTTTATTAACATCATCAAAATCTTCATTGACTAAGATGAACCTTTGAACTTCTCAGGTCAACAAACACGAAGGAATTCATGAT
>Ga0315915_1000201_pt1 | contig 52559 bp, 17 predicted proteins | sample MpolbnodulesMG_FD_207738 | JGI IMG/M metagenome (GOLD analysis project Ga0315915, IMG submission 207738) | Medicago polymorpha root nodule microbial communities from Los Angeles, California, United States - branched nodules | ecosystem: Host-associated > Plants > Roots > Nodule | place: USA... | reverse complement strand
CGATGGATTCTCTAGATTTTCATATTCTGGAGAATCCCCCTAGTGAGCTTCAGAGTCTTTTGTTTGATGATTTTTCCGGGGCTTGCATGCCTAGGAACGTCCGTTTAATTTCTTAGTTTTCTTTCTCTTTGAGCTTTGGCCCTCTTTTGTATAAAAAAAAAAAACTTGTAAATCATACAAAAATAATTTACCTTTATTTTATCTAGAAACAACTTATTCACAAACATTTATAATAAGATAAGCACTTATTTTTATAAAAGATTAATGAATTAATTAAATAATGAAAAATAAAAAAATAGCTAAAAATTCAAACTCTGCTTCAAATTGAAGCTATTCTTCCTTCGACTATAAAACTCCAAAAACCTCCCTCCTTCGCTTCTCTTCTATTCGTTTTTTCTTCCCTCCCATCCCCTTTTCTTCTTTCACATCTTCCAATAATCGCTTATTTTCGACCGCGCTTATTTTCTAGGGTTTATCACTTTCTCCCTTCGCCATGGCCGCGGAGAAACTCCGTGATTTGTCTCAACCCATTGATGTCCCTTTGCTCGATGCTACTGTTGCTGCCTTCTATGGCACCGGATCTAAAGAACAGGTTTATCTCCATTGCTCGTTCTTCTATTTCACTGTTCAACTTCATTCTTCATTTGATTTGGTTTGGTTCAGTTTGAGTAGTGTTTTCGATTTCATCACTTTTTAGTGTTGTTCAATGTTTGAGAATGATGAAACGTTAAGGAAATTTTATGTGTTAGGGTTTAGGGTTTAGTACTGTTAAATTCTGTGTAAATTAACGACTATGAGGATTAAGGTTTAAGGAGATTATTTTGATTTGTTTTCTTTAACTGTGAATTTGTTTTGGTGTATTTAATTATAATTGTTTTGGGTTGTATTGTTTCGAATTCGAAGAAATTAGTGGTTTTTACTGAGAAAGAGCTGGGAAATTAAGTTAGGGAAGTATGAATTATGTGTAAAATTTGATATTTTTATTTAATTTTCTGCCTATATGGTCTTGTTTGTGTTTTTAATTTATCGTTTAAATATGATTTTAGTCCCTTCAATTATAGAGCGCTCTTTTTCTTTCTTTGCCGGTTTTTTTATTTGGTTTCGGTCCATGTAAATTAAAAAAATGTTGTTTTTAAACCCTGATGTCAGCTTATTCAGCCATGCGACGTGATTTTATTGTGCCACGTATGAGGTGGATCAAAAGCAACATTTTTTTAATTTGCATTTGCAGGACTGAATCTAATAAAAAAAACCTATAATTGCGGGGACTAAAATCATGTTTAAACCTTAAATTTAATTACTTGAATCTTATTGATGACGGTTTTTTTATGTTCTAAACGTAATGCAGAGAACTGCTGCTGACCAAATTTTGCGGGAATTGCAAAATAATCCAGACATGTGGCTACAAGTCATGCATATTTTGCAGAACACTCAAAATCTAAATACCAAGTTCTTTGCTTTGCAGGTTAGTTTTTTAGCTATGTTTATGCTCGAGAACCCTACTCCACCCTGAAAGCAAATGTACCTTATTTTGCTCAAGTAATACATGAGTTGAGATTGTTATCATAATGTTAGATAATGATTACCAATGTTTTAAACTGTGGTTGCAACACGGTCCTTGATATTGCATAGGATTGCAATCGTCGTCCAATTGCTCAGGTCTTCGAAGCTCGACAGTTTGACATTGTGGATTTGCAGTCACAATTGTTATTGCGGATCTTTATTTTTAATAAACCTTGCAAATGTATATAGAGAACATGTAATGAATGAAATGGTTTATGGTTGAAAACGGCGGATACAGAGAGAGGACGGAAAGGAGAAGAGAGAAAAGGGTTAGGGTTGTGCAGAAAACCCAAATCGCCCTTCAAATGGTTCAAATATTAAGGTCAGAATCGTGATTTTCCTGGAGCGGGAACGCGGGAACCGGACCACGCAAACTGTGACTCCGCTCTCCCACCTGGAGCGCCTGCAAACCAGAAGTGGGCTGGGATTCGCATTCCCGTTGCGGTTTTCCCTGAGATGCTCCGCTCCTCCAGGATCCCGCCGGGATTGACTACGTAGAATGAAACAAACTCAAAAAAAGAAGAATACCACAACCAGCGTGGGACTCATGCGTTTATGAGGACGTACTGTGTGCAGATGTTCCATTGAGGCTTAAAATATTAACACTTAGCATCTAAAGTTTTTATTTTATCCCGCCCCCCTATTTTTATATATTTGACCCCGCTGCTCTAATTTTTATTCATTGCAAATTCTACCCCGCCCTTTCCCTTTCCCTTTACGTGACTGCATTTCATAAAATCAAACAACCCTGTTCCATCAAACAACCTTTCTCGACGGATCAGTCTCTGTTTATTTGATATGGCCCACAGTTGGATGCATCACGGGCCTGCCTTTAAGAACTTTGTTTTCTTTTTCTGCTTTGTTGTCTGAATTAGTTCAGTTCGGTTTATTCTTCATCTTGCAGTAAACATGGATATTTGGTAAATAATTACTGTTAGATAAAGAAAAAGATTTTCCACAATAAATTTCCCAGTTAATACTTTATACATCGAGTAATCATCTGAGTGTGACGGCTCCTCCACATGCTCCAACACAACGGACATGTGAGGCTCGGTAACTTCCCTATGATCTCATGGTGGACATGGAGGGAGAGATGTCAGAGTCCTATATATGGGATCAGAAGCAATCTTTAATACTAATTTGTGTATTGCTTTGTTGGATAAAACTATGGATTTCTGTACTTCTGTATCATGTTTTTATTTGCTTGTTTGCACTTTACTTGGTTTGTTTTTCATTTTTACCTTTGCATCCAACATGGTTGTCAGTGCTTCCGTAGTAATGATTGTTAAATGTCCTACAAGTTCTTCACTTTGTTACCATAATTCTATTCTTAACTGCATTTCTCAGTATATATTCTTCCTATGGTTGTTAACACAGGTGCTAGAGGGTGTGATTAAATATAGATGGAATGCACTACCGGTTGAGCAGCGAGATGGAATGAAAAATTTCATCTCTGATGTTATTGTACAGGTATCACTCACATGGAGGAAGCTGATACATGAGCTAGCCCAACTTACTTTGTTGTTTTTATCAATGCTTGTATTAATTATGTGTCCTTTATTCCATTATTTACCTATCTTGCACAGCTTTCTCGCAACGAGGCCTCATTTCGAACGGAGCGATTGTATGTCAACAAACTCAATATTATATTAGTTCAGGTAAAATTGACCTTGCATTTTCCTTCTATCATTTAGAGTGATATTTTCCTGTTATTCTCAACCTGTTATTCAGTTTATTTGCTTTCTTTATCTTGTTGAAAGTTATAATTTCTTCAGTTTATTTCTGTTTTTACACGGGGACTTGGATTTCCTTTTCTTTGCTCTTTAAAAATCAAGATTTGCAAGATTTCTTTGTAATCTTTTCATGTATTGGTAACTACCTAAAAATTTGTAACATTTATATAATGATCTGTATATATCGTTCATATATGCAGATTCTGAAGCATGAGTGGCCTGCGAGATGGCGAAACTTTATTCCTGACCTCGTTTCAGCAGCTAAGACCAGTGAAACTATTTGTGAGAATTGTATGGCTATATTGAAGGTAAGTTTATCTTCATTTATGTTAAATTTATTCCTTTAATCAATGAGTAACATTGTGAAATGTTCTTTCAGCTTTTGAGTGAAGAGGTTTTTGATTTTTCAAGAGGAGAGATGACTCAGCTGAAGATTAAAGAGCTTAAACAATCATTGAATAGGTAACAGTTAATAGCGTTTGTCTATTTTAAAAGAAATCTAACTTGATACTTTTTGGGTGCTAATTCATTTCCCCATACTTTAACTGGGAGATCTGGCAAACTTTTTTGTTCTAAAGAGGGCCCACCATTGAGGTGGTCAACAATGGGCCCTAGGGAAGCCAACATGGGTAGGGGGATGGGGAAAGGGATGGAGTGCATTTCAGGGATGATGATTTATTTAATGGAAAATGCTTAACAAGTGTTAAGGAACCAAATATAGTAAAACTATCTTGGAATTTTTGTACTCTACCTCTTAAAAGTGTAAAAAATTATCTTTTCAGTACCAAATTTACTATTTTTTTTGTGTCCTAAACAATTGGTTAGCATGACACATAGCTAAAAACAATCTACAAGTGTTGGGTTCAATTATTGATATTCTAACTGGTTCTGGCTTTAGATGCTCTAGCTTGTCAGCTGTTCAATTATTTAATGTAATTTGTCTACGCTTACTCTTTATGGACTGCCTATACATTGCTAAGGATTACACATTGTTGTTTGCAGTGAATTTCAGCTCATACATGAGTTATGCTTATTCGTGTTATCAGTTTCCCAACGAACTGAGCTCATACGTGCAACACTCTCTACATTGCATGCCTTCTTATCTTGGATTCCCTTGGGCTATATATTTGAATCACCATTGGTAGGTATACACGTTTGTGTAATTCATATTACACTGGAATGGAGGAAATCTGAGATCTTTTGGTATTTGTGTTAATCACAGCTCGAGACATTACTGAAGTTTTTCACAATGCAAGCATATCGGAACTTGACATTGCAGTGTTTAACTGAGGTATGGTCCCTCTTCCCAGTGCTTGTGCATTTACTTTAAAATTTTAAGACTATCATTCATTTTTTATATTCACAGGTAGCATCGCTTCAATTTGGGAATTTCTATGATGCACAATATGTTAAGATGTATAACATATTCATGGTTCAGTTGCAGGTATGGTTAATTTGAATAGCTTTTCATTTTGTTCCACACGCAAATGCTGCACTTTTCTTTTTGTTTATTTACTTCATTGTAGTCATGTATCCATTTTGTTCTATTCTGATTGTGTAAAACAATTATAATTTTTGTGGCTGATTTTGGGATGATACTATGTTTAATGCATCAGAGCATACTCCCACCTACTACAAATATACCTGAGGCATATGCACATGGTGCAAGTGATGAACAGGTGAGTCTTTGCAATTTGCTGAAAATAAGAAGCCTGATTTACTGAATTGTTTGTGATGTCCAACATTGACTTTTTTTCACATTGTCTGTCCAGGCATTTATACAGAATTTGGCACTGTTCTTCACCTTATTTTTCAAGGTAGGGTTTATTCTCTCTCGCGCGCTCTACTTTTTTTTTTTTTTACCTATATGGGATTTTATCTTATGTGAGAGAATTAGATCTTTCTTATGTTTGAGCATACTAGCTTTATTACCGTTTCGCTATCCATTGCCATGCATATGAGTTAGTTAAAGTAGCTGGCGCTGTAACTATTTCAAGTTAGTTATCAGTGTGTGTAGGACAAGCACCACTATTAATGCAGGGTTAGCGCATATAAACAATTGTTCCTTGATCCCTTTGATAAAGAATTTACGCTATCAAATGCATAAATTTTTGTATTGTTTTCTATCTGAATTTTCCACTCTAATATCTTACTGTAGTTTTTATGCATCGTCAACAATATCATGCTTGTGGTGCATATTTAAAAATGGACCCTTATTTTTATATCTTATATTGTGGTGCCGAAATTTCCTTTTCCATATGTGTGTAGCACCTCCTACTCCTCATCTCTTTTGCTTCCATTTATGTTCCCCTTTTTTGCTTGATGGCTATTACACTCTATAAACATTTTTACTGTTTATGCAGGTTCACATACGAATTCTGGAATCCACACAAGAGAATATCTCTGCTTTACTATTGGGTCTTGAATATCTCATCAACATCTCATATGTAGACGATACTGAGGTTTTTAAGGTATGATGTTGTCATATGTTTCATTGCTTTGTATAGTTAATGATATGAGTACTTGAGCTTAAGTGCTCATTCCTCATGCTTATGTTGATAAAGCTTTCTTCTCTCTTGCCCTCAAAAGCATCCCAATTCCCAACAGCCTTTTATCTTGCATGAGTAGGCATTTCTTCATCCTGTTCTGTATATGCAATATTCATGTATAACTTTAATTTGTAAAAATACCAGGTCTGTCTGGACTACTGGAATACTTTGGTTTCAGAACTTTTTCAGCCACATCGCAGCTTGGAGAATTCTGCTGCAGCAGCCACAAACATGATGGGATCACAGGTACTCTCTCTAATGATGTGTCAAATCCTTGTTTCTTGATGGCTAAAATCCACAATTTCTTTTCTCCCACCAAACACTTGTGTAGCACAAAAGGATTCTTTCCATTTGACCATAAAAAAAGGAATCTTCCCATTTAACGTACTTGGTATTGTTTTAATATTCACATGGAACATTGAGAGTCAATCTTATGTAGTGTTGACTGTTCAGCATTATTTGCTTGTAACTTGGCAGGTAGTTCTGTCATCATCCACCCCCCAATGATGTTTTCTTATCCTTGTTTTCCTATGTAACTCTATTTTCCATCTCTTAATAAATTTCTTCTCCAAAAAATTAAGTGAACCGTTGCACACAATCTGCCCAGACTGGTTTTTTATTTATTTGCACTGTTGTAAGGTGAATTTTCAAGATAGTTTGGATCAGTAGGTCTTAAACCAAAAACCATGATTTTGGGATACCCATTATGTAAAAATGGTATTCAATTATGATATTAGGAACTATATCTTGCAGATTGTTTTTCGCTGGAAATGTTGATATTTTAGTCTGAATGTCTCTTGTGAACCTGATGTACTATTTTCAGCTTTCATAGAATGACATTGGTCTGTATTTGCAATCGAATAAACAGGTGTCATTAATGCCTCCTGGTATGGTTGATGGCCTTGGTCCACAGCTTCTTCAGCGCCGACAGCTTTATGCTGGTCCTGTGTCTAAGTTGAGAATGCTTATGATCTGTCGTATGGCTAAACCAGAAGAAGTTCTCATAGTTGAAGATGAAAATGGGAATATAGTCCGTGAAACCATGAAAGACAGCGATGTTCTCGTTCAATATAAGGTTAACATATAGATGTGAACACAATACATTTAGTAGTATTAACTATTTAGTCGTTTTATACAAATTAAATTTGAGATATTTCTGGGCTAAATACTGTCAATATATGTATTTGATTTGAATTAGTTTCTTTTATGTAAATATCTCAATAGTAGGTTTGTTTCTCTCAAGCAATTCATACTAATCCAAGTTCAATGATTGTACAGATTATGAGGGAAACTCTTATTTACTTGTCACATCTGGATCACGATGATACTGAAAAGCAGGTATGTGAATCAGAAAGAACTGGTCTTATCTTGTTCTGTCAGGAAATGAAAAGCCATTGTAATTCTTTTTTTGTATGCATTTTAAATTGTTATATGGAGATTTATATTGTTTCATTTACCTCTGTCATAAAATATATCGTTTTACAAGCTTGTTTTTTAATTTTCATATAATGGCCAAATTAGGATGGATATTTGTGTTTCACGGTTCTTTAACAATAAAATTAATAAGCTGACTGAGATTTAGTTATATCAATGTTATGCAGATATATTGTTTCAAGTTTTATGATATACTGATTAACTGTTATGAAATTGTTATTCTTTGTGCCTATATAAAAAGCACTCCTTAATGTAATGGACTAACATGTTGTAATGTACAGATGCTTGGAAAATTAAGTAAGCAACTAAGTGGTAAGGATTGGACATGGAACAATCTGAACACATTATGCTGGGCAATAGGATCTATTTCAGGTTCCATGGGTGAAGAACAGGTATTGCAAACAAACAAATATGCATTTTCCAGCAAATGCTTATTTTCCATTACTTCTATTAAACTATTTGTTTGATCTACATTCTATATGAGTAATTATCATATATTCCTTGTCCATTTTTCTTTTATTGCTTCGCTTATTTTGTTACTGATATTAACCCGAAAAGTGTTCCATATAAATTTTTGTCCAGGGCAGGTATTGCATACCTTGTCTGAATTCTTGTTCCAAATCCCTTGTCATTGTGTGGGCGAATAGTGGGACTGGGATGACGGGACTCTGCACATAAACATTCAAAAATAGATTTATTTATTTATTTTCAAAATTAAGACATTCATAATTAATTATCTTATGTGTTAGTTTAAATTTAAATCTACAATCATCATCAATCAAAGACATAATCACCGGGATTGTGAAGTGCAATGATAAACACAATTGAGTAGAGTGAAAAAGGCAAGATGATGATTTAACAGGAAAAATCCGAACACATTGTTTAATAACTAAGAATGTGAATGAAAGAGGAAGAAGGAAGAGCATGGGACAAAAACACAGAAAACTGTGGAGGAAGAACGTAATGCAGAGAGAGTAAGATGGAGGGAGTGAGAGAGATAGAGAAGAGTGTGTCACTGGGTCTAACCATCAGACAATAGATTTCAATAGAAACGGCCCATATTGTTTTTTTTTTTTGTGTGTGATTGAGAAATCACGGGACAAATGTAGTGTTAACCCCAGTTTAGTTAGGGAATGTGGCCACATTATCCAGGTACATTGGCTGCAATTTTAGTTTCGATGGTTGCAAAATGTAAGAGCCTCCATAGCCACACTGCTGCTATTTTGAACTGATGACTTTGGTGGGAGTATGATGACACATGGTTTTCTCAATTCTACCATTGGCCCAAAATTATATTAGCTGGTGATATAGGAGCAGTCTGGCACAATTTTGTTCCCGCTACTTTGAAAGTTAGCAGATTTCCAGGCTTTTTTCTTAAGGAACATGACACAATTATTTAATTGATGAATTCACATAAGGGACTTAAAATTTTGTTTTTGGGTGTCAAGGTATTTCTGTTACTGTGGTCTCCTGATGTCTTTAGTATTTCTTTAACTGACTTTTAACATTTATTTTAAATGGCTCTTTCCTAAACTTAAACCTGTGTGCTCCTGACTCAATTTTTATCCAATATATTTTTTTATTTTTACTTGTATAACATCCATTTCTCAACCGTTTAAATTTGATTGATATTGGCATTTCTCTTGTTGATTCTTTTATTGGATCTAATATTTTTAGTTTTTAACATCTATAGCTCAATTGATCAATTCTTGCTTCTGTACAGGAAAACAGATTTTTGGTTATGGTCATCCGTGATTTATTAAATCTATGTGAAATAACAAAGGGCAAAGATAACAAAGCTGTTATTGCAAGTAATATCATGTAAGATTTGTTTGTGTTCATCTGCTGTTTGTTGAGGTTCCTGTTTCTTTGTTGAATAATTTATAGTCTTGTTCTTGTCTGTTGGCAGGTATGTCGTAGGGCAGTACCCGCGGTTTTTAAGAGCTCATTGGAAGTTTCTAAAAACTGTTGTGAATAAGTTGTTTGAGTTTATGCATGAAACACATCCTGGAGTTCAGGTTAATATTTTCTTCCTTTGAGGTTTTCTGCCAGTCTCTACATGTTTGTCATCTCAAGTGATACTTGTGTAATTTTATATAAAACAAACCTAGTCTGTTGTAGTTTTTCATGTATTATGTGTTTTTGTGTAATGTCAAATGACTCGAGGTGTTTTATGTGATGCGAAAGTACCGCTTAAGTTGAAGGGAATTTTTTATCGAACAACGGTAAGACCGGCGATGTTGTATGGGACAGTGTTGAGCGGTGAAGAACCAACATGAACATAAAATAAGCTTTGCAGAAATGAGCATGTTGCGTCGGATGTGTGGTAAGACTAGACGAGATAAAATTAGAAATGACGACATTAAAGAGAGAGTTGGGATACCACCTATTGTAGAAAAGATGGTAGAAACTAGACTTAGGTGGTTTGGACATGTAGAGAGAAGACCCGTGAATTCTGCAGTTAGGAGAGTAGATCAGATGGAGGGGAGTCAGATCACTAGAGGTAGGGGTAGACCTAGGAAAACTACAAGAGAAACTATTAGGAAGGATCGAGAGATAAATGAGTTGGAGAAAGACATGGTTTTTATAGAACGCTATGCGTTGTTTGATTCATGTAGCCGACCATTAGGGAGATAAGGCTTGGTTGTTGCTGTCAAATGTCTCAATTTGAGTTGCTGTTTTTTCAAATGTTTTATTTTTAGTATTAGTTTGACATCTTTCATTTCTTGTGTGTATTATGAATATGAAATACTTCATATTTGCTTCTGAGTTGTTACTGCTCATGCCTTATAATTTCTATAAATCATCTCGAAGAAACAAATCATAAATCTGCAAAAAATTCATATTAGTTTTTTAAGTATCCTTTTGTCTTTAATATTCTTTTTTAACTTTACAAATTGATTGTATTTGTGCTATAAGTGTATACTGTATGCGGTCTTACTTATTGCGTGGTACTGCATTGAATTACTGCTTAGTAGAATTATTGAAGCTTACCTTTGTTCTCGTTTCACGTATATCAGGATATGGCCTGTGATACATTCTTGAAAATAGTCCAAAAGTGTAGGCGAAAATTTGTCATCACCCAGGTAAAATGGGCTACATTTCCTTTTTTTTTTTTTTTTTATCCTCCCAAAGGAGACTCTTACAGGTCTCTTCGGCACATATCCAGCTCTCAGTGTTTGCTAATATTTTATGTTAATAACTGCGGTCATTATTTCAGGTTGGGGAAAATGAGCCATTCGTGTCTGAACTTTTATCTGGCCTTTCAACTACAATTGCAGATCTTGAACCCCATCAAATACACACCTTCTATGAATCTGTATCTATCTTTCTCTCTTTTATCTTAACTTCTTTGATTGTAAATTTTTGTACTATACTGTATCTTAGTACTTACGTTGCACGTATCCTGTTGTAGGTTGGCAGCATGATTCAAGCAGAATCTGATTCACAAAAGAGAGATGAATATCTTCAACGGTTGATGGTGCTTCCAAATCAGGTTCTGTTCTTTTTTGAGTAGCCATATAATTAATATTTACCAAAATCTTTTGATTTTATGTAATAACACTGCATTATTTGCAGTCATCCACGTCTAATATAATATTAGATATCTCAACCATTTTCTTCTGCAGAAATGGATGGAAATTATTGGGCAGGCACGTCAAAATGCTGATTTCCTTAAGGATCAAGATGTTATTCGAACTGTGCTTAATGTGTTGCAGGTATAACTTTGTAGTTATTTTTAGCATGATTCTGCTATATGTTCTTTGATATATTTCATTCTTCATTGTTGAAGAGCATTTGAAGTAAAAGTTACACGTTTTTGTCATCTGTAAAATATTATTTCCTTGACTTGTTTATCTTTACTCTGTAAATTCAACATTTATGTCTACACATTAGCTTTCATTTGGGGATAAAATATGTCTACACATTAGCTTTCATTTTGGGATAAAATGTTTCTATGTTTTTCCTCAAGTATTAGTAAATGAAAAACAAAACAGAAATAGGTTTCCACTAAGCTTTGATGTCCAATGATTATTGTCATGAACCATTTATTCTGATAGCTTATTCTATTCGGTGAACATTTCTGAATAGTTTTATATTACATGCCTAGCACGTCCCTGCTTGCAAGAGTTCTTTTGACGTGAAGTGCAGAGAATACGTAGGACTTGTTCTGAAATTTCAGTTTTTATTAAAAGAATATGGGTTACGATGAATAAACTCCAGACTATCTGGTCATGGTGGTAAGTATTCAAGCGTTTATTGAACCCTTAAAAGTTGGCTATCAAGGGGGAGGAATCAAACCACTCAAATGCTCCATTGAGCATCTCATATTTGCTTGTACTCGGTCTTCCCAGTCTGCCCATTTGTAGGTAGCCCTTTCCGAGTCACCATCAATCAGACTCATACCAATTGACAAGTATTCAAGCACTTTGGGAATCCTCTCTTAATAGCTACATATCAAGGGGGAAGAACCTAGCCACTCCTCCGAACATCCCATACTACTCAATGTGGATTAGGGCACCCCATATTACCAAAGTCCCTATCACGAAGCAACTATTTCAAAAATTTAACATGTTTAGTAACACGATTAATTTTGTCTTTCTTTATTAATTATTAACCTTTGTCAATTCCAAGGTTTGTAGTTTTTCTTGGTTTTATCTCCTAATTTATGATCATATGTTTGTTATTGATGTCACTTCCGAATTGCAGACGAATACAAGTGTTGCATCTTCTTTAGGAACATATTTCCTGCCTCAAATCACATTGATCTTTTTGGACATGTTGAATGTTTACAGGTATATTCTGTTTACTTCTAAGTCTTTACATTGTTTTGGTGTGGGACTTGGTCTTGGCAGTAAATAATTTGGCTAGGTTATTTTTTGTTTCAGTAAATATTAAATAACATGTACGTTTTCCCTGCAACAGGATGTACAGTGAGCTTATATCAAAGAGTATTGCAGAAGGGACACCTTTTACATCTAGAACCTCATATGTTAAACTACTGCGGTAAGGTTAATTATGATTATGTTGGTGTTGTTCTACTGGATTACAAATTAGAACCTTATCTGTAAGTGCTCTTCTTGATGCAGTTCGGTTAAGAGGGAGACACTTAAGCTGATTGAGACATTCTTGGACAAGGCTGAAGATCAACCACAAATTGGAAAACAATTTGTGCCACCAATGATGGATCCTGTTCTGGGAGATTATGCCAGGAATGTGCCTGATGCAAGGGAATCAGAGGTTTTGTCACTTTTTGCCACAATTATAAATAAGTATGTAATTTTTCTTTCCCATTTTTTTGCTGTTTTCTTTTATAGTTGATGTAGGCACCCAACTTCTATGTTCTATCTACATTTAATTTTGTCTTACTTCCTGATGGTTACCCCTGTCCGCAAACAAGAGTATTCTTATACTAGCTATTTTAATTACCAACAATATGTTCACTCATTTCTATCTCATACTTGTAGATATAAAGCTTCGATGATTGAAGACATCCCGCACATATTTGAAGCTGTTTTCCAGTGTACACTAGAAGTAAGTACTTGTGTTTGTCATTTGGCTAGGTTTGAGTGATCTACTCGACCACCATTCTGATTGTGGCCTTGTGTTGAGCTTCAGTTTTGAAAAATGTGATGGTGTAAAATTATTGGATTCTGCAATGGAATATCAATTGAACTATATTTCTCCTTTTATTCTGTTTTACAGATGATTACGAAAAACTTTGAAGATTACCCAGAGCATAGGCTAAAATTTTTCTCTTTACTGCGTGCCATAGCCACTCATTGTTTCCCGGCGTTGATATGCTTGTCAAGTCAGGTTTTATTTCTTGCTCCTCTCTGTCCATGCTAAACCAATATCACGTCAATTTATTTGACCTCATTTAGTGTTGACCGTGACTATTTTTAAATTTTGTATTCTCTACCTGATGTTTGTAATATATGCCAGCAACTGAAGTTTGTTATGGATTCAATCATATGGGCATTTCGGCATACAGAAAGAAATATTGCTGAAACTGGTCTGAACCTTTTGCTGGAGATGCTGAACAAGTTTCAGGTGTGATGTTTGTGTGTGTGTGTGTGTGTATATTTTCCAGAACTTTCACTCTTAACTTTCAAAAGTTCCTTTTAGATTCACAGTTTTCTTGTTATTGTGTGTAGTTTTTCCTGTTATGCACGATTTCTTCATTTATTCGGTAGTATATCCTTTTTCTTTTGAATATGCTGGTTGAATGTCTATTTATGTATGATAAACAGGCTTCGGAGTTCTGCAATCAGTTTTATCGGACTTATTTTTTGACGATAGAGCAAGAGATATTTGCTGTCTTGACAGACACTTTTCATAAGCCTGGGTTCAAATTGCATGTCTTGGTGCTTCAACATTTATTTTGTCTGGTACGGTGCCTATATTGTGCTTTTAATTTCTTTTATGAAGTGAGAAAATGTTTGATAATGGATTCGGTGCATTTCAGGCTGAATCTGGTGCCCTAACTGAGCCTCTATGGGATGCTGCTACAAATCCATATCCATACCCAAGCAATGGTGCTTTTGTGCGCGAGTACACAATTAAACTTTTAAGCACATCATTTCCCAACATGACTGCTGCAGAGGTAATCGTCGATAAACATTTAATATTTACCCCCCCTCCTTTGCCTGAATAGATGACCAATTTCAAGAATTTTGCAGGTTACCCAATTTGTTAATGGACTTTTTGAGTCCACAAATGACCTCTCCACATTCAAAACTCACATACGGGATTTTCTTATACAATCAAAAGAGTTTTCAGCTCAGGTAATGCTTTTTGTTGTTCTTTTAAACCATTTTTGGCTATTTGAGAAAGTAACATTGTTTTCAAAAAAGGAAGTCACATTAACTAAAATTCTCGACAATAACTGCTGGTTACTTTGGTATGCTTGTTTAATTACCTCGTTACTTATTTGACCATGTAATGTAGCATGATATATCGGAACATATTGTATTTGAGCACCTTGAAGTTTGTCAACTTGTTCTCTCTACATTGCAGGATAACAAAGATCTTTATGCCGAAGAAGCTGCAGCTCAGAGAGAGAGAGAACGGCAAAGAATGCTTTCTATTCCAGGGCTTATTGCCCCAGTTGAGTTGCAAGATGAAATGGTGGACTCATAGCTATAGGCTAATCAACATGGGAGTAAATAGGGGTGCATGTATACTTGTGTCGCATGCACATTTATTCAAACAAACACCAGATGCTTTGAGAACAGATGCATCATTGTCCTATTTATTATATAGTTTTGTTTTTGCACTCTTCCCAATATTTCATGTTGGGACTTGTTTGCAATAGATTCCTGATTTCAGAGGTTAGGCTGGCAATACCGCCTTGTCTATTGGTTGAGTGTAGATCACAATAGATACTGACATTAGTAAGTGTTTAGTCAGGGCAGCATTCCATAGAATTATGACAGGATGAGTGACCCAATTTCTAGTATTGGTGACCTCCTAAACTCTGGTGGATTGTGCAGAAAACCCCTGTGGTTTGATATTTTGTTGTTTTTTCACCGATTAATTTAAGAAAAACTAATGTACCATAATTTGCAGTTTCTATATGGGTTTTATGGTATTGGTTTGTTGAGGATCATGCACCCGGATCATGCCCCAACTAATGTTTTGATTTCGGCTTTTTTTTGTCAGGTAATCTAGTGGTTAAGATTCACATACTTTAAGTGGGGAGAATATGAGGTTTGAACCCTGGTCTCTTAGAAATAATGTCTCTAGTAGCTACCAACTGAGCTACATTTATGGAACAACAATAATTTCAACATAATATTACAATGTAAAACATTAACAATAATAATTGCAACAACACACACGATTATGATTTAATTGATGTTTCACCATTTTTATTGTTTTCGGGGTTAAGTATCCTAGTGGTGATTCACACACTTTAAGCGACTGTTTCAACTACACTTATGGGGCACAATAATTTCAACAACATAACCAAACTAAATTTTCTATCAGGTCTATTGATGGAAGCCCTTTTTCCTTTGTAATTAAACTTTCCCGAATTTTATGAAAAAAATTTCACTAAGCAAGGGTCTATGACATGACATGGTAACAAAAAAAAAAAACATAAACATTAGTACCTGAAAAAAAAAGACAGACATAAACTTCAAAATTATTGTGCTAAATTTGAAAAGTAAAATGACTAAATTAAGTGACATTCTTTAATATAAGGGACAGAATTATCGTTGTGCAAATTTGAGTGACTAAGTTGTTGACTATTACAATTACAAGTGTCTATACAATATTCTTGGTTAAATTTTGTCCATCTTCGAATTAATACGACATGTTAAGAAGAAAAATAACATACAATCTAGTCAAGATAAGATATGCTAAAAAAATCACAGCAAATAGAACAAAACAATGAGGATCATTTGCAACACATATACTTTTTAGGGAAAAACACCGACACCTTTTAATTGCCTTTTTTTTTATTTTAAAAAAAACTTTTTAATTGTTTAAATTAACCACTATTTCTTTTTTACTTTTAAAAAAATATTATTTAGAACTATTAAAATATTTTAGGTGAGTTGTGTTTCGGGACTCACTAGGGTTAGGGTAGATCTCAAGACTCAAATGCACTTACATAGATATCATTCACCAAATCACATCAGCAACGAAAGTTGAACCTATGATCTTGTGGAAGAGTCGACCTTGCAAGTGAATCAACTACTTACCAATTGAGTCAACTTTCATCGACTCATGGTACATAAATTTAGTCCTTCACAAAACCTTCTTTGAAGTTTCAAGAAAACCACTTAGCACAAGGACTTGCTTTTTTTAAATAAAAAACCACTCAACACAAGGACTTGATTTCTCCTTCAAAGGTTACCAAGAACCCTGAACTTTGCTCAACGTGCTTCTGTCATGTTATGTGTGTGATAACATAGATATATAGGAACATACATATATACTTTGAATATTTGGATTAATTGATTACAATATTTGGATGTAATTTGTGTGATCCACCTTTATGTTTTTGATGAATGTGCTTGTTTGTTACTCCTCGTTCGATTAAACGTGTAACGTGTTATCTGTTTTTGTTAATTATGTTTATGTATAATCTGCAATAGTTTTGATTGAGAACATGTAAAGTTAGAAAACAAAGTATCAATTCCTTAGGGATAGTTAGACAGGTACTAATAGTTATGTAATCTAAATTGGCTGTGAGTAACACTATATATTACTTTTATGCTTAGGATCAAGTTTAAAGTATGCTTCTTGATGATGTTATTATCTAATCTACATTTTTTCTATAACATTTCTTCTTAAGCCTTGATATGAGTTATAGTTATCAGGTTTTGATTTCCGATATTTCCTTGGCAGATGGTGTCTTCTGGTATATTCATAGGTCCTAAACACCAGGCAAAAATTCCTTCAGTGCTTAAGAAATCAAAGTGGCTTTCACTTGGAATGAATCCTGCTGCTGATTCAGAAGTTATGCATCAAGATAGATCAATTGGTTTCCCTACCTCAGTCGCATGGAGCGATGCTGATTCAAAAAGCTTTCTCCTTGCTTTGTTTACTTTTGGGAAGAATTTTGTTCAATTAAAAACATTCTTAGAGAACAAAAAGATGGTGGAAATACTTGCATTTTACTATGGAAAGTTTCACACAACTGATGGATATCATAGATGGTCGGAGTGCAAGAAGTTAAAAGGGAGACAATGTTTGATAGGGGAGAAACTGTTTACCAACCGAGGCAACGTGAACTATTGTTTCGCTTGATTCCTTGTGTCTCTCAAGAATCTCAAGATACTTTGTCACAGGTACTCCATTCCTCATGGTGCACTACATGTTGAATGATTGTCTTGTCTGTCCATATTTTATTGATTCAATCCATTTGAAGTTACTAAGTGAAAGCCATCGCTTCTGTTATAGACTGTACCTCCTATTTATGAGTATTTGTCCCCTTACCAATACCTTTTTTAAATATCACATCCTATGTGTGCATTTGATACTATCGTAATTAAAATGGAATCACCGAACAAATTTCTCATTTTATTGTGACATACCATGATTACTTGAACCTCTATGTCCATACCAGTACCTTTTTTTCCTTCAAAGCAAGTCTGTTATATATATCATTTGTTTCCGTCCTCACTTTCGTTATGTTCATACTCAGGTTTGTAAATCATATATGGAGGGTATAACTTCTCTAAAAGAATACATATCTTCTTTGAAGTCCACTGTTGGACTCGGCATTCTTGTGGAAGTAGTAGGTATTGGTAAGGAGAAGGAAGACCTTACCAGGTTTGGTGTGAAACCTGGGAAGAAGAACAATCAGCGCCCATTTTCAGCACCAACTTGCAAAGATTTGTCTTCTCTTGAACCGAGTGATATAATACAATCTTTGACAGGATCTCGGCTGAGCAAAACCAAAAGTAATGAACTCTTCTGGAAAGCTGTTTGGCCTCGCTTATTAGCAAGAGGTTGGCACTCTGAGAAACCAAAGGGTCGAGGCTATACTACCTCCAAAGATTATATCGTTTTTCTCATTCCCGGCATTGAGAAGTTTTCCAGGAGAGAACTTGTGAAAGGTGATGATTACTTTGATTCTGTTAGTGATGTCTTGAGCAAAGTAGTAGCTGAGCCGAATATTCTAAAGCGTGAAGATGAAGAAGCTGAAGTAGGTAGCTTCAATGAGGAAGAGACAGAAAAGACATCAAATGAAGATGATTTATCTCATCATCCTCATCAATGTTACCTTAAGCCAAAGATGCTGATAGGTAGCGAAAATAAAATTACCAAAACTGATGGCCGCATGACCAATAAAAAAAAAAGCACATGATAATCACGATAATGATGGAAACAAGATAGTTGAAAGCCGGAAATATCATGCTGATATAAATCTCAGGAGACAGATCACTAGAAACAAACCATTGAAAGTTAGAGCATTGCAATCAGAATGTATAACTAATGAATTCTTACATCCGAAAAAGAGACAAAAAAGCGAAGACATCCAGACAGCTCAAGATCCTTTCGATTCTTGCCGCAAGCCTCGTACAAGAGGCAAAACAATGATGTGTCGTATTTGTTAAGATCATGGGAATGCATATGGTGGTGTTACCTAAATATTTGCTAGCAACTTAGTTAAGTTAAAAGAGTTTTTGGCTTTTGGAATTGGTTTTGAATGTAATGATGCATCTCCTGCCTGTGTTCTAAGGCTGCCAGATGACTAGAACAATACTCTACAGAAATTTTTGGTTTATTTTGATTATAAAAGTTTTCTTTTCTATTGTTATGTTTTATTTTATTTAATTAATCAAAATTCTTCTAAGTTACCCACACAATTCATTAAATTCAGCTCTTCTGAAGAATAGATAAATGTCATACAATAAAGTATGATCAACAAATTTATAACTACAATAGCCGTCGTGGTATGAGAAAGAAGGATGTTAAAAAATTATCACAAAATTGTTCAACAAATATCATTTTTCTTAAATTAATTAATAACTATTCTGTTATTTATTTTCGTATACACATCTTTACTGTATTCCTAGCAATTGCACCAGTTTGACCAGTTTCTTTCAAACTTATGTCTATACTTGTACCAAAAAAAAAACCTTATGTAAATACAAGGAACAAAATAAAATCATCTATGATGTGTCTATCTATCTACTCTATTATGAGCACTTGCAGCCTGTAATTCCTTCATGGTACCTTAATTAGTAGAAGAAGAAAAAAATCACTTGTTGCAGGCAAGAGACAACTATTTGGTCTCTTTCTTGCTGGTCTCTTTCTGCTAATTATTAATAAAGATACTTTACCAAAAAAAATTGATTGAAATATTTTACAAAATAATAATACAACGTGACATTATAAAATTTGATTGAATGATTATATTGTAAAATATTCGTGGGTAACTAATTTTTAGTTCCCCAATTAATCAGGGTAAATTTAAGGTTTTGGTCCAAAGAAAAAAGGCATGGAAAACTAAAATACTTCTTCATGGAAATAAGGGGATGTATCATAACAATCCTCAGATATAATAATGAAGTTATTAAGTTTAGGTGGACTCTCCGCTTATACGAAATATGAAGTCCTCAGTTTATTGAGATTGACGGATGAAAATAGAATATTACAATTTGTATATCTAGTTATATATTATTTTTGAGGTAATTTTTCATTTCTAATTATATCATTAAAATTTGTCTATAACAATGATATATTAAGAAGTTATATTATATTTATTATATTATCAGTGTCATTTAAAAATATAAGTATAGTTTCTTACAATATGAAAATACAAAGTATCTATATCTATAATTTTAATCAAAATAATTAAAATTAAAATTGTATTCACATTAGCGCAATAAAAATAACAAACAAATGAACCCGTTCCTTAAAAAAAAACGTTTGAATGCGTATAGAATAAAATATATTTCCTCTTAAAAAGAATAAATATATTTAATTCATATGCTAACTTTTATAGTGATAAATGACTTAATAAAGGTACTTTTATATTTATCAAAATTTAAATTTAGTTATAATTAAATGATACCAAAAACATATTTTAATTCATGTTAATATTAGTTTAAAGAGTTTACATATGTATCTAATAATGTATTGTTACGTCAATTAATCAATGTGACAATTTAGATATTTCAAACACATTTTCTTTATAAAAAAAAGTATTTCAAATACATAAAATAATTATACACTAATAATACATATCATACTAGTTTATGTTGATCCTCCTATGGTAAATCCAAGAGAATATATTTAGTTTTGTTTAGATTTATTCTAACAAAAGAATATTCTGTTGTATTCATGTGGGAATTAAGTTTTTTGACTTAAAAAGGAAGAAAGCAGGAGGAAAAAGAGGCAACGCTACCTGATTCCGTTTTCTGAAATTGCAAAGTAGAAAGAAGATGGGTCAAGTTTTTCGGAAGCTGTTTGATACATTCTTTGGTAACTCTGAGATGAGGGTAAGACCTTCTTCTTCTTCTTCTTTTGGTTTCTTGTTTACTACTGTATTCATTGATCTTGTTTTATTGTAACAGGTTGTGATGCTTGGTCTTGATGCTGCTGGCAAAACTACTATTCTCTACAAACTTCACATTGGTCAAGTTTTATCTACTGTTCCCACTATTGGTAATTAGGCCCTCTTTTCTTTTTCTTTTTTTATTGAGAAAAAAACGTTAGTGAGTTATCTTAGTTTTCGCCTTTCCGGGGGTTTGAACCCTAAACCTTCTGTTTCGGTGTCAATCCCCAGGAGTTGGTTTGGTGGCGTAAGACTCAGGACTTATGAGTGTGCTCCTCTCTAGGTCTCAGGTTTGAATCATTTAGGTCTTTGACTTCAATTTGGTACCCCCTAGTCAACGGTGGGATTGGTCCCCAGTATTAGTCTGTCCATAGGCCGGTACCAAATTTTAAAAAAAAAAAAGTATTCTCCTTGGTGCCCCTCAGCTCAACAACCGAGCTGCCTACTTGGGACAATATACGTGAAGAAGAGTTGCCATTCTAGAGGTTTCAATAGTTGCATTCTAATAATTTTTGTGGCAAAATCTTAAGTTGGACATTTTAATAGTTTGTTAATGATTGTAATTGTTAAATTTCTACTTTATTGTATTCACTTCTTTCAAGTACTTGGGCATCAATGTGAAGAAAGTTCAGTGTAGTAATTTCATGAAGTGTTTATTTGAAGTGGGTCTATATATTATTTTTTTATGCTTATAAATTTGTTTTTCTTTGCAGGTTTTAATGTGGAGAAAGTTCAGTATAAGAATGTTGTTTTTACAGTTTGGGATGTTGGAGGACAAGAGAAATTAAGGCCCCTTTGGAGGCACTATTTTAACAACACTGATGGTCTGGTAAGAATCAAATCCTTTCTTATATGTCTCTTTCTCGGTGAAAACAAAAGTTGTGGTATGTTTGCGGTTTTGTGAAAATTTCGCTTTCTCACCATTATTAGTATGTCTATTAGGCCTGCAAAGAAAGGTCTACACACATAAGGTAGCTAGTTTGATATTAAATACTGAAGCGTGCATTGATGCAGATTTATGTTATTGATAGCCTGGATCGTGAGAGGATAGGCCAAGCAAAGAAGGAATTTCAGGTGGTAAAATCAAACTTCACTATCATGTTAAATGTGTGCATAAGATGCCGTATGTATCATTTTAAAACAAACTCAAAATTGATGCATTGATTACTTGCAGGCAATCATAAATGACCCGTTTATGCTTAATAGTGTCATATTGGTATTTGCAAACAAACAGGACCTGGTAAGCCTTTGTTACTTTTTTCTTTTTTGTGCTTTTTACTGCATGAGCTGACATTGTAGTTGTATCTCTGACTGATGTTCACATTAGAGCCAATATGAAATAATGAGATAATGCATAACATTGTTAGGATTTTATGTTACTCAATTTATTGACAATTTAAATAATATGACATAACATTGTATAGGATGACATAACATTGTAGAGCCAATATAAGCTTGTATAGGATGAAATAATGCATAACATTGTTAGGATTTTATGTTACTCAATTTATTGACAATTTAAATAATATGACATTAGTTAGAAGGTCTTGAATTGTTATTACCCTTATCTTGATCTGATGTGTTATTAACTTAAAATTTTGCGATGATTTAACTGCTGGGATGATGTCAAAGCCTCTTTGAATAAATGATAAGGTGTTTGCTCCATGCTGTCCCCATTCTTCATAATTAAATGGAAAAAGTTGGTCAGTGCTTTGGGATCAATATTGACTGCAGTTGTGAAAAGTGCACAATCACATGTATGTCAACGATCTCCAACTGTGACCAACTATCGGGTGATGTTGCTACCCATGTGGGTACAGGTCTAGGTTCGGGTATTTTTTGAAAGCGCAGTTACGAGGATAAGTACTATAGTATCATACCCAGATCCTAGCCATTGTTATCCCTATATTTTAGGTTTAGGCAAATTTTCGCTTCCAGTTTTTCTCCCATAGTTCTGTAAAATTGCCACAACTCATTTTGGGGAGTCACTTATGCAGCCTCCCTTCAGACCCTTCTATTATTAGCTGATAATGATACGTTATGTACCAAGTTGATGGCTGGAACAAACTTCTGGAATTGTTCAGTTGCTGCATTTTTGTGTGTGCTATAGCAATCACTCATTATTAATATGTTGTAAATTTGTAATACTAGCTAACTTTTCCTTTTCATAATAAAAATATTCTCCTCCAATAATTTGAATTTTGCTGTGTGCTCAAGTCTGGTCATAACTGTTATATCCATTTTTTTCTTCTTTTGTAGAGAGGGGCGATGACGCCGATGGAAATATGTGAAGGACTGGGTCTCTTTGATCTAAGGAATAGAAAATGGCACATACAAGGCACTTGTGCCCTCAAGGGAGATGGCCTTTATGAGGGCTTAGACTGGTTGTCTTCAACTCTGAAGGAGATAAAAGCTACTGGATCAGGAACCTCATCCTTCTAATTGTCAAGGTTTGGACGATGCTTTCCGTTGTTAACGAGTTCCATTCTTGTGTATCATTCCATTACATTTCATCATTGGTATTATTGTATACTGCAGGTATTATGGCCAGGTAATTGACGAAGGAAAGTGTAGAGTTTGGCTATCAGTTTCATTCAAGAATGCTGTAGATTGTAGGACAAGTTTTAGTATGAACCCAGATTATTATGTAAATACTAGACCACAACATGTTCAATCATGATCTATATATAAAATCAAGTTCGAATTTGTGTATCTAGAATGAAAGATGGGTCCATCTTCCTGCTATGAGAGTTGTGAAGGAAACTATAAGAGAGAATTTGTGAATGCTGACAGAGAACTATCCTCTATCCCATGAATGTGTCTACTGAAAAGATCTGACTGATGAGAAAATAATTTCATTACTTACAAAAAATATCCTAGCCCATGATAATATTTCAAAATATATTCTGAATAAGGATAAAACTTGTTTGCTTTTCTTTAAGTGTTGTTTATATTCTTCACCAATAATAATGTTAAGTGTGTTAAAACTTAGATTAACTTAAATGAAAATAAATTACAAGACTGTAAGATATGGGATAATCTCTTGAGTCACAATAACTTTTGGTGACAGGGGAATGAGAAATTCTGGAATAAAAAGGATGCATGAATGCATCTTCTAGTCAAGTTACTCAAGGAGCTGTGCCCTTCTTAAATGACTCTGATCTGGGTTGTAAATTACAAACTCATCACACTGAAAATTGGAATCCATCAAGTTGCTTTTGAGGATCAGTGGGTTCCTTCCGTGATAGACACTCCTGAGTGTAATAATGATGCTGAGTTTTTTGAGGAACGTGGTTATATATTCTTATGTATGTTCATTTGAGACTCGAAAGGTATGCTTGTGTTGCGTTATGCACTCATCATCATCATCATCTTCCAGCAGCTGAATGCGAAGCTTTTGCCTTACCCTCGGCGCTCTAATAAATTCTAGACCATGAGTTGGATAATGTAATTGTTAAAATGGTGTACAAAGTGATGGCCGATGTTATCAATCTCTCAAAGGAAAATGTTTTGATTTAGGAGTTATCACAGTGAAGAATTTATTAAGAGATAAATGAATGAAAGCTCACACAATCTAACACAGGCAAAACCTTTTATGATTTGTCTACATTTTTTCTTCTTCTTTTCATATTCCACTTTCTAGTCCTCTTATTTTACTTTTTGAAATGAAGTAGTTTGCTATTGTGGAAAATAAAGCTGGCAAATTGAAATTAGCCAGTTGGATGAGAAAACGTTGAGGTAATTAAGTTACTTTGATGCAGTAAAAGAAATTAAGAAAAAGGAAGAAGGTTCAAACTAATTGCGAAAACTAAAATATTGAACTGAAATTGGCTCTGGAATTTCATCAACACCAAACATGCCATGATGACTTGGCGAGCAAACAAACCAAGTTTGTAATATTTTGAATAAGTCAATGGTTGGACAATGAGATGTCCATAATATATTATTAGGATCACCCTTCTTAGAAGGAAGGAATCAATAAAGAGGCTAAGCTACCAGTTCCCATTGGGTGGTATTGTTGTTTGTTAAAATTCAAAGTCCACACTTCAATCTATATCTATCTCTCTTTTTCTGATTCTCAGCACAAATTGTAAACTAGAGAATTGAAATTGAAAGCTTTCAGGTGGTTATTATGGGTCAAGCTTTTCGGAAGCTGTTTGACACCCTCTTTGGCAACACTGAGATCCGGGTATCAACCATCAACTAGTTAGTTTCTTTGAAATTTGTTTGTTTGCTTGATTGCTAACTCTATTGATCTGCTTGTGATCACAGATTGTGATGGTTGGTTTTGACATGGCTGGAAAAACAACTATACTCTATAAGCTCCAATTTGGAAAAGTTGTATCTACTATTCCTACTGTTGGTGTGTCTAATAATCTTCATAATTGACTTTCCAATTTTATTTTTTAAAACTTTCTTTGGATTGATCACGATTCATCTTGCATTGCATCCATTACATTTGTTATTTCTGTGTTGGTAGCTCAAGGATGTTCAGGTTCTGATGTGATATATCCTCCTCAGTTAAGAAGCCCGTGTACACTGTACGATACAAGTACAATAGAGACAGATATGGAAACTTTTTAAAAATCAAGATACCAAACAACCGATAGACATTGACAATTTTTGTATAGAAGCATTCAAATTGCTAATTACTCATAAATACATAAACATATCAGTAGTCATTAGTCAATATATGATGATAAAAATTATTTTAAACAAACTTTGTGATCATAACAAACAGGCTTAGTTACATATCAGATAATACTAATACTATTTTGGAATTATTTGGCCTTAATAGCTACTCAGTTATCTACTTGGCTTTATCTTTCCTTGCTTTGCATTGGTATGAATGAGGTTAAGAAGACTTGCATACATGGTTCCTTGGCTGTGTATAGACATGTGAAGCTTTTTGATAATCACGCTAGTTTTCGAACAACTAAATTTTTATTTTTGCTAGATCTAAAGTTGGACATGTTAATAGTTTGTTAATGATAGTTGTGAAATCTATACTTTAATGTATTAATTGTTGTTAAGTACTTAGGTCTCAACTGTTTGCCTTTCACACAAAATTACATTTGAGTTCTGCTATCCAACTTGTCGTGGTACTGTTTGCCCTCTTTGATATTTCTGCCAAGAAATTATTGAAAGTGCTTATGGTAGGATTTTCCATGTTATGACCAATAATCACCAACCAACTTTTTTGAAACTTTCTAAATTCATTTCATTAACAGTTTCTTTGACAAGGGTCTCTATATGTTGTTTCTGTAGGGTTAACAATTTATTTTGCATTGCAGGTTTCAATGTGGAGAAAATTGAGTATAAGAATGTTGATTTTACAGTTTGGGATCTTGGAGGGCAAGGACTACACAAATTAAGGCCAGTTTGGAGGCACTTTTTTAACAACATTGATGGTTTGGTAAGAATCAGTTTCATTGCTTGTCTCTTTCTCAGTGAAAAGAAAATTTATACAATGCTGGCAGTTTTGTGAAAGATTCCTTCTTTAACCTACATTAATATTTGCAATTATAAAGATTTATGTTGTTGATAGCCTGGAGCGTGAGAGATTAGATCAAGCAAAGCAGGAATTTCAGGTGGTAAAATCAAATTTCGTGATAGTATTAATATGTGCATATCTGTATATTATATATTGACAATTATAAACTGAATTGGTTCATGGATTACTTGCAGACAATCATAAATGAGCCTACTATGCTTCATAATATCATATTGGTGTTTGCAAACAAACAGGACCTGGCAAGTCTTTGTTACTTCCTTTTTATTTCTGTTCTTTCTAGTTTCTACTGCTTGACCTGATATTAAGACTATCTTTGTGAGTGAAGATCAAATGGGAGGCAAAGGATATAAATGGTAGACATAATGATATTTTAATGAATATACTAAGAAGAGTGTTGGAAGCTCTCTGTTATGTTTTTACATGTAATAATACATAATACTGTCATGTATTTACAGTACTCATTTTTACTCAAGTCTAGTCATGATTGTCAATATTTTCTTATTTTGTAGAAAGGAGCAATGACGGTAACAGAAGTATGTGAAGGACTAGGTCTGTTTGATCTAAGGGATAGAAAGTGGCACATACAAGGAACTTGCGCCCTTAAGGGAGATGGCCTATTTGAGGGCTTAGACTGGTTGGCTTCAACTCTGAAGGAGAGAAAAGCTGCTGGATACTCTTCAACAGGAACCTCATCCTTCTAATTGTTAAGGTTTGAATTACACTCTCTGTTGTTCACGAGTTTCATTCTTCATTATTGTGTATCATTTCATGACATCATGGGTTTATTGTATACTACAGGTATTTTGGCCCGTACGTCACCCATGTCATTGATGAACGAACGTGTAGAGTTTGGCCAGTTTCATTCAAGAGTGATGTAGATTGTAGGAAAAGATTTAGTATAAACCTATGTTATGTAAATACTAAACCACAACATGTTCAGTCATGATCTACGTATAAAAGGAAGTTAGAATTTAGTGTATCTAGAATGAAATATGGGTCCATTTTCCTCTTATGAAAGTTGTGAATGAAACTATGAGAGAGAATTGGAGAATGCTGAGAGTGAACTATCCTCTATCCAATGAACGTATCATCTGAAAAGATTTTTCTTACAAGAAAACAATTTCGTTACTAACTAAATATTATCCTAATCAGTGACTTATTAAATTTCAAAATATATTCTGAATAAGGATAAAACTTGCGTGCTTTTCTTTAAATGTTGTTCATATTGTTCACCAATTATAATATTACGTGCGTAAATTTTTTTAGATTAACTTAAATGAAAATAAATTACAAGACAAGACTGTACCTATGGATAACCTCTTGAGTCATACGACAACTCTTTGGTGCTAGACGAATGAGAAATTATGGGATAACAAGGATGCATAATGCATCTTTTAGTCAAGTTACTCAAAAGAGCCGTGCCCTTCTTAAATGAATCTGATATGGGTCGTCAATTGCAAAATCATCATTGAAAAGTGGAATCCATCGAGTTGCTTTTGAAGATCAGTAGATTTCTTCCTTGATAGTCACTCTTAAGTGTAAGAATGATGCTGAGTTTTCTGAGGAACATGGTTATATATTCTTATGCATGTACATTTGAGACTCGAATGGTATGTTTGTGTGGCGTTATGTACTCCTTCTCATCATCTTCCAACAGTTGAATGCGAGGCTTATGCCTTACTCTCGGTGTTCTAATGGATTCTAGACCACGAGTTGGATAATGTAATGATTGAAATGGTGTACAAAGTAGTGGCAGACTTTATCATTCACTCAAAGGAAAATGTTTTGATTTAGGGGTCATCATAGTGCAGAATTTATTAAGAGAGAAACAAATGAAATCTCACACGGTCTAACACAGGCAACACTTTTCTTGATCAGTCTCCAATATTTTTCTATCGTATTCCTCTTTATTTTCCTCCTTTTAATTTATTATATTAAATAAAGTAGTTTGCTATGGTGGGAAAAATAAGCTAGCAAGTTGAAATTAGCCGGTTGGAGAGAAAACATGGAGCTAATTAAGTTATTTTGATGAAGTAAAAAGAGTTAAGAAAAAGAAAGAAGGTTCAGATTAATTGCAACAACCAAAACTATTGAACTGGAATTGGCTCTGGAATTTCATCTCAACTAAACTGAACATGCCAAGTTGACTTGGCGAGCAAACAACCGAAATGTGTAATATTTTGAATAAGTCAATGGTTGGACTATGTGATGTCCATAATATATTATTAGAATCACCCTTCTTTGAAGGAAGAAATTAATAAAGTTAGAGGCTAAGCTACCAGTTCCCATTGGGTGGCATTGTTGTTTATTAAAATTCAAAGTCCACACTTCAATCTATATCTATCTCTCTTTTCTGATTCTTAGCACAAATTGCAAACTAGAATTGAAATTGAAAGCTTTCAAGAGGTTATTATGGGTCAAGCTTTTGGGAAGCTATTTGACACCCTCTTTGGCAATACCGAGATCCGGGTATCAACCATCAACTACTTTTTCTTTGAAACTTGTTTGTTTCCTTGCTTATTCTAATGATCTTCTTCTGATCACAGGTTGTGATGGTTGGTCTTGACAATGCTGGCAAAACAACTATACTCTATAAGCTTCAAATTGGAAAAGTTGTATCTACTATTCCTACTGTTGGTGGGTCTTCTTTTATAATAATCTTCATAGTTAAATCTATTTTTTTTTTGTTACTTTAGTAGTTTGATCATTACCTGTCTTGCATTGCATCCATTTCATGTGTTGTTTCTGTGTTGGTACTCAAGGATGTTAGGTCTGTGATGTGATATATTCTTCTCAGCTAAGAAGCCGAGATACACAGTACGATACAGAAAAACATTCACATTGCTAATTACTCATTAAAACAGAAACATTAGTCAATATATGATGATTGCAATTATAATACTTGTAAGCATAACAAAAAAGCATAGTTACATGCCATTCCTCCACCTATATCAATATATAGTCTTTCTACTATGAATCTGTCACAGAAAGCGTAAAATTTTGTATCTCTAGTATGTAAAACATATTTAAGATGTACTTTATTCGCATGACAATTGTGTGTTTAATTGTTGAGCAGTGTTAAAGATATATCTGACTAATAATATTGTTGTGTCTTTTTGAAGATTAAGCCAGTTTATGTAAAGTTAACTTGTTATAGTAATGTTGCCCTCTTTGAATAACTTATCCCCTTACTAGTTGAAACTTTCTAAATTCATTTCATTAAGGACCTCCTTGACATGGGTCTATATGTTATTTCGGTAGGCTTAACGATCTATTTTGCCTTTTAGGTTTCAATGTGGAGAAAGTTGAGTATAAGAATGTTGATTTTACGGTTTGGGATGTTGGAGGGCAAGGTCGACACAATTTAAGGCCACTTTGGAAGAACTATTTTACAAACTTTGATGGTTTGGTAAGAACCAATTTCCTTGATTTTATGTCTCTTTCTTGGTGAAAAGAAAATTTGTGCCATGCTTACGATTTTGTGAAAGATTCCTTCTTTCACTTACGTACTTTGCCTTGCATTGGTGCAGATTTATGTTGTTGATTGCCATGACCGTGAGAGAATAGATCAAGCAAAGCAGGAATTTCAGGTGGTAAAATCAAATTTCACTATAGTATTATATACGTGTAACGTGTGTGTATTACTGGCGATTATAAACTGAATAGATTCATGGATTACTTGCAGACAAGCATAAATGAGCCTTCTATGCTTAACAATATCATATTGGTGCTTGCAAACAAACAGGATCTGGTAAGTCTTTGTTTCCTTTTTTATTTCTTTTCTTTCTACTGCATGACCTGAAATCTGCGATTGAAGATCACATGGAGGCCAAAGCATATACTTGGTTGATTTGATAATGACATTGTTTACTGAATATATTCACATTGTTTCTTGACATTGCTTTAAGGTCAAGTTTTGTCATGATTGAGAATATTTTCTTATTCTTTTGTAGAAAGGAGCGATGACGATAACGGAAGTATGTGAAGGATTAGGTCTGTTTGATCTAAGGAATAGAAAATGGCACATGCAAGGAACTTGTGCCCTTAAGGGTGATGGCCTTTTTGAGGGCTTGGATTGGTTGGCTTCAACTTTGAAGAAGAGAAAAGCTGCTGAATAATCTTCAATGTGAACCTTATCCTTCCAATTGTCAAGGATTTTCATCCATTTGTATCGTGTGTATTATTGTATATAACGAAGCCTTCAAAAATGATATCGTTACCAAGGTATTTTGGCACTTGTTGTTGATGAACAAACGTGTGGAGTTTGGCCAGTTTCATTAAAAAATGTTGTATATAATGTAGGATTTATTTTACTGTAAACCTGGACTAAAACTTGTGGTTTTTCTATTTGTCTAAGTCGTCTTTACAAAACTATGTTGCAAAGTAAGGAGTGTCAATTTTTCTAAATTCACTTCGGACATTATCATTATTTATTGCGAATTGTAGTTTCACGACCCATCGCGAGTGTGTATTCCATCAAGACACGTTTTTTGTTGACTTCAACCTTTTCATGACTCTCCCTGAATTCCGCTAAGTCTTATTGAATAATATTGGCTTCACGATACATTCGTGGAAATTTGCTTCGCATTATATAGCAAAGCTGTATTTGAAATGAACGTGAAACATTTTATTTTATTTTTACAAATGTTCGTTTCTTAAGTAAATGAAATTAAATCACTCAACAAGATAGTCAAATATGAAATAAATTCATTTTTTGGTCCTATTTTTTTTTTAAATTTCAAATTAATCTCTCAAAATTTTCAAAAATCGCAATCTAGTTCCACTTTTCAAATTTGACCCAAAAAATTGAAAATTTATAAAATAGCCCAAAAAAAATTAAAATGATTTTTTATCCTTAAATGCACATTTGATCTTCTAAAACCAATTTTTAAATTAAGAATTAAAATTTAAAACATCATTTTTTGTTTAAATAGATCGATCAAATGTGCAATTAAAATTTCTTTTACATTGATTTTTTTTATTAAACTTTTACATTGATTGATTAAATGTATTATTAAAAGGAAAATAAATCACGTTTCCGGAAGAAAAAAAAGCAAAACCCTTATAGTAAAAACAAAAAATTAAGTAAAACCCTACAACAAGAAAAATCAGAAGCATAAGCTGAAAATCACGTTTAAGGGATCTGGGTCGCTCAAATTTACATGCTTTGAAAATTGAGGGTGATGGGGACAAGAAATTTAGTATGGAATGTTACTAAAAAATTGGCCACAATTGGTCTCATTACTTTCACTGTCTCTGATCGTTATGCCACTGTTGTTCCTGTTCGTGGTGCTTCTATGGCTCCTACTTTCAATCCCGAATCTAATTCTTTCACAGGTTTTTTTCTGCTATTTTTGTTTATAATTATAAGAAAAATTTGATTTTTACAATTGGGGTTTTGATTATTGATTATATGTTGCAGATGATTATGTCTTTGTTGAGAAACTTTGCCTTGATAAGTTCAAGTTTTCGCACGGTGATATCGTCATTTTCAGGTAATGATGCTGTTCATTTTTATGCCATATGTCCTTTGTATATAATGACCTTGTTTGGATAAAGAGCTTAGTTAAGTGCTTATGTATAAGTTAATTCTACACTCAAAAAACAAATTTAAATTGTTTCCATACAAGCTATGAGATGTTTTCATAAGTTATACTGGAGAGCTTATGAAAATAGGATGAAAACACGTATATAGATGTCATAAGTTGTTTCTATAAACACTTCCAAAAAGTTTTGATCCATGTGAAGAAAGAATGCTGTCATAAAAAAAAAACGCACACACACACACACAAAGAACGTGCATGGTAATTTCGAACACTATGGCGTAATTTGATCCATGTAGCCGACCCCACTTAGTGGGATAAGGCTTGGTGTTGTTGTTGCGGTTTAGTGGTGAAAAAAACAAGTCTTGGATTTGGTGCTGGTTCCTTATTTGAGTCCCGATGGTCCTCGTGAGGGGAGGAAAATTCAATTCTCGTTATTGGTACGACTTGAGTTCTACAAAGTTTCCCACTTTGGATTGTGGCATCATCGTATCACCAAAGAAATCTGTTTTAAAAAAGAAAATTGTGCATGTAGTTAATTAAGACATGTTCTTATGCAATTGATGAGTCGGTATTTTTCAAAAGTGTTTGCTCAAATAATTCAATCTGAAGAGGCCCAATGTCTGGAAGTTAATTTAGTATGTAACTGTAGAACTAGGTGAACTCGCTACCGTGAACTTGAAAATTGTTTTAACAGTGTAATAATGTATTTGGATTAATATTGCATTTCTTTAGAAGTTATTGGCATTGGATGGTTCATTATGTACTCTATGTTATCTGATCTGCCTATAGAAATTAATGACCTCTTGTTCTTATATTCATATGCTAATTTATGAGATTGAGCTTTATCTGAATTTCTAATTGAGACCTAAGTTGCAGTTTTTGGAAGTTCTTATTGACACAATCTGAAACTTTTGTAGTTCCCCGTCGAATTTTAAGGAGACACACATAAAGAGAATAATTGCATTACCTGGTGAGTGGTTTGTTAATCGTCATAACCAGGACGTACTGAAGGTTCCCGAAGGGCATTGTTGGGTTGAGGGAGACAATGCAGCCTCTAGCACGGATTCAAAATCATATGGACCTGTAAGTTGCTATTATTACTATGAGTTTCTGGCATGACAATATTAAGATATGCAAAATGAAGCAAGAAAAATATGTTTATATAAATAACCATTCTAGTATTGCATTGTGAAAAACCTCAACATTTCTTTGACACGAGCAATAGAAAATTAGAAGTCACAGCTTATAAGAATTACAATGCCAAACATGACCAGTCAGACTTCTATTACTAGAAGAGGAATAGACATATATCGTGTTAAGAACCCAAATTGGAATGGAGTAGAAATTTGTATTGTTGATTAAAATGAGAAAACAATTACAGAGGATGATCCCTATAATCCTACAGCAAGTAATCCTCCAAGAAGATATTACTCTCTCTGCCCTAACCCAAAGGTCTCTAACAGAAGATGCTGAATGCCCTCCCCTTCCCCTCTAGCAAATTGGCCACCTAGACAGTTTCAACGAATTCCCTATTCAACCCATTTGTTGGGCTAAAGCCTAAACCCAATACCTAACATATCATCTGTCAAGTCAATAGCCGTTTTATTGGCTTCTTTCAATGCAATAAAGGCTAAGAGCTTCTTTGATTTATTTGGTTTCCTTCGATTTCTTTGTTTAATGTAAGGCTAAGAGCTTCTTTGATTTATTCGGTTTCCTTCGATTTCATTGTTTAATGTATTTAAGCAAAATTCTGTTCACAATAGTTTCATCACTTAATCAACTTACTAATCTATATTCAACATGTTTTATATTTGCTCACTACTAGCCTTGTCTTTTGGCTCACCTAGACACACCTTGATACCAGCCTATGAAATAAGGTTTTTCATGAACAGTGTTTATTCTTTATTGAACTACTTAGGAGTACTATAATGTTAGCCCTAACATAATTTTTTTATTGATGGGCTGTCGTGGATTTTGTTAATGCTGCAATGTGAGCGATGTAACATACATGACAATTTCGTTTGCAGGTTCCATTGGGTCTAGTACGAGGAAGGGTTACCCATGTTGTTTGGCCTCCTCAAAGAATAGGAGCTGTTAAGAATACTACACCAGAAAGATTACCTTCTTCATAGTCGGATCCTAATGCTATTGTCTAATCTCTTCAAAGAGCCACACCAGAAGAATAATCTTTTGATCTCTAATGTTGTTCCCTTTGATCGGAAAACCGTTATTTAATTAATTGGTCATTTGTGGAGAGAAGTTACCAACACATTTGTTGATTGGATTAGCAGAACTTTGAATTTGATTATATTCTAATCAAGGTAACAATCTAAGATGTTACAAATTAGATAAATGATATCATAACTCTGCTATTTTTTTAAGCAGAAATTGTCGAGATAATAATTCAAAGGGTGCCACTAACTCTCTTAGTCCAAATGTGTTCACTAGTATTTTCAAGTATATTAGAGCACTCAAATTTAATGGGTGGAGGGGTTATGTGTGCAGCATTAGTTTGGGATGATGGAGGCTTGTTATAGAACAGCTAAAGAAGTTATAATTTCGTGTAATTCTCGTGTAACTGCTCATAAGTTATAGATATTATTTTTTTGACAGCAAGCTCAGAAGTTATATTATATATACCAAGTCATTCAAACACAATAATCATATCAATTATGGGAGTAGTTCTATACACCAGGGTTATACAAGAATTCTAGAGTCTTATGGAAGGTTGAAATTAAAAATAAAAATGCTAAAGATTACAACTGTAAGAGACGACCAACCCGATTTGCTGGAATCCTAGTGGAGTTAAAAATTTGATGTCCAACAATTTAGTTCCCTACATTTGTGAAATGATAATTAGTTTTTTTTTTTTTTTTTGAAAGAAATGATAGTTAATTTCTTAAATTTAATAATGTTTGCTATTTCAGTCTTTTTGTAAAATATCTATCTATTTAGAATACGTTTGCTCAAATCAATGAAAAACCTATTTTTTGATGTAAAATGAAAGTCCTATTTTTCTTTTTTGGAGGGCAAATGAAAAATCTGTTTATTGTCTTGAATATTTTCTTGATGTATGAAATCAATATAGTCTAAACTATCATTAGATTAGACTAAACACTTAAATTCTTTGGATCAAACTTCTAAAAGTAGCTTCTTAATTGAAAAGTGTGTGTTAGAATATGTGTTGCTAGCATTTCTCTTGTACATATATTTAATCACATCTCACCAAGAATTCATTTGTAATTGGATGCAATGCAATAGTATTGTCAAAAAAAAAAAAAATCAGTGGTAAAAAATTATTAGACACTAAAAAAAATTATTTAGTTATTCCATAGTTGGTAAATTATAGTTGTACGGTAAATATTGTTATCGCCCCCTACAAATATATAACTGCTTATGATATGAAATGGACGTAGATTGACAATTGGAGTTTATGAAGCATGACAGAGAATGGTGGCTGATTTTATTTGTGGGTTGTTGCTACACGCAAGTCAATTTATGATTGAGGTGATGAGTGTGAGGTTTTAGAGTAGAATGCGTGTAATTCTCATGGTCTCTTTTTTTCTTTTTCTTTTTCTTTCTTACTGATAGGACTTCAAGAGGATGGGGTGAAAAGTTTGTTGAGTCTGTGATTTTTGGATCATCGTTTGATCTCGATCACACATAAGTAGAATGAAGAGCAGGCTTATCATGGTGTGTTGTAGGTGCAACTCTATAATTAAATTATGAAGATTGGATCTTCACCCAATCCAAAATAATAATTAAATTAGTGATATATCACCATTTTCAGTTTAAAACGAAAGATGATTAAAAAAAAATTAAACATTTCACTACCGAAAAAAAATAAAAAAATTAAACATTTAGTTTGAAGAATAATTATTTAACGTGAACATGAGCAGACAATCAAACATTTAGCTAAGGCATGTTCTTAGAGGAATAAAATAACTTCGTTAAAAAATGTATACACAAACTTTCATCCTATTATTTTCGAGAAAAACCTTTCGTATAATGTCCTTTACGACTAGTAGTATACTGATTTTGTATTACTGATATAAAAAGTGGTACCTAACTTATTTATACGTTGAGAAAACCAAACAACAAGCTCTCGTAGCTCAGTTGGTTAGAGCACCCGTTTAGTAAGCGGGAGGTCTTGAGTTCAACTCTCAACGAGAGCAAAATTCTTTTTATACTATTATATTATTCAATTATATTTTTGTCTCTTCTCATGCATTACTCAGACACAAAACATTTTCACTATATTATGATGAATGAATAATGAATATGAATTTACACAGATAGATACACATATAATTACAACACTTGTGGCTAAGAATTTGCTTATTATTTGACTAAATTCGTGTAGTTTAAGCATTAACATCAATTCACCATCTTTCATCTCCAATCCAGTTATTTTTCTCTTTTGGCCCTGTAGGACCTTCCTCACCATACAGTTCCACAGGAAACTTTCTAAACAAATTACCAAATGAACTTCTAAGCCTTAAAGGAAGAGAGTTTAAAATCTTATCAAGCTCAGTTTTTGAATCATAAACAATTTTAGGACCCCATTGTCTCATAAACTGCAACCATTGAGGTTCTTTCACAACATCACCTAAATACTCAGCTGCAACAATCTCATAATTAACACTTGAATCCACACGCAAATTACTACGTCTGGCATCATTCCTGATACCAATTCCAAGTTTTGACGATCCTTGTATATAGGTTCCAGGATGAGGGTAACTTGCATGTCCATTTTTTGATGCATATACAATAGCTTTATTGCCATCAATATATTCTAATTCATATGCATCTACCCATTTACCACCACTGTGCTGTGAGTAATATATACTCCAAAGTTCTCCAGTGAAGTTACTTATTCGAAGTGTGAAATGCTCCCAATCACCTATATGTTCACCAACTTTGCTAAAAGCCATGCTTTTCATTCCAAATTTTAGAGTAGAAGGTCCATTGAACGGACAAAAAATCCACATTACAATGTCGGTGAATGTTCCGCCAAATGCTGGTTTCACATGAACATAAAGTTTAGCACTTTCCAAATCCCCGTGTTTGATAAATTCCCTTCTACTTTTATCATTTGGCAAATCTATCCAAAATTCGCCATCATTTGTTCCTCCACCCGGCAAATTTGATCCACCTTCATCGATAGTCTCGCCCTCAGAAACACCCTTTCGGTACAAAAGGGCTCCATTGTTGAAAAACCAATCAACAGAAGAAGGCAAGTAAGTTTCCTCCGGATGAAAGAAAACAGTAGGGCCATAATGCTCTATAAGTGCATGTATTTGGTCGATCCGCGGCATTGCCGATAGCGTTGGATTCAAATTCTTCAAACACACAACAGGTAACTCTTCTTCGTTATTCCAACAACAACTACTGCAGTAAAAAGTCCCTATTGAAACCCCTTTCCCTGACATGCCACGGTCACAGGGTCTCAAACTCCAAGCCCAAAATGGAAACTCGGGAATTATATTTCCAGCATCAAGTAATGTACGGTAAGGTTCACATTTATCGGTTAGGTCAACACGAATGCAACTAATTTCATCTAAATTAGGCTTCGCATGGCTGTTAGTAACTAAGAAGCCAAGAGCCTTGTAACCTTCAGGAGGTTGAGGTAGCCAAAAGTAAGCAGCAGAATCAACCGGCAGGGAGATTTTCTTTCTTCCTGAATTAGTACACCATACTAGTGTATAATCAAGAGGGTTCTCCAAAGCTGGTAATTTGTTATGGTTGCTAATGTTATTTGAGGAATCTTCTACTTGTTTAGCAGTAAGCACAAAACCCCATAAAGGCTTGTAGCTAGGTTGACAATAGTGACCAAGGATGTGGAATCCATCTGGTACTCCCACTGGTTTATAGAATGCAACAGCTTTTCTCGGCTCCACCATCACATTGCTGTTCCAAACAGTCTCAAACTTTGTGATCTTGCATACTTCAATTTCACCAAGGTTCACAGTTCCAGAAGCAAAATTCTGTCCTGTAATTAGTAAAATAATCACCAGACATATAAACCATAACTTGGTTAGAAAAGGGATCTAAATATAGTTCATCTGATAAGAAGAAATATCAATCATTTATTGACCAATGACTTAACCAAAGTTATATTGCTTAGAAGAAAGGTCTTACTATAGTTAATCTTTTTATAACAAAGATGAAACCTTTATTGATCGGTAAATTAACCATATTTAATTTGATTAGAAGAAAAGTCTTCTTATTATAGTTCATCAAATTAGAGGAAAGGCAAAACCTTTGTTAACCAATGACCTAAATAATAGTTAACTAAATTACAAGAAAGGTCTTACTATAGTTATAATTCAGCTGATTCGAAGAAAGATCATAAATTTGTCAACCGATGACCTAAACATAGTTAACCTGATTAGAAGAAATTTGTTACTATAGTTCATCTACTAAAAGAAAGATAAAATCTTTGTTGACAATTGATTTAACCATAGTCTTGAGGGAGAGCTTTGCCACCCACTATGGTCTTATCCACCTCAAGCGATTAGTCTCTACAGTTGCATGCATGCATGCAAAGGATGCCCGGTTCACACCAAACAAAAACAAAAAAAAACTTAACCATAGTTAAGTAATGAAGTGAACTAGTATTAAATAAGCATAATTAATTAGAAGAAAGTAATCCTAGTTAACTTAGATTGGTTTCTTCAAAATCAAGTTAACACGGTTGAAAATAACATAAGATACTAATGATCAGGATCGATCTATGATTGCAGAAAAGCAGGTGTAATTTAATTTTATAATACAAAATTACTTTTAGCTACCACATTAACATAGCAAAGGAAATTTCATGAATTAATTAATGTTAATTTCATTTAGTGTCAGACACGCATGGAATAAGATTAAATAAATAAGAATAATAATGAATAAAAATTGTTGTTGTTAATTATACCTTGAGGCCATTGGGGAAGAGGGGTGTTGAGAGAAAAAGTGTTGGGAAGATGATGATGATGATGATCGGATGCATTGGGTTTGAAAGGAAAAAAGCAGTTGCATTTGGAGCGAAGCATATGGAAGAGAAGCTGCGGAGGAGATATAATAATTAAGTAAAGAACCCGTAATACTTGGTTCTTCAGATTGATCAAAGTGGTTGTTGTGATCATCGTGAAATTGAATGAACTAATAACAATAATTTAGAACAAGTATCGTTTTCAATTGATGAAGGGAAGGGGACGGGACCTTCTCTCTCTCTCTCTCTCTGTCACAGTGTGTGACGAGGCATAATAATGTTTGCTTGCGAGTTAATCAATTTATTAAAGGAGCTTCTACCTGCAATCAAAAAAACTGACTTTTGAAAAAGTTAATTTTAATTTTAATGTTTGATTTATTAATGATCAATACTAATTTATCTAATAATGTTTGCAACACCTTGGACTTATAAATACTATGTTGGTATCTCTAACATGCAAACAAATTTAATTTGATAATATTATGTGATAGTCTTGAGTGTTACACTTAAAACAAGGTAAGATAGAATTAGATTAAGTGTAGTCTTGTTAATCTGATGAATTGATGATATTATAGGGACTGAACTTTTGATGTCACTGTATAAACAGTGGGGTATTAGTCACTATACTTTTGATGTTATAATGTTAACTTCATCAGAAAAGTCATTTTCACGACTTAACGGTAGAATTTTCCATTTATTAATTCTCCACTCACTGTTGCCTTTACTTTCTTCATCTCAAGATCAGGATTGTTACCGACTTTCCTTCCTTCTTTCTTTCCTTTTTTGTTTTACCAATGATCCTTTTATAGTTTTATCGGTCAAAATAACAAATTCTTTCTGATTTAAACCTGTGTACATCTAGATTATAGAGTATAAAACTTGTTTTTATTTATCCATCAAATTCAAATCCAATCAATTCATAGTGTCACTTTTAAGGTATTGCCTAAGTTTATATTTACATAAAAAAAAATATATACCTATTTTTTTTTAAAGAAATTTACAGATAAGGTGTAAGTTATAATAATGTTTGGAAATTAAGAATTGATAAGGTGTAAGTGCTCAAAAAATAAAAATTGATATGGTGTAAAATAGTTTTAAATCATGCAAACATTTTAGGGTGGTTTGCGATGAGTTTGGATTTGTTTTATTTATTTATTTATTTATCTATTATATAATATTTATTTATCTATTTATGAAAGAGATAACCAAGTGATAAATTAATAGAACATACTTTGTTTTTATGTATAAGTCATCTTTTTTTACATTTCTTAAAAATATTTGTTATTGTAATTCATGTGTCTATTTTGTGTATGAATATTATTAAATTGTCATTTATTTATATGTCTCTTAAATTTGACTTTTTATATTTGAAAACAAATAAATAGTATTAATTAAATGTATGTTTAAGAAAAAAATTATAAATGCATCTAGTAATTTGTATAAAAACTTATATCTAGAGACAAAACTTTTTTCCTCTAAGAGTGTTTATAGTTAGAGACGGATGAAATATTTGAATGAGTGAATTCATTAATAAGTTTCACTAATTTTTCATTTATTTCTTCTACCTATCTCATAATTAAATGGATAACAAATGCGGAATAGATAAATGGAGTAAACTTACACTCAACTTGGGGTATAGGATTGCCTGTCTCTAAATCTCGAGTTCGAACTATTAAATGCCAACAATTTATGCGATGAGTTAGCACATAAAGTATTTTTTTTCCTTTGACTTTAAATTCACTTGCTAAGTCGGATAATTCCAACAAAAAAAAAGGCGAATAATTGTAATTTTTTAAAGAGTTATTAGGATACTTATTAAAGAAACCAAAAGTGGTAGATTTGCAATGGATTCAACAATATTTTAATTTTTCTTTGTGGTGTTTGAGGTTCGAACCCCGAACCTTGCATATATTATGCATTGTCCTTACCAACTGAGCTAAGCTCACGAGGACAACTTTTAGAAAGCCAAATTTATTATTTTTCACAATTTTCCAATACAATATTTCTAATTTTATCCTCTTAACTAATACCCTAAGTACGCTATTTAGCATTTCTCTTTTTCAAATAACCGCCATTTTTTTTAAAGGAATAACCGCCAAATTATCAATAATTCATGTCCCTTTCTTCTTACAAAAAATGTAAATAGTTCTAGCTTTTTCTTTTTTTGGTAATAAAAAAAAACTTTATTTTTTTTGTTCAAATACTTGTTGTCGTCGTGGAGGAAGTTCTATCCATCAAGTAGAAGAGCGGTTGAAAATCAAGTGATAATGAATGATTCCACTAAACGACAAAAATCATCATTTCAATAACAAAATCAAACCCCGCCACGTCACCAATCACCATAGATTCCTTTTCCATTTTCTCACACTTTCCTTCTTCATTTTCCAACCACTCATTTTCTCTCTCACACATTTTCCCGGGAAAAAACAATAACCGCATTTCATCATCATCACTACTATGAGAATCACCATGAACACTCACTTCCTCTCATGCGAACGTTCTACAATGTTACTTCATCAAAATTCATCTCCACTTCTTCGCAGATTCCGTTTCCGATACGTGAAATTCAAACCTCACCGTTCACGATTTCGTTGCTTGCTTCCTCAAATCGCGGTTCAATCTTCGGCGAATGTAATCGCCGCCGCTGCTAAAGCCGCTTCCGTCCACGGTGCCGTTTATTCCGCTATCAATCATGTTGCTGTTACTGCCGTTGCTATTGCTTCCGGTGCTTGTCTTTCTACGAAGGTTGATTTCTTGTGGCCGAAACCGGATGAACAACCAGGTCCTCTTCTGATTCTTCGTTCTCTGTTCATTCTTTTCTGAGAAGTTGCTTCGCGGATTATGATTTTGTTTACGATTTCTGATTCCGAAGGAAATAGTCGCTTATGTTAGTTTTTACTTCAACGTTTTGATTTATGTGATTGATTGACTTTGTAGGACGCTCACAGATGAATAATTCATGAAGTTCGCTGACTCTGTCAAATTTTATTCATATTAGTCCTTCTGAGAATATGTTAGGGACTAAATTGTTAGTAAGCGGTTAAATGTAGAGACTAATTGATAGTAAGCGGTTAAATATAAGAATCAACTCGACAGTTTAATTGAGTCAGGTCCTGTTTGAGAGCGCTCTACAACATCGGGGACTAATTTTGTGGATTACTTGTGTGTTATCTGTAGTTCTTTCTTTGCATGCGTTAAAAATCGTCTGATTTTGATTATGTTAGTACATGATAGGATTGTTCTATAATCATTGGTCTTGTGTTGATAATGTTAATATTAATTGTAACTAGGATTAGTTTGTTACAATAGTTTGGAAGTAATTGCAACTTAGTGCAGGTAGTTTCTCGTTAATAATGTGTATAACCACTGTAATTTAGGTAAACTATTAAAGGTTTAGGAGTTGAGTCTACGAAGGCTCCATGAGTTTATCTAGACTCTCGAGTTGGGTATGGTTCATATGTACTGGCAAACGGGCAAGGTCGAATGAGCGGAGCGAGTGGGACTTGCCCTTGCACTTGGCCCGACGAGTCAAGGGTAATGTTGTAATCTGGACCGTAGTATTTAAACACAAGTTGTACACTATAAATCCTAATCTTTTCACATATGATATAACGGAACTGCAGTTGCTCTGTACTAAGAGACGTAGGAACAGTGGGACGAACATCGTTAGCAAACAACAAGTGTTAATTTGTTTGCGTTTATCATTTCGTTAATCTTCTGTACCAAGTTACTGTTCTAACACATGTCATTCATCATGAAACCTCTTGGGTTTTTCTCATTCACAAGCTTTTAAGCTTTCCTGATTCCTTACATTAATATAAGTAAATAACATGCAGGTACCATTATGCAGGATGGAGTAGATGTTACTGGCTATCCTATATTTGCTGATGCAAAGGTATAATATCTCAATTCGCGTTGTGACTTGCATCCTCTCTTGTTGCATCATTAAAATACCTTATGCTATGTGTGAAGGCAGGTACAGAAGGCTATAGCTTTTGCAAGGAAGTCACACCTTGGCCAAACGCGGAAAACAGGCGATCCTTATTTAGTACATTGTATTCATACAGGGAGAATTTTGGCTGCGTTGGTTCCATCAAGTGGTAAACGAGTATGTACTCTGCGTAGTTATTAAATCTTCAAGCTGACTCAATTTATTTTATTTTTTGGTAAAAATAATAATTATTTTACTTATATTGTTTGTTTTCAAAATTTTCATCCCCTTGGAAGATTTTTTTTTTCTTCCACCAACAAACTCTGCAGAACGGATACCATTATGCAACAAACAAATCTGCAGAATGCATACCATTCAATAAACTTGAAGATGATACCGTGCATCATCATCTAGTCTGGAATATAAATGACAGTTTTATATTTATCTATCAGAATGCAATAAATTTTTCTTACACTTTAAAATTACACAAACACTGTATCAATTGTATTGATACTTATCAATGTTATTTAACCTAATATTTGCATGAATTACCTTTGATATATCAGTTATCAGGCACCGTATGTGATGTGAATATCTGATATATTTGTTTGAGAGTACTAGCTGGAAAGATTGAAGATTTCCCAATATACATAAAGGGTCAAGCTTTTGGCCTTTATCTTTATATCTTGGTTGTAGATGTACTTGTTGAATATGTCCAAGGGATGGTGCCAATAATATGAAAATTGCATTCTTAGTTGGAGAGGCAAGAGAAGAAATAAATGTGAAGTTAGAGATATGAACACAAGTTTTAGAAACACATGGTTTCCGCTTAAGTAGAAGCAAACAAAGTATAGTAAATGGAGAGACACAAATGTAGAGGTGTAAAATGGAAAACTACTGATACAATGTCTTAAATCACACATTTTAAGTATCTTGGTCCATCTTAGAGCAATTTAAATCTAAATGGTCTATCGTTGGATCTAGTGCTTGACAAGAATTTATGGCATTAAGTGATCCATGTAACTAACCCTACCTTCTAGGAAAAGGCATGACTTTTTGGTTCTTATATAACATCTTACTGTGTTTCTGGGGCTATACTAATATATCTAAATAATTCTGCTTTTTTCACCGCGTCTCCAACAATGATACAAAAGTGTTTCAAAATATTTTTTCCAGCTACCTTCCTGAACATCTTAATTTCCAAATTGATACAAAAAGTATTTCAAAATAATGTTTTTCTTCTTACCAGATTTAACCTCTGTTTTCGCTAAAATAGCCAAGTTGATTATTTTGTACTCTGAAGTCCGTACTACATTCAGTATTACATTCTGATGCAATATGTCATAAATGTTGGCTTTTATGTTCATATCATCTTGAGTTTTTAAGGTGCACGAGTTGTATGTTAAAGCATATTTCATTTTTGCTGTTCATTTGTTTGAGATATTGACATTGTGTTACAGGCTGTTGAAACAATTGTGGCTGGTATTTTACATGACGTGGTTGATGACACCTGCCAAAGTTTGCAGGACATCGAGGCAGAGTTTGGGGATGATGTGGCCGAGTTGGTAGCCGGTGTTTCTAGGTTGAGTTATATAAATCAGGTATCACGAAGGCAAAAACAAATCTCTAATACTGTTTGTATCATGGTTGCCAAACTCTGGTTAACTCATAAATCATTATAGTTAATGATTCTAGGGATCAAAATTGAGTTAACTCACTTTAAAAATTGTTTGTCTAAACTTGGATTGCTTGTATAAAAATCATGACTTTGAAGACGATTAAACAAGTCTATAAGATAATGATTATTTCTGCATACATGCCTAAAGAGAATGATATAGTATTTCTTTTAAATACACCTAAAAGCTTAAGATCTATGATTTGGTGAATTAGTCTTTGACATTTATATCTTGAAATTATTGCATTATTTTTGGAAATTCAAGTGTGAGACGCACAGTGGTTAAAAATAAGTTTGGTATAACTGAAAATGGCCACATACTTGTTGCATAAAGGTTTTAAGTCAAGATGTTATGTCAAACACATTATTCCATATTGGTTAAGAATGGGATATATGAAGACCATGTAATTAAAAAGGACCTGTTCCGGTAAAGATACCAAGACCATTATTGTGATTTGGGAGTGTTTTAGTATTGGAACTCACATTTGAAAGGTAGAAGATTGGAGATTCAAATGTCAGAGATGAAGTACCTCACTTGTTTAGAATGGATTAAGTCAGGACCATTAAAAAAAAAGAAAACTATAGACCAGCTGACTTAATGTTTTGGTTCTAGTATTGAAGTTGACTTAATGCTTTCACTGAACTTGTGGGTGGAGATTTTCCAGGTTTTATTTTATTCACCCAACAGCCTAACATAACTATGGTGCAATACCTTAAAAATTTAGTGATGGCACGTTTTTTATTGTTTCATAATATCTATATATTAGAAGCCTGAAGCTCAAAACTCCCAGCACCTTTGATGAGTATCACTTTTTTCTTTTACTACCTTATTATATAATAACTACATCATCTTTTGCAGCTGTTACGCAGACATCGAAGGGTAAATGTGAACCAGGGTGTCCTTGGCCAAGAAGAGGTATGGAACCTGCATTTGGCACATATAGAAATTACTTATATAGGCTTTGAGTATACTTTGATGTTATGTTAGTGATCATCGACCAAATATAAAGAAAGTTACACCTGTCTACCATAGGTTTGGACAGTGCAAAGATCACTATCAGTATGTGAAGTGAAAAGTGCATCCTCTTTTCCTCTTTCAATATAATGGCTATTTGATACTTTCCATGTAGAAGCTTTAGGTTGAGTCAATATTATACGCAAGCTGTTTTACTGTCTCTTTAAATAGGGGAGGAGGAATATTATTATTTATTTAGGAGAAGAGGGGGCACTAGGCCATACATTTCCCAGCGGGGAATTCAAAGCTCAGTCCCTTTGGGTTACAAAACTTGGCGTTCACCATTGCGCCATCCCCCAGTGTTCATGTTTTATTTTATGAAACTAATCTTCTGCAAAAAGTTTGGTCTGACAAGTATCTGCCATTGTAATGAATTTCTTGATTGGTAAAGATAATATTGAAACTACGTGCCTGTTTAGATTTGTAGAACGCAAGTATATTGGACAGTGGAATTGGTATCAGAAAGTTTTCTGATGTGTTTCATTCTTAATCTACTAGGCAAGTAATTTACGAGGCATGCTTTTGGGAATGATTGATGACCCGCGTGTTGTCCTCATCAAGCTTGCTGATCGTCTTCACAACATGAGAACAATGTACCAGTTCCGAGTCTCGTATTTTTTATTTTATGCCCGATTATTGACTGTCTTTTTGTTTTGCCCATTTTTTGTCATTCACCTCAGACCCCTCATTCTTTCATTCTGATGCAAAGATTATTTTAATCTCATAGGCTGTCTGGATGCTTTATAGTTATTTGTTGTGACTTTTGAAAGTTTACTTACAATAGAAGCCAGTTTGAATCAATGACCTTCCATAGAGTGTGTTCAACTTTTTAGATACAAATAGTTTACAATGCATAGGTATGTCCCACAGGTGGTTTTATTGGGTGAAATTTTTTATTTGCAGTTATGCTCTGCCAATGCATAAGGCTCAAGCTGTTGCAGAGGAAACATTAATTATTTGGTGTTCACTTGCTTCGAGATTGGGTCTGTGGGCATTGAAAGCTGAACTTGAAGATCTATGCTTTGCAGTTCTACAGGTGTAATAATATTTTTATGTTTCTGTAATTTTAGAGTCATCAATCATATTGATATGCGATAAAACGAGACATGGATTTGCATGCGATGCATATGGAATTGTATACAGAGAAAGATCACTAATCACTTTTAACACCTGTCTACCCCTTAGAGGAATTGTATGCGATGCTTCAATGAGAAGCGCCCAAAAGACTATTTTGTCTGAAAATTGAAAGTACTGAAATCCTTTTTGCTCATAAAAACTCTTGAAAATCGTGGTTGGGCCTAACACAACCTCATTATAGAGGAGGCTCTGATATCATCTTAGAAATCGTGGTTGAGCCTAACACAACCCCACAAAACTGTCTTGTGAGGTGAGGATTTGCCCCCACTTATAAACACATTGTCAGGCCATCTCTTATCCGATGTGAGACTCTTTAACAGAAACATTTAATCATTTATGAAACATTCATTAGCTCCTTTTCTTTATTTGAAAATGAGTACTAGGTATAGCTCCACAGAAAAAAAAACAGTTCTAGTTGATGAATAAATATTTTAAACTATTTGCTGGACCTGAATATTCTTGTGTTCGACTTAAAAGTGAATGACAGTCAGAAGTTGTGAAATTTTATTCATGCTTCTGGATATAAGCAGCAATCTAATAGTACTAATGGATTTTGTATTATTACTATTTATCAATACTTGTGTTTGTACCTTATTTCAGCCTCAAATATTTCAAAGCATGAGAGCTGATCTGGCTTCCATGTGGAGCCCTTCGGCCAGAATAGGAAGCTCAGGAAGATTATATGTGAAAGGCAACTTGATACCTTTGGCCGAGAAAAGTTCAACTTCTTTTTACAACAAATCCTTGACATTCAATGAGGGTCTCTGCAGTATGAAGGTAAGAATTTGCAAGTGCAGAGGTTAATTTTACTTGTTTATATGCATGATCGTGAGATTTGATTAAATGCTGTTTTATGGTTCCCTTGGGTTGTGGCTTTCTGGTTTAGGCTGGAAAACCACACCTAATTTTCTCTGTTGTACCTTACTATATAGTATCAAGGAGCAATACTGCACTGTTTGTTGGTATGGTATTTTTTTTTAATTTTCACTCAATGAAGTTCTGAATATGGTAAGCTGAAACTTTCGAGGGAAATAGGTACGGGATCAATACTGAATATTGTTGTTTGACTTGGAGTGTATATCTCGTAATTTCTAAAGGATGATAATACTCGAAATTTTTGCCTTTCGGCATTATATTCAGGATATCTCCACTACAAAAGGCCATGACATGATAAGCCACAGTCACCTGTATCATATCTTTTGGTGCTTGTGAAGTTGTACTGCCATTCTTCTTGGTGGTGGAGTATTGAGACAGGATTTCAAATTTTAGGGAGAATTTTGGTAAAATCCAATACTCAATAGCAGAGAACTTAATGGATGAATGCTTTCTGGTACAGATGAGTGATTAACTGCAGAGAATATATTATGAGTTGAGAGAGAAGAAGTGTTTGTTTCTGAAATGTGTTAATTCCTTCATTAGACCCCCTTGGTAGTTGGTAATAACATAGGCATGAGCCCCTTCAATAAGGAGAATATTCTAACAACTTACCACTACACACTTGCCAACTCAGCACATAAAACTAAATGTATAAGTGTTGACATCACATAACCACCATGTATGGCCAACTAAATATATATGCTAAATGAAAATATTAATATTATTTTACTGTAACATACATTATTATAGATAACAATTCAAATAAGAACCAAGGTAATTATGAGATCTTAAAGGAAATGTAACTGACAACCACAAAGACTATGCCAAATGTAGTATAGCAATAATGTCCGTCCAGTCACTATTATATGCAAAAAATGATTTTTTAAGTTCAATGAATAACTGATGTATTTGGTCTATATCATTGACCAGATACACCAGTTGTTCAATGAACCTACAAAATGGTTTTTTGCTTATAATAGTGACCTGAGAGAGTATTTGGTAAGCCTTTTTCTTGATGTCAGAGACCCTGATGATTGGTAATTGAGGCATTATTCCATCTATATTGCTTCAACAAGACCTGTGAAAGGGTTAGAACAAGTTTTTCATTCTGATTATGTCACATTGGTTTCAGGATCTGTTGGAAGCTGTTGTCCCATTTGATGTGTTATTGGATCGGAGAAAACGGGCTAACTTTCTCTATAGTATTGCTAATAATGTGGAGACATGCACGAAACCAAAGGTTGTTCAGGATGCTGGGTTAGCTTTGGCATCATTGGTAATTTGTGAGGAAGCACTTGAGCGAGAATTGATCATATCGGCTTCGTATGTTCTTTTTCCTATTATCACTACCGCTTCTGTATTCTGATATTGTCCAAGGCACATGCCTGTTTTACCTAATGCTTTGTGTTTTATGTAGCACAATTTATGTGCTGACTGCTATAATATTGCGTCTAATCAATTTTGTAGTTCTTAAAAGTTTCCTTCTGTATTTTCAGTTACGTTCCAGGAATGGAGGTTACATTATCAAGCCGGCTAAAAAGCCTGTATAGTATATACAGTAAGGTATTGGCAAATTCACTTCTTGACATTTGAATTATGAACTATGTCCATTGTGTTTTATCTATTCTCACTGTATGTAGAACCTTGACATTATTTGAAGAGTTAATTATGATTATTCAAGTAAGTTTGAATAGAGCGTAATGCTAGTGAAATCAATGGATATATGGAAAGCTTATGTAAGAGACCTTGTACATAATAGGAAAGTTAAGTTCCATGCTTCCCGTTAAGCATTATTGGAAGGATTGGGGATTTAATAATGTGCAATGTCCATCCATGGCTCCTCATTTCCCCCAAAACATTTGCACAAACAGTAGTATCTAGGTTTTTGGTGTTCGTTTTCGTTTATATCTTCTTGTGTTGGTGGATATGACAGAAACGTTGAATCAAATTACTCTTTGGCACAGATTATACCCATCCTAAGCAATTTATTGGCCAATTTACGTTAGAATAGTTTGTCTCAACTAACATTGAAAAAGCTAAATGAAAGCAGGGAGTGTCTGGAAGTGTCTGATGGTGCTGCATTTAAGATATTAGTTTTAATGTTTGTTTTATTATTACTACATTACTCTACATTTATCTTAATAAAATAAATTTATAGAACTAGCCGTAAATACTGTTTTTCCCATCAAGCAATGTTAGCACTACTGATCTCAATTTTTGTGCTGACTTCACTTTGTGAATATTAAAATAATGGTCAAAGTCATGGTTGCATGTTGTGCAGATGAAACGAAAGGATACAAGCATTGATAAAGTATATGATGCACGTGCATTAAGAGTAGTTGTAGGGGACAAAAATGGAGCTTTACATGGACCTGCAGTTCAGTGTTGCTATAGTCTTCTTGACATTGTACACAGGTAAAATAAGGTCAAATTGTAGTCATCTATCAATCATATAATATATACACATATAGTCATTCAATACAATAATTTGTATGAAGGTATAGATATAAATTTAATTTACTTTATGTATAGGACTATTGGTAGATATTTTTTGTAATTTTAAGGGAATATAGAAGAAAGCCTTCTGAGGAGGATAGGAAGAAAAAAGAAGCATCAACTCGAAATAATTTCTTTTATATTTTCGATTCTTTTTTTCCTTTTCAGATATTTTGGACTGTCTGTTATGCGCTACAAACATGTGTGCTCATTGTCCTCGATCTGTAGTGGAAGTTTAGATCTGTGTATATTTGTTACTTAAGGTGTACCCTATTGGCCCCAGATATTGACTCTTATTATGTATATTTTACTATATAGACTTTGGACACCGATAGATGGTGAATTTGATGACTACATCATTAATCCCAAGCCTAGTGGCTATCAGGTTAGGCCTTCTGTTCTTTTAAGAAATAAAATTAAAATGATCATTTTATTATGCTAGTCTTAAGAACCGTGCTTATTTTTGTATTAACATTGTTAACTTACTAAAATTGCAGTCCTTGCACACTGCAGTTGAAGGTCCTGACAACTCACCTTTAGAAGTACAAATAAGAACACAGGTGCTAAATTTTTCCTCACATGCTGCAGAGATATCTTCGTGTATAGTTTAGTTGCTAATGTTTTCAGTTATCATTCTGCATACCAGAGGATGCATGAGTATGCTGAACATGGACTGGCCGCACATTGGCTTTATAAGGAAACCGGAAATCCTTTTTCATCCATAGACAGAATGGATACACCTGAAACAGAAGCATCCTCATCCATAGACAGAATGGATACACCTGAAACAGAAGCATCCTCATCTATAGACAGAGTGGATACACCTGAAACAGAAGCATCCTCCTATTTTTCCAAAGACACAGAAGAGGAAAATTCTTCAGATATTTTACTGAGCAAGAATAAATCATTGAAGGCTGGACACCCAGTCCTTAGAGTAGAAGGAAGTCACTTACTTGCTGCTGTTATCATCAGGTGTGCAACATTTCCATTTCTAATGGATTTATGTTACAGAGCTATCCATATTGACTGTAGCTTGTCTTTGTTACCGTTTTCAGTGTAGAAAATGAAGCAAGAGAATTGCTAGTTGCTGTAAGCTTTCAGCTAGCAGCTTCTGATGCAGTAGCTGATAGAAGATCATTTTTCCAGAATAAGCGATGGGAAGCTTATGCACGGCTATACAAAAAGGTTTTCCGCTTAACTTAAACATTTATTGGTAATTGATATGAATGTAGGCTGCTTGTGATGAATGTTTGTGGGAACAAAATACTTATACTTAGAAGCCTACTGGATGGATCATTGTGTGGTAGTTAAGCCTCCTGTTGAGTATGACTCATAGTTAGTGATAAGTGGGCAGAGTCTCTCGAGAGGACCGTAGTATTTAAATAAAAGTTGTACATAGTAGGTCCTAATTTTTCAAGATAATACAAATGAACTGCAGTTGCTTTGCAGTCGGAGACGTAGGCAAAATTGTCTGAACTTCGTTTCTAGACATTGTGTTCATTGTTTCTTTACTCTTTAGAACATGGTTGCGGTACTAAGACTTCACAACTAGCTTCCTACATGATGCATTTCCTCTCTCAGCCACTAGTCTCTGATGCTGTGCCATCATTGATTGGTTAAAATCCATATGGGTCCCATATAAATTTGGTGGGATCCATGTTCATTTTAACCAATCAAAGAAAGTGTGTTAGAGAATGTGTTGCTAGCATTATTCTGTTGTTTTAAATTACCTTGTCAAGTTGCTTAATGCTGACCTGCTTCAGGTGTCTGATGAATGGTGGTTTGAACCAGGACATGGGGATTGGTGTACTTGTCTAGAGAAGTACACACTATGTCGAGATGGTATGTATCACAAGGTATGAATTTCTGATCAGTTAAGCATTTGAAAATTGTACACTTCCCTTTATCACTGTTTTTGTTTCTCAGCAATGCAGAGACAATGGCATACATACGCTGTAATTTTTTTAAATTTTTTTCCCTGTTTAGATATGCACATTTGTCCTGCCCACTGTCTTTATTCTAGTTCTGGTTTTAGTTTTAATAATCGATGTTGTGTTAGAAATGTACGTGATGCTTAGTAAATAAACGTTAAATATATTTTGGACAGTATTGCTAAGTCAATTTTTGAAGTCTTAAAGTCAACTAGTTAACCCGTAATTCCTCGTAATGATTTGACTTTTATTTTTTCTTACACTCTTTGGTTTATATATTAATGGTGTAATATCTCTTTATATCAGCTATGCATCCAAATTAACTTTATTATATTATACATGTAAGTGAAGTGCGTGGACATTTTTTTTTTTTTTGTTGGATTACATGGACATATTTAATTAATTCAAACAAAATATGATGTTTTTTTTTCTAGTTACTGGTTTTATTTTTCTTAGATATAAACGGGTTTATAAATAAGCAGACTGCTTTACCGAAGAACTTTTTTTAATTATTTGCATCTTTTGCAGCAAGACCAATTTGGGCGCCTTCTACCTACATTCGTTCAGGTTATCAATTTTACCGAGCAAGAAGAATCTGAATACTGGGACGTTGTATCTGCTGTGTTCGAGGGCAAGCAAGTGGATTGTATTGCATCGCAATCAAAATTAGACTTGGTTCCGTCAACTTCTATGGATGCTAGCATCAATAATAAGGTTTTTTTATAACCAACTTATGTTTCTTAACACATTCTCCCAATGGAATTTGCTTATCATTTCCCTCCTCTGTTTACTGTCATGTTGCCAATCAATTAATTTAAGAATAAAAAAAAATAACAATCTTAATTCCATGCTATGTAACTGGTTACAATCGAACCATGAGAATCATCTTTATTCTCACTCTTCTCTCTTAAATTGGTTAATGTTGTTCACCATTCACGTACTGAGAAATTCTAGATCAAGTAGGCCGAAATTTGATCTTCCCACATCAGTATCTATATTATGTTGCAACCATAATTTATATTTTGGTAATGACTAGACTCTAACCCGTGCGATGCACAGATTTATTAGAGTTTCATGTATAGGTATCAAATTGATTATATTATTAGAAACATTTAATGAAATACAATAGTGTTTTAAAAAACTAAATCGATTCATTAA
>Ga0315915_1000200_pt1 | contig 52585 bp, 26 predicted proteins | sample MpolbnodulesMG_FD_207738 | JGI IMG/M metagenome (GOLD analysis project Ga0315915, IMG submission 207738) | Medicago polymorpha root nodule microbial communities from Los Angeles, California, United States - branched nodules | ecosystem: Host-associated > Plants > Roots > Nodule | place: USA... | reverse complement strand
CTATCATTTGTATTTGTATTTTGCTAATTTATGACTCCTACCCTAGCACTCCTTGTGCTAGTTAGGATTCATTGTGATTTTAATAAATTCCATTTTTGCTTCTTAAAAAAAACTTTAGAAAGAGAAGACTACTAAAATTCGAGTGAGAAGGCTGAGAATCAGAAATTAGAATTTCAAGAAAGAAGGGAATTTGAAAATTACAGTTGTATCGACTACTTTGATTACTTTTAACAAAAAAAAATGGTTTTATTATCCAATTAAAATGATGCAAGGTACTATTACTAATGTACTCATTCAAAAAGTGTAATTTGTGTATTGTAGCATTTCTATTAAACAGTACTTGATCCAATTTTAAAAATAAGTAATGTCCGTGTTAGCTGTTGATTTATACACCATGGGTTGATTTTATTAGCTTGTCTCTAGTTCATGTTGGTTCGTCCAATGCTTGCAGATTTCTACGCATTAATTTCTTTTGCAATCTACTTGAAGCTTTTTCTGGATTGTGCATATGATGATAATTTTCTTGGGTTATATTTTGGGTTCGTCATTGGATTTAGGTCCAGTTTTTTTATAGCACTTTTTGTTAATCTTTCTCGTATCATTCTGCTAGGGTTGTTTTTCTTTTCCTTGGCCAGGTTTATCATTTATGTCCCCCTTGATATTTTATTTTTTTTTGTCAAGTAGTTTAGTGGTTAGAATTCACATTTTTTTAAGGTGAATAAATGAGGTGTTCAGGGTTCGAACACCGGCCCCTGCATATAATAATGCATGTCTCTACTAACTGACTTATGCTCACGGGACTGGTACTTCCTTTTTCTATTTAACATATTTTACTTACTTTAAAAAAATAAGAATTAAACTAATTCATTCATTCAAATTAAAAATAGTACATTCGCAGTAATTAAAGAATTTGGTTAAGTGCAATTAATTTACTAGATTTCAATATTTCATGCAAACAATAAATCAAATTTACTAGATTGTCCCTTTAATATATTTAGTGAAAAAAGACATTCAACTACACACATATATTTTTGAATTAAAGGAATTATATATAGAGATTATATCATCAAATCAAATAGCTCAAAAGTAGTTAACTTTTACTTATCATAATGACCAAAATTTGATTAACATTTTCTTTTTGCTTTTCCTAATTCCTTTGACTTCATCAAAAAACAATGATGCAAGTAAACAGATGTTTTTGGTAATCATGTTACAAAGTATCAACATAGAAAAATCTTTAATGGAAGTCAAAGGTTAACCTCACCAGAAAGTGATGATGAGGAGAGGTAGTGTGAACATGCATGAAGAAGACATATTGATGGCTACCTCAATTTTGTATCCCCACAATTGATGCGCATGCTTAACCTCATTTCCCTATCAAACAAACAGAACAAAAAATAAAACAAAATTGGCACTATTTCTTTATATCTCCTTTCTTTTTCATTGTCACAATTCCATTCCAAATTCCATAATCATTAAAATGGAAAACGAAATTTATTTATTCATCTAATATCAATTTCTCCATACGACATATTAGCATCATCAGAAATTACAAAAGAATGCATCATATGTGTGTTTTTTGTTTTGTTTGTGACAATTACATGTCAGTTTTATTCCTTAGGTCGTGAAATTCTATCCTCCCAACAAATAAACTTGAATATCAATCTAAAACTCGAGTTAAATATTTAATGTTGAAAGGTTTAAAGTTACAAGTTTTAGTTTGCTATACAAAAACGAGTAATAGTGAATAAACGAAGTAAAAATATAAGGGAAAAAAACACAAAATCGTAAAAATGCAAAAAAAATAATAAAATAGTAAAAGAAAATGGTATTGAAAGTAAAGTTAAGTTTCATACATCATTCGATCAATAATGAGTAAGATATTTTATTCTATGTGGATGGATGTGTAATTATATGTTAAATGAACTCTTTTGCAGAGATTTGATTCTATACTATTTATAGAAAGAAAAAAAAATTAAACTCAAGACAAAAAAAATAAAATGAAACTAACTTATATGATACATGAATGTCAAACATCTTCTAACTAACTTGACAAACTTCTCCTCCAAGTTTCTTCTAGCATTTTCAATTTGGAACGTTGAAGGTCTCAAGTCTAAGTGCTTCTTTAAAAGTTCTTCTACTTAAACTTTTGGTACGACACTTATTTTGAAAAGTTAGATACTTTGAATCTTCGAATTTCTTCAAGAACACTTATCTTTGAGTTCCTCTATACTGATCTTCAGAAAAGGTCTTCGAATTCTTGTACCGGTGGTAGAGGAAGCTTGCTTCAAATGATGAATTTTGAGGAGATCGTTATACTTCTCAAACTCTTTAATAATGACTTTGTAACTTTAGAAAATATATGAATTTTAAGCACTCTTTAATCCAGTTTTAAAAATTTGTTCGCAATATTGTTTTTATCTTCTATTGTTCCATTGTTAACGTAGGAGTTCAAAACTATTCATAAAAACTTGATTTTATTAAAGCTAATGGACTAAAGTATTATGTTTTGTAACTTTTAACAAGGTAATATGCTACTATATATAGACAAAGACAATAATGAAACTGTTGGTGTAAGCTTGATGCTTACACTCAATGATGAGAGAAAAGAGAGTTCAGAACGTTCTGTCCTGTATTGAGAATAGAGAGGATGAAGAGAGTTTTGTTTATGGTGCATTGTAAAACTATGAACTGTATTGCATAGTGATAGTGATTATGATACAGGAAATGAGTTATATCAATTGAGTACTTATTATAGGCTAAGTGGAGTTACTTGCACTACAAGCCACTAACTAGTTGGATTTATTCACAACAGAAACATGCTTGTGAAGAACATGTAGTACATCAATCCATCATCAATGGACCAAATAGGATTTTACTTCTATACAATATTATTTGTATCACATAAATTTTCCAAACACGACCAAACCAATAAAATATTAAACACACATTTATATCATTATTTGAGGCAATCCTAGTTTCATACAGATACATTACTAAATTTTTTAAAATCACATATCTAGATTTCTAGTTAACAGCCCTACAATTTTTCCTTATTTGACCCTGCTGTCCTGTAAGAACACCAATGCGACCCATTTTCTCAACAGAAACCGCAAAGTCTCTGAAAAACAGAATAGGCCACTTGCTATAATTGGTAACCAATGCAGAAGTTGTATTGTCACCCAAAAGAGCTTGGTCTGATTGTAGTAGCCCAGAATTGCTCAAAACATTTTTGTAATATGTGTTGTCAAATGTGTTTGTAGTGACAGGATCCAATGGAGCCAAATTGGAGTCGGAATCAGCTTGATTTGGACATACTTTTTGTAAATTTTGTAGAAGTGATGAATCAAGCGATGGATCCGATTTACCAGAGCCACCAAAGTTGAATAGCCTTGGCTTGAATGTAAAGCATTGCGCAAAGCCAAAGGTGTGTGCACCTGCATATATTGAGTACTTAGTCAATACACATGAAATTGGTCTCTTCACTAACTTTATAATACATATAAGAAAGGACCTTATGATCATTAGAGTTAGAAATATGTTTGCCATGAAAATGAGGATAAAATAATTCGAATAGATCAACTCTAACGAATCATAAATGTTATACATGTTATAAATATTTTCGTACAAATAATTGCAAGGGAAGCAAACCTGAGAGCACTGCGACATCTTTCTTTTCAAGACCTTTGGAAATGAACTTGGCAGTAATGTTTTCAAGAGGTTCAAAGGGTGATGGTAAGTTATTTGCATCGCTCTCACTCGCGGTTGTTCCATCTCTACGACCAAGAGGTACAGCCCAAAATGGACCTTTACTCTGAAATAATTAAAGAAGTTGTGATTAATAATATGTTTGAAGCATGCATGCAATACTCAAGAGGTAATTGCTCATGCATGATAAATCTGTTTTTCATGTTCCCCCAAAACATTATCATATGGTAAATTTGTAACTTAGTCTCCAAATAATTAAACTGTGAGTTCTTACTAGATATACAGCATCTCTGGCTGCAAGGGTAAGTATATCAGCACATGAGACTGTGGATGGACAAGCATTCTCTAAATCAGACTTTATTTTATCAATTACATCAAATCCTCTTAATGAATTTTTATTAGGAAGTGCATTTTTCTCCCCTTTTAGTGTGTCTGTATCATCCAGTAGCACAGATCCATCACATCCCTATGTAACACAGAAAAATGAAATAAGAAACACATAGTTGATTGATAAAAAAATTCGAGTAAATAAATAGCAAAAATAAAAGATAAACAGCAATTGAGAGAGCTTAATTACATTGACAAAACAATCATGGAAATGAAGGCGCAAGAGAGAAGCAGCAATCCTTGAATCATTGGCTATAGCTGACAAGATATTGTCTTTAACAATTTTGTTCAGATTTGGACAAGTTCTGTTATAGAAATTGTAATATAGTTGAGAGCACACAAGTGGACTAAGAAACACAAGACAAAACATGAAAACAAAAACATGTTTGTTAGAGACACACTCCATGAGTTGAAACTATGTTGACAACAAGGGGAAGTTAAATTTTGTTGAGTTGACAAATTTTATTAGAACTTTGTGTGACAATAAGTTGTAAGCTGAAACAATTTATAGAAGAAAAAAATAGCACTTGTTAATTGTTAACATTGTTTTTATAGAGTGGTAGAGCCACTATAATTGTCCTTATCTCTTGAGTATGGTAAAAGTCCAAAATTTCTGCTCTAAGTGGCAAAGATGATGCATGAGAATATTAAAATTAGTCTCATAGTGCATATACACATGATGTATAAGGAAGCTTGATTGAAAGAGTATTGTTTTATTTTCTCCTAGTTGTCCATGCACTTCTAAGATACTAAGAAACATGCATTGTTAGGATTAGCTAGGAGAAGAATATTTCAAAGCAAAAATTATAGATATATACCCGAAGTGCTTCATGTTTCATGTTTGACTGTGTTATATTCTGTGAATATGTTATGTGGTGGAACATGAGTGTACTGTCATGATATAAAAGTTACCAAAACAAAACTAGGGAGATTAGATAATAATAAACTATTAACCTAGCATTTTGTGGGAAACTACATGATCAACTTTCTGCTATATATAAACTTGTGGACAGCCCTCGTGTTAAGCTCAATTGATAGAGACAATGCATAATATATGCAAGGTTTGGGTTTCAATCTCAGACACCACCAAAAAAATAATAAAACTTGTGGACAACAAATTAATTGAAATAAATTGATTTTAATTTGTGATCTGGTTCAAGTAATTGTTAAGTATTGAGTCTTTGATTTAGGTCGATTCAATCGGGAAGTATCTAAATTCGAACAATCCATAATTCCTTAGTTTTTGACCGAACTCTAAATTAAGGAAAGGTTTTTTTTTTCTTCTAAAAACCGAAAGACCAAATAAGTTGACTTTTCAAGAGAAATAACATTGAGATTTTATATGAACTAATACTAATGGTAATGTGACATTAACTATTACTCACCCAAAGTGATTGATATTTTTCTTTATCTCCCCACCATTTTGTATAATGTGATCCGGTACTTATCAAAACATAAGATCAATGGTTTTATATGTATTTTTCTTCTAAGAAGAGTTTCGTACGACTCTACTAGACCTGCATTTTATACACTAACATGCTTCGCTCTACTTAAGCGCAAGTCTTTTGTTTCAAAACTTTATCTTCCTATCTCAAACTTTTCATCTATCTCTTCTCTCGATTATCCAATTAAAAAAATAGTATTCCTCCGGTTTTATTTATAAATGATTGACTTTTTAGATTTATTGAATAATTAATGTATCTGGTCTAAAATATAGACTAAATACATCAATTATTCAATATGAATCTAAAAAATCAATTATTTTTTATAAATGGGACCGGGAGGTATTATTTTCTACAAAAGCATGCATCATATAACAACCTTTTTAAATTAAGCATGTCCAAAATCAAGATAAAAATTTGCAGCTATAGAAAATTCTTTTATATTATCACTCATAGTTTTATACTAGCTGCGTGGATTGTGATATCCTCATAGAAAATTTTATTGCTCGAATTAATAGGTGGAAATATGCCAAGTCGATCGATGGAGATTTATAACCCGGTCTACATTAGACTCAAGTCATACCAGACTTGTTTGTTATAATAGATAAAGCTTAGATTTTTGAAAAGTCTATTTAGTTAAAAAGGTTAGACCATGGATTGTTAAAAAGTTTTTTAAGCATATATGACTAGCCTATTTAAGTAAACATAAATAATATTTTTATTTCATTTCATTAGATTTTGTCCTTTAGATTACATTATAAATTTGCTAATGTTTTGAGTAATTTATATTTATCGGCCTACAATAACTTTCTCATATTTAAATACATTAATATAAACTACAATTAAAGTATGATATCATATATAGGTCACATTTTCTAAAATGTCATGTTAAATATCAAAATGGAGTTTAATCTTATTGATTTATTAGCGTGTTAGTCTATTTAAATTTAAAATTTAAATATAACCCATATACTTATTAGCAAATACTAACCTGTTCACTAACTTGTTGACCACGTTTATACAATGGTTCAGTTACATGAAACAAAAAGTAAAGTTATAACTCAATTGGCGGGACAATGCATTATTATATGCAGGGGTCGGGGTTTGAACCCCAGACACCCTACTTATTCACCTTATAAGGTGAATTCTAGCCACTAAGCTACCTGACAAAAAAAAAAAAAACCAAAATTCTGAACTATCGAACCATGTCCATTTAACTTTCATGTTCGGTTCTGTTCTGTTTTTCTTCATTTGGGAATGCTTGTTTATATTTATCCCCATTTGATCAATTGTTAAAACTCAAATATATGACTTGACCAAAAAAGAAAAACAAAATCTCAAATATATTGGTTTGGTCATTACAATCAAAATATTTGTAGTGAATAATGATTACTCTAAATTCTCTTTTGGTTTGATCCTCGTGATATTTTAACATAAAATTCAAATATGAAATATCAAAACGACCACTCCAAATCTTCTTTTAATTTGGTCATAATGATATTTAAATTGAAAATATAATCAACATGAGTAGTGAAGGTGTCAAAATCCACATTTCTATATTCGGTTACATGTTGTGAGTTTATATTCTATTGAAGTCAGTGGCGTTGCCAGGACCCAGAGTCAGAGGGTTCAGACTCTTAATTTTTTTTTGTCAAGCAATCTAGTGGCTGGTGCTCACACATTTTAAGTATGGAGAAGTGAGGTTGAGGGTTTGAATCCGACACCTACATAATATTTTTCTTGCAGCTACCAACATAACTATTCTTACGAGACTAGACTTTTAAATTTTTAATTAATAATTATAATATATTCCTCATGTATAAACGAACACCTATAACGGACACAATGTTAAATGTATACAACCAAAATCCAAGATTGATCCTGAGATTTTTGGTGCTCTGATCAATCAATAAGATAATTCAAGGGTTAGACTCTTAAGTTTGTCTTTTGCTGGTTTAGGATTAAGATAATTCAAGTAATATTCACATATTATAATAATTAGGGTTAATTATGTTTTTGCTCTTTATAAATATATCATCTTTTCATTTTACTCCCTCTGAAATTTTTCTTCGATTTTTAGTCCTTATAAATTTTCAATCATCATTTTCTGTCTCTACTTTTAAGTAAACTCATATGTAGATTTCATATTTTATTAATAAAATTTTGCAAAAAAATTTATATTATTATAGAAATCTCTCCCAAATTTTTTTTTAGAATATTTAAAAAAAAAAATGTTTAACCCTAATTATTAAAAGACACAAGTCAATGTAAAAGAAAATTGTTAGTCTAAAAGTAAAAATTGAGTCGAAAGCCTAGTATTCATGTGTTTGCTAGATACTATAAATAAATAAATAAAAACTGTAGTTTATCACTTATCGGTACAATTTGCAAGATAGTGAACCAAGAAAAGTAAAAAGGTCCAAAGTCCAAACAATAGTGAGAGAATGTGGTACAAACTGCCATGATAAGAAAGAAGCAGTGCAACATAATTATAAGAGTTGGTCAGGAGGTTCATTGTGAAAAAAACCAGGAGGTTCTTAGTAAAAAAATAATTAAAATTTTAGGTATAATTTCTAAATGTCAGGGGATTCAAGTGCATCCCCTCGGTGGTATGTGCCTCCGCCACTGTTGAAGTTTATGGTTTTTATTTCTATATTCGGTTTTGTTTTTGGTTTTTACTTTTATTTTTTTAATTTATTTTTGTGTAATTTTTGGGGAATCCCAAACTAGTAAACTTGGTGATCTTTTGACCGAAAAGGATCAAGAGGTAAACAAATACTTCAAACCTTAGTTTTATATGATTATTTATGTTTTATTCTTTTAACACAAAATGCATGCATTTCCAATACTAAAATGTTTATCGGTCCAATATGAGTTCCACTTGGATTAAGTGACTCAGATGTGACAAATCCAAACACACATAACATATGTATATCATCATTTGAGGCAGGCACGGTTTCGTACAATTATAGTACTCAACTTTTTAAAATCAAAGGAAGAGAAAATACAAATGCAGATCATATATCTAGTTAACAGCCCTACAATTTTTCCTTATTTGACCTTGTTGTCCCGTAAGAACACCAATGCGACCCATTTTCTCAACAGAAACCGCAAAATCTCTGAAAAACAGAATAGGCCACTTGCTATAATAGTTAACCAATGAAGCAGTTGTGCTGTCACCTAATAGAGCTTGGTCTGATTGAAGTAGTCCTGAATTGCTCAAAACATTTTTGTAATATCTGTTATCAAATGTGTTGCTTGTGACAGGATCCAATGGAGCTAAATTGGTGTCGGAATCAGCTTGATTTGGACATACTTTTTGTAAGTTTTGTAGAAGTGACGAATCAAGTGATGGATCAGATTTACCGGAGCCACCAAAGTCGAATAGCCTTGGCTTGAATGTAAAGCATTGAGCAAAGCCAAAGGTGTGTGCACCTGTATATAGTCAATACACGTGTGAAATTGGTCTCTCGACTAACTAGTACTCCGTTCGGTCTCATATGTAAAAATTCTTTTTTTCAGATTCAATGAAATATTAAGGATTTAAGGCATGTCTTTTTACTACTAGACCAAACCTTTGGAGTTAAGGATTTAAACATCAATAGAGTAATATTTTGATGATCTTATCAAATAAAATCATTTGAGACATATATTTGCTATTCATTTTTTTCTTCTATTAGGGCAACTCTAACGTGTTTTATATGTTATTCATGTTATGTAACAAACATTTTCATACAAATAATTGTGAAGGAAGTAAACCTGAGAGCACTGCTACATCTTTCTTTTCAAGACCTTTGGAAATGAACTTAGCAGTAATATTTTCTAGAGGTTCAAAGGGTGATGGCAAGTTATTTGCCTCGCTCTCACTCGCGGCTGTGCCATCTCTACGACCAAGAGGTACAACCCAAAGTGGCCCTCTACTCTGGAAAAAAAATACAAAAATTTTAAGTAATAATATGTAGAAAACATGCAATAATTAAAATGTTGTTGCTCATGCATGATATATTGAATCAGCTTCTTCAAACTTTTTCAAATAGTTATAAAGTAGTGAGTTCTTACTAGATATACAGCATCTCTGGCTGCAAGAGTAAGTATATCAGCACATGACACTGTGTTAGGACAAGCATACTCTAAATCAGACTTTATTTTGTCAATAATATCAAATCCTCTTAATGAATTTTTATTAGGAAGTGCATTTTTCTCCCCTTTTAATGTGTCTGTATCATCCAGTAGCACAGATCCATCACATCCCTATGTAACACAAATGAGATAAGAAATTAACACATAATATTATTAAAGAATACTTTTAACGATCTAACGGTATTTAATTACATTGACAAAACAATCATGGAAATGAAGGCGCAAGAGAGAAGCAGCAATCCTTGAGTCATTAGCTATAGCTGACAAGATATTATTTTTAACAATTCTGTTCAGGTTTGGACAAGTTCTAATGTAGAAGTTGTAATAGAGTTGAGAGCACACATTTGGAGTAAGAAACACAAAACAAAACATGAAAACAAAAACATGTTTGTTAGAGACACACTCCATGAGTTGAAACTATGATGACAACAAAGGGAAGTTAAAATTTGTTGAGTTTAACAAACATAATTAGGATTGTGTGACAATAAGCTGTAAGCTGAAATAATTTATAGAAAGAAAAAAAACACTTGTTAGTTGTTACAATAGTTTTTATTGAGAGTGGCAGAGCCACTATAATTGTCCTTAGTAAAAGTCCAAAATTTCTGCTATAGTCCCACCTCGTGAAGTTAAACAATTGCTCTAAGTGGCAAGATGATGCAGTATATGAGAATATTAAAAACAGTATAGTGCATAGTTTGGTTTTATGATTTTGTGTGGCAGTTAAGAATTTTCTTTAATCTTGATGATATTTCATTGTTTGGATTCTATGATTGGTATTTTCCTTTATCTTCCCACCGTTGTGTGAAGGGACTGAGTCTTAAAACATAACTTTAGTGGTATTGTATGAATTTTTTAGTTCTAAGCTAAGATTTGTATAACACTTACTAAACCTGCATTTTATATACTATGTTTTACTTCTACTTAACCGAATATCTTGTGTTTCAACTTTCAAAAGTCATGAAGTATGACTATTATTCCTCTTTAGTCTCTAATGGGCAGTTCTATGGCTCGGTGACCCCGGGCACTCGCCCGGGCTCCTGCCCAATTTTTTTGCAATTTCTTATGTAAAACCTCTATAAATGTGTTGCAATTTTTTTTTGCCCGGATTTTACAATAATCATGGCTCCACCACTAAGCTATAAGAAAATAATATGTAATCCTTAAACTTTGTGAAACCCGCTAAGGTGAAATTCTACGATAGACACATATACAAATTCAAATCACTTATGTACACACACAACAATAAACATTAACCAATGTTTTCAATAATAATAACAATAAATTAATTTTTTTTTCTTTTTTTACATATTTCTATTTGTATGTGTGTCTAAACCAATTATATTTGTGATTGTGACCACACAATAATTGCTTTCCGTTATCCTATAAACTTTATGAAACATGTCTCTTTAATCACTAGTATCTTTTTTCAATATGTGGCAATGATGATTAATTTGACAAATTTCATATAGTTTAAGGGTTAACTTGACCAGCTTCATATATAGTTTAACAACTACCAGTTATTTTTATATGATTTGGGAATTGAGTAGCAAAGAAGTTCTTCATTATTGATCTCCACATTATCAATGGTTAAGATTTACCATTAATCTTGATCATTAATAATATTAAGACCATAGCTCAAGATCTTCACATTATTTTCTCAAAAAGAAAAAATTCAACAGAGAGAATCCATTTCTGCCTATTACACTCTTTTTTTTCTTCTCCAACACCTTTCAAAGAACCTCTCTCGATGCTTTCTCATATGGTTTTTGTTATGGTACAAATTAGGTAAGATCACATGGACGAAAAAAAGAATCTCTCTAGAGTTTAATCACATGGACGAAAAAAAAATTCTCTCTAGAGTTTAACATTATTGCGTATTTTAGACAATTGGACAACGTGACATAAACTACCCTAATCCCCTCAAAAAAACAAAAAAAAAAACTACCCTAATCTAATGTTCCAAATGGACGATATGATATAAACTAAAGACATAATTATACTCAAAGCCACTGAAAGTAATCTATCTTGATCTTTGATTTCCTACTTGGACTCCAATGAAGAATAGTGGGGTTTATATGTATGGGTGTCCCTTTAATTAAATTGAATCTCAATATATCCCACGTTCTGCACATTAAAAATTAAAAATTAGGTTAGAGAAAAATAAAGAACTTTTCTTTTAGAGGAAAAATAAAGAATGCTTACATACCCTCTATTTTTGGATACACTAAAAATAGGTTTAATACTGCTTTTGATCCCTGTAATATTAGCGAATTCTGGTTTTAGTCCTTGTTAAAAAAAAATAGATTCCATCATTATCATTTGAGATTCTTCCACTTTTGCGTGGGAGTGGAGGCGGAGGTTGTTTGCGTGGGAAGATGAGCAGTTGGGGGAACTATGTTTATTACTTCAAACTGTGATTTTAAAGGTTGACAAGGACGACAGATGGCTATGGAATCTAGAAAAATCAAATGCTTTCTCTGTTCGTAGTGCTTACAATTTTCAGACTGCCCAGGTCATTGTTGACGCTCCGGTGGATGTGAAGCTGCTTTGGCATAAGGATATCCCTCTGAAGGTTGTGGTTTTTGCTCCGTTTCGGAATAGATTGCCAACAAAAGATAACTTGATTCTGCGTGGAGTTATAACTAATGATTCTTGTCTCTGTGTTACTGGATGTGGCTCTCCAAAAACCGTCAATCGTTTATTTTTACATTGCTCGTTTTTTGGGTTGGTTTGGAATTGTCTTCTTCGATAGGTTGTCATGTTCTATGCTTTAGATCATTTTAATCAGTTCGATTTTGGTGGTGGCGGACCTCAGGTGCGACAATCAGTATTGAACGTCATTTGGTTTGCTAATGTGTGGGAAATATGGAAAGAAAGAAATAACAGGATTTTCAACGGTAAAGAATGCTCGATTATGCGATTAGTGGACAAAATTAAGTTACTTTCCTTCTCGTGGTTGAAGGAGAAATTTGTTCAGTTTTCCTTCAATTACCATGGATGGTGCTTAGTCCCCTCGCAATGTTGGGCTACAAGTAGTTGTTATTTCTTTCGTTTCTTTTTTCCTTTTTGTTGTTTTTTCTTTTCTCGATTTGTAAATATTGTTCAGACTTTTCTGTTTTTCATGGGCACACCCCGTGCTAGGAAGGACATTTTAATTTGGTAATATATTCCATTATAGTCTCTTCAAAAAATAAGTTAGCATAACCCTTTTGTATAAGCAAAAGTTTTGGTGAGGGACAGTGTTTTAGTAGTATTCAGTAAAGAAGAGACACATTCTCTCATTCCAAAGATGCACCATGCATGGATCACCTTACTTCCAAAGTCTTTTTACAATAAGAAACTTCTCATGAATTAGGTCTAACATGACATGTTTTTGCCGAGAACATATATACAACCACTAATCAGAGGCATGTCTAATGTTTTTTGGTCAATGACTTAAAACGAGTTAAATTTTTTACAGAACTGTTTAGGTGATAGTTGTAGGAAAAATAACGAGGTACGTAGCTTTGTTATCTTTCTAGAATTTGTACAAATTATGCATCGATATTGATCAAATCAAATGCATGGACACACTTTTTGTCCAAAAAAATAAATAAATGCATGGACACATTTTTCATCCATTAGAAATACAACACATGAATAATGTTTCTCAAAAATAAAAACAAAAACAAAAAATCAACTAGATCGGGTGACACCAAGGGAAAAGACATATCGTACAATTATAACTTTCATTTCTCTCAACATAATTTTTATTCTTATTTCATCTATTTTATTAAGTGGAATTTTTAGGTTGTTGAACTGATAATGAATGATTGTGTGTGTGTGATAGTTGTTTGGCCTCCAACCTAAACAAAGCGGAGCGGTGACGAAATCAAACTTATGGGATATATGCGATGAAAAATCAAACCATTAGGATATACGTTGTTTTCTTGTCTCATGATGATATCTTTGTCTACGTATAAGATGGATGAATCAATTAAATTGAGGGTTGGGTTCCTTCTAATTTGGACCACTAAAAAACTTCATATAAGTGCATTAAATTAACAACTTAAAGACTTATTACTTAAAAAAAAACATTAAAAAACTAATCCAGTATTTTTGTTAGACTTAAAGATCAAAAAAAGTATTTATTCTATTTAATATAACAAAATAATTTTTATTGTTCAGTTTAACATAAAGTGAAATATAAAAATATGTAATGTTATATTACCCTTGAGTCCTTCCTCTCTGTTGCTATGTTAGCGGCACTATTACAGGCAGGGGCGGACCCACCATAAGGTATAGTGTGGTTGTAGCACACCAGATTATTATCCATTTTTATTAGACTTAAATAATGCATTATATATTATATACAATATATGTTGTATTGTTGTATTTTGTTTCATGTATTCTTATTTGGCCTAACGGTAAAGAGTGCTTTTACTATCACCGCGTCGTGGATTCAACACTCTGTGTGTTACAGGTTCTCTTTACTTTTTCAAGACTAGTCTTAAATTAAATGAATCACACATGTGATGAGAGATGGCGATGGAGAGGCAGCGTAACAAAAAGACGGTAAGGCAGTGAGATAGCGAGGTGGTGACGGTGAGATGGAATGATGCAGGCGGCGAGAGGGAGAGGCGATTGGGTTACAACGAGGGTTGGGATCTAGAGCTTTGAAATCTTTAATTAACACGTGTTGGATATCTGTTAAAGGAACTAGAAATAAATGAAGACCGGATCATACATAGATTGAATAATGGTAGAAGATGAAATAAAAAGGTGTCGCACAGGAATAACATTAAGAATATGAGAGCAGTACAATGAAACATAGGTGCCACATAAGCAAGAAAAATGACTGACTTGGAACAAATAGGATTACTTAGCAAAAACAAAATAATGAGATGTCAATAAAATAGTTTGAAGGTGTGATTTAAAAAACTTAATAGATTTAGGCATCAGATAGCAAATAACTCTAGTCTAGTCTAATATAGTCCAACATCACCGTAAAAACTGGATTTTAACACTTGTGTGATTTAACTCACGCTGCATTACTTAAGTAGCGCACGGGTAAATTGGTAATTTCAGCTGGACGCGAATGTTTTGTACTGGATGAAGAGCAGAAATCTAAAAATTGTGTCCTTGATCACCAACTACAAAAATTTGTTGTTTATTCAAGTTTCGCTACACTATAGTGTTATTGCGCCCCTACAATTGCTACTTGACAACACTCTTAACATTCCCCTAATATAAAATAGCACACATACATGATGATTTTGGGGTTAAGATGGATACAAGTGGCGTTAGAAGGAAAAAAAATGGTTTTAAAGTAATATAATAGTGTTTTAATTAGGTATTTGAATATTATTACATATACATGTCATATTTATCTTTGACAATATTGAAGATGGTGATTAATGAGTGGGTTAAAGATCTTAAATTTGATTACATTATTTTCAAAAAAATTTAAGAGATAGATATATAGATGAAGGTAAAATACTAGCCTATATTTTTTAGTAATATGTGCAAATATATCGATGAAAGGAAAAAAAAGTGAAATATAAAAAAGAAAAGAAGACAAATAAGAGATCAAGTAAATGATTTATGTTTACGTTCAAAGTGGTAAGTGTAATAATTATAACAATTTGTCCGACAAAATAGAATATCATCAAGTTTTATATGATTATTTATAAATAAATAAAAAAAGAAGTTATTTGAGATCGATAATAAATACATAATACATGAATGTATAAAGGTGAGAATTTACAATCCTGTTGTATTTCTAATTAACAATATAATACTTATTATAACATTTTTTTTAAAAGGAAAATACTTATTATAACATGAATAGTGTGACTCTAAGATTCATACTTAATATATGAGGAATTGAGAACACTGGATTCAAAATTCTTGCATGTAGTTGGTTGGTGGTGTTCTTAGTGATTGATATGCATGTAGCTTTTTGAGGTGGTTTAGATAATTGAATATATGAATTCAAGAGTCATATTTAATACATGTGAATGAGTAAAAATCAATTGTGTATAATTTATCTAATATTCGATATTTAATTTTTTAAATTTAATGATTTATTATTGGGTTAATTATTCAAATTGTCCATGTAACACGTGCAAAGTCTAAAAAAAATCATGTAACAAAATACACATTTCTACCATTGTAATTTAACATTCTTTTTATTTTTGTCCTCCAGGAGCCTAGTCTCATAGAAGACGCTGGCGAGACAGTGAATCTTGTCACTGCCACGTTGTTTTGTCCCAACTATTTTATACATACGACATCCAACTCAAGAACCGGCTAATATGAAGGGTTAAATTCCATCGTCTACTTGTGGGAGTTTCATTCAAAACTAGAGCATAAATATGTACGGACTTAATCCACTGAAATTAGCATCAAGAGAAATCGAATATGATGTCTTGAGAGGAGCTCACGAGCACATTTTAAGTCTTAAACCAACCACTAAATTAACCTCATGTAATGGGTTCAAAATTTGCTCATTAACTTAACAGTGGAGGCGTGGAGGCGGAGGCGGAGGTTGTTCGTCTGGGAGGAGGAGTTGGTGGGGGAATTCATTTTACTGCTTGCTAATGTTACACTGCAGGTTAATAACGAAGACAGATGGCTTTGTACTTTGGAGAACTCAAATTCATTCACTGTTCGTAGCCTGTATAATTATCTTACTATTCAACCGCAGGTTGAGTTGCCAGTTGTTGTTTCTTCTATTTGGCACAAGGATGTGCCTCTCAAGGTGGTGGTGTTTGTTTGGCGTTTGTTTCGGGATAGATTGCCTACTAAAGACAATCTCCTCCGGCGAGGTGTTATTAACCATGATTCCAGGATGTGTGTGGCAGGATGTGACTTTGTCGAATCGTCTCCTCATTTATTTTTGCATTCTAATATTTTTGGTTATGTTTGGCACTTGATTTATAGTTGGATAGGTGTCTCAGTGACCAACCCATTTTATGTGCCTGATCATTTTCATCAGTTTAGCTATACTGGTGGGATCAGAAAGAAACGGTGCACAATTTTACAGGTTATATGATATGCAACTGTCTGGGAAATCTGGAAGGAAAGAAACAACAGGTTGTTTAAAGGCAAAGAAAGCCCCGTTTTTCAGGTGGTTGATAGGATTAAGTCCATCTCCTATATGTGGTTGAAGGCGAAGCACATTACTCTTCCCTTCAATTTGCATGGCTGGTGGCTTAGCCCGTTCACCATATTGGACATAGGCTAATAGTTTCTTTCCTTTTGTTTCTCTTTACCTGTTTTTGTTTCCCTTTGTGAATATTGTTCAGACCTTGCTGTTTTTCCTTGGCACTCCTTGTGCTAGGAATAACGCTTTTATGTGGTAATATATTTCATTTTAGCCCCTTCAAAAAAAAAAACTTAACAGTGGACTTATTTAAAAATAAAAAAAAAATGCTAGACAGGTTTTTATGTCCATACGTGAAAGCTACACTTTGTAGCTTGTCCTATTTTAGAGTAGGATATTTTCAGCCATGTGGTGGCGGCAAATAAAAGCTGAACCAAACAAGCTATCCCCAACCCAAAATTTTGTTTTACAGTATCAGCAGAAGTTGAACACGCGTTTTCCTTTTCATTTTCCTTCTTCTTTCACAAATCGATCTCCTCTCCTCTCTCTCTCAGCAACTCGCACAACCACCAGACACCAGTTCTGACTCCGGCGTCGTCGCTCTCCTCTCCTCTCTCAGTCAGCCATCTCCTCTCTTATCTTTTAGGTCAATTTTTGAACTCAAATGACTTGATAGTAGCAGTGAAAGCAATTGAACCAGGATATTGAAATTAAAATTGTTTCTGTTCCTGTGTTGTTTATTCCCTGTTTCTATTCCTTTGTTTTCATATAATAGTTTGCATAGGATGTACACCGTAATTCAATACTAGTTTTACCTAATTGCCATGCCTACCTCACCCTACTGAAAGGGGAAGCAGCAGTAGCATTGTTTTTTATTCCTTTGATAACCATAGCAACTAGTTTTACATTACAGGTTTAAATCAGTAGCATTGAATTAGTTTTACATTACATTACAAGTTTTACATTCCTTGCTTATAACAGAGCATTTGTTTTGTAATTTTGGTTGCTACACCCACTTTTAATATAACTCTTATTAAATTTTGTATTATTTAATTATTTGACAAAAAAATATTGTCCCATTGATATTGGACGTCCAGGTCCGCCCCGGGGCAACAACCTTAATTTTAAAAAGTATTAATAATAATTTTTAGATTCAATCATTTCATCCAACAACCAAAGATAAGCAGCGGAGATGGAAACACAACTTTATTTTGGCATGATATTTGGTTAAAGTCAATACTGTTATAAGAAATTATAAAAACATAATAATTATAGGTCTTAATATTTAGGTTGAAATATCTATCTAAAATGTCAACTTACAATAGTAAGTGTCAATTGTTTATTACTCCCTCCGTTCATTTTTAAGTGTCATTTTAGAATTTTAACACAAAAATAGCGAAGTGTTTCCTATTATACCCTCATTTTAATCCACTAATAATCTTCTATTTTTTTGCACACACTTTATCTTTCCAATAAATTTAATATGTAACAAACAATTGTTAGTTACTACTCTCTTTCTCCTACAAATTCCTATTTTTTTCGCGCTTTATCTTTCTCTCATAACAAACAATTTTCAATTTTCTAAATATTGTGCATATCTCTTTAATTATTTTAAGTCTATGTCAAAATTATTTCAACTTCACATTAATCAAAAGTTAAGAAAAAATTAACTTTCCTCCAACTCCTTTAATCAAAATTAAGGCTTCAACTATGACTTCAACCAATGTTAGATTCGCACTGTGTGACATAGATTTGAATGTTGAGATTACTCCTTTACCAGATTTAAATATTGTTGTTGAAACACCATTAACAAACCAACCTATATTTGATTTAGAGGAGTCATATGAAGATAACTTAGAAGAGGAGACAAAAGAGAGCGCAACAATGGTAGTGGTACAATATTTATCTCTTTATATCCGTTTACTTTATCACTTTTATCGTATTCTACATCATGTTTAAATTTGAAGATAGCAAGAAACAAATTTTGTTTTAAAACAAAACAAACAAACTTTGTTTAGAAAAACAAACTTTAGTTTTTTTAAATATACAAGAGTAATTGACAGAGGTATAATTGACAAATCATACCCTAATTAAAATATCAAAACGACAGTTAAATAGGAACGAAAAATTCACCCTAAAACGACACTTAAAAAGGAACGAAAAATTCACCCTAAAACGACACTTAAAAAGGAACGGATGGAGTACTTATGTAAATGTCAAATTAGAATAGTAAAACAAATAATTTCACACATGTAATAGTGGTAAATTTAGTAGTATAAATACCACACTTTGGTTCATGTAAAAACACACCATTTTGAGAAATCAAAATATATCATCCTATTTCCTTCTCTCTTAATTTCCTTAATTTGATAAATTCTAGTGTTATATATTATTTAAAGCATTATAAAATAAAGTAGTATTTTATATCATCTTATTAGTTTACTAATATCATAAAATAAGTATTTAAATATCTAAATCATTAACGAATACCTCTTTCTTTAACTTATTCGAGATTGTTTTATTTGTCTCTTCAAAAACTTAGCCTCATTAGTGAGATGGGGCGATGGACCAATGGTGTATGGGAATGGGATATTGTTTGGAGATGAACTTTTTTGGGCATTTAGAGTTTGTGATCACTTAGTAAACATCATGCTTAATAGTGGTGGGGAAAATGTAATTGGGTGATTGATCCCTAAAATATTTTGCGGTAAAATTGTTATACGTTGTTTAATGTGGTAAATTTCTTCCTCCTACCACTTTGAACACGACAAACCGGAAGGGGTTAAGAGGAATTTGGGCATACTTTGCATTATAAAATGTTTAAATTTTCTTTTGGCAATTAATCTTTACGAGACTTCCTACACATGGTAACTTACTAAGAAGGAGGTGTTGTTGGAAGGATTAAATTTGAATTGTGTGGTGTTCCTTGAGGTAGAAGATAATTTATTTTTGTAGATGCAGTTGTGCCAGAAGTGTTTGGTATAATATTTTTAGGTGGGTGTGTAGTCTGGGAGTACTATTTTTCGAAAATGTAACCACACTCGATTTGAGAAGGCTAACACTAATTTGACATGTGACAATACGGAAGATTTGAGAAGGGAAAAACACGATCATTTTTTCATCAAAATGGTATATGAGATTAAATTAACATCATGGAAGTAGTTTTCTACAACATGGAGCCAGAGAAGGGTGTCTTGCTTTTTTTAAAAATTTATATATACAACAATAAAATTCATATTTGATGTTCAAAAAAGTAAAAGACGAAGTGAATGTTTGATATCACATAATTTTACCGAAGTTATGTCAAACATGCAGCCCCACCTTACTTTAGAATAGCAACAGGATCCTCCGTAACTGTAAAAAATTCAGTGAAACTGCCAACACAACAGAGTTTGGATTGAATGTTTGTAAAGGGACCCAAAAAGAAAGGAAAAAGAGAATGTTCTACAAGTCTCAATAACTAAGTCTAAAACCACAACTTTATATAAACTAATTAATTAATAATTATTATCAACATACATCAATTATCTGATAGAGAAAGGGTTGAGGAAATAGAAGAAACCCCCATTACATAATTGACTGTAATAGTATATTGTTGCTAATAATACTTGAAATTGAAATCTAATTCAAAGAATTCACCAGAAGCTGCAACACAAGAAGTCAAAGAAACCTTGTGTACAGTCATAACAGCAAGAACAACTGCTTCATCCCATAATGAAAAACAAAGTCAGACAATTAATATATGTTTGGTATTACGGTGGATGATGTGTTGTAATCATGGTAGCCATCTTGATTTTGCAAAAACTATACAACGTAATTTTTGCAGAATCACGGTAGTTCAATTAAGGGAGTAATATTTGCGTTGTATAATCAATGCATTAAAAACTTAAAAAGTGTCTTTTTTGACTTAGAATTTCTTCTTTTAACTTCCTTAACCAATGTCACTAGTTAACATGACCCTTCAATTAATATATCTCTTGCAAAAACATGATAGTTTATCGTAATTTTGACAAACCTACCACAATACCAAAAACATGTTTGCAAAAATTGAATGAATTTATGAACGAAAAGAAACAAGATAGATTGATTACCAATCGTTGATGATTTTGTCTTGTAAATCATCTCCAGCTGGATTTGAAATATCAATAGATTGTGTTTGAGGAGGGTCCATAGCTTTGTTGCTCTTTGATGTTTCTCTTGAAGAAGTCTCTCACTTGTTCTATCTATGAATTGATGATGAGTATGTTCAATGGGAATATGACAGGTGAAGTGATGTGAAACAATGAAAGTGAAGTGGGAGAGATAATAAATGCACGTGAACGCGTATTGTCATGCCGTTACATTTTCTAAAAGAATCAACGCTCATTCTTAATTTCTCATGCCCCAATTAAATACATTCCTTATTTTTTGCACAACAAATTAAATATGGGTCCTTCAACAAATAATCTCTTCCTAAGTAACACAATTGACTTTGGCATCTATTATAATGTATAATTTTAATCTTAAATATCAAATTTGTCAAACAAAAAAAAATTGATCTTAAATATTTTTAATAAATTTTTCACCCAACAAAAAGGGTTAGAAATCTCATAACTACATTCTACAACACACATTGCATTCAATAAACATTTGATACATTGAGATGTTGATCGAATACTCATTTCCACACTTTCATGCACATAGTATGTGCAAGTTTCATTGCCCAAAATGAAAAAGACAAAAAACTTAAGTTGAGTACCTCTCCTTTTATTTTATTCTTAAAAGAAAGTGTAAAAACTTCGTGAGAGAAAATATTCCTACCAAATAGCGCAGTGTTCGTGAGAAATAAGGTGTAAAAACTAAAAAAAAATTGAGAGCTATTTTTATCTGCTAATTTCCTTAAAACCTACCCGTGTAAAATTACATTTTTGGATGAATAAAAAAACATTTTTTTAATATGAATTTACCCAATTGGAGGATAAAAAATGTTTTTTTCCCTACATTTATGCATGTGAAGTACATGTTGGGTGAGAAAAGAAGCTCCCAAAAGTCTCGGTATCAAGAAAATAAGTGTATGTTTGGCTTTAAAAAAAATGTATGTTTGGTTTCATTTTTGGAGGAGTAAAAATTAATTCTAAATGTGTAGAATTGATTCTAACATGTTAGATGTTATTCGGTATAATACAAACGATTTCACTTAAACAATTGATTCTAGCTGGAATTTGTAGTTTTTGGCTTCTTTAATTGATTTCTTGCCCTTTTCAATTTACTTTTACACGAATGTATCAAGGGAACTTCTACGGTACACTCGCAAATTAAGGTGTACCGGTACTCTTGCTTCAAAAATCTATAAATTAACTATCATTTTTATGAAATAAAAAGTTATTTATTGATATTTATATTATAGAAAATATAATTTCATAAGAAAAAACATCATTTGATTGTTTATAGAAATCATACTAATTTTTTTTACATTTAATTGTAAAAAATAATCAAAAATTTCTTCAAAAAATAAGATTTAGTAAAATTAAATGAGTAATAAAATTCAGAAAAATTTTTTAAAAAAAATTGTCGACGTTTTTGGTAAATAAGATTTAGTTATTATAATTATAGGTGATAAAGAATAATTTTTTTCTTCCAAAAATAACTCATTTAACTATTAATTTAAGAAATTGGTGTGCCAATACACTCAAATTTTTGGGTGTACCATAGAATTTGACGTGTATCAAAACATAAATGATTGCATTCAACTCAAGTTTAACGAAAATCAATTCTACAGAATCAATTCATTTAATATCAACTTAGGTCAGAGTAGAATCAAACACGCTGAAAACATTTTATTAGATTACATTCCAGCGTAAACCCGGAGGATGAGGCAGACATATTATGTACATAAATAAATTTGATTTCATCCTAATGTTGACATTTCTGTCCAATTTTTTAATTTTTTACAGAAAAGTTGTCAAATACAAAATACAATGGTGTGATCCCATCTAATGAAAAAATAAAAGAAAAACAACAGCTTTTGATTTAATTGTTTTTTTTTTTTACATAACTTATGTCACCGTTGGAGCACTCTAATAATATACAAAATCTGTTTCTACATTCACTTGCAGTATAAACTCCATTTTGAATTTGCCCTTCCTTTCATAGGCATCAATAAAAAATTTAGGAAGAACCTACATCAGCAACAACTGCAAGTCACCAAAAATAAGGTACGCATGAACTAAAGTCATTTGTATAATGAGTGAGAACTTCCCTTATCACATTCATCTGAAAATGACCCTTTTTGTTTTCCTATTGCCATGTTTGACACATCTACAATGACAATAATCACAAATCTGATTGAGTGTGTTGCAAGCCGAGTGTAGACTTCGAGGGTGAGCAGGGAAATGCTTCAAGAGTAGAGCAAGTGGGACACCGCAATGCCACTGTAATGTAGAAGTTACTAAGTTACATACTTCAACAAATGGGTAATCGATTGTAAAGTAGAAGTTACTTTCTCATATACGTAAAGATAAGGATAATGTATAAAAATTATGCAGAACATAATGGTTAAGTTGTACGCAGGATGGGTCATGGATTCAGAGGTTCAAAAATGTAGGAAGATAATCAAGATATCCAAGTAACTAATGAAGAATCCTCACCTCTCAGTGGCAGATTTCCCTTTTCCAATTTGTGCACTGACAATGGAAAACTGATCAGGTTTATTTTCTGATAACCCTCTGGGGCTATGGGGTTTATCCTGCCAGCATAAGAAAAGTTAATATCAAATGCATGGTTTGGCAAATAGAAAAGAGCCACAGATCTTATATTATTACCATCGAGGTTGTTCCATTATATAGATGGGAGGAAGGTGAAGGATCTGAATGTTGTACGTTTTTCAGAAACCGATGCTCTAATAACATTGAAGCAGTCGGCCGCTCTGCTGGATTTCTTATAAAGCAAAGCCTCAAGAAATCTTTACCTTCTGGTGACAATGTTTCAGGTATAGGAGGGGTATCCTTCATTACCTTAAACATAGCTGCAGCCTGCATAATTAGATCAAAATTCACACCTAGTTAACATATGAAGGACATGTATACATACAACACCTCTGTTAAATCCACAAGCTACATATAGAGAGAAGGGGGGGAAAAGAGTTGAATAAAGATGCTTGAGTTGGTGGTTAAACGAAAGTTTACCGAAACAAGAGATATTAACAATTCAATATTATATATCCTCCATTGGCAAATTCAGTTTCTCACATAAGCTCGTATAAGACCATTTCTAAATATGAGGTCACATTGTTATCAAGTTTATTTTAAAAAAATTTGGGGCTTATTATACTAATGGGAAATCCAATTATGATATGTATAATGAAGTGGCCTGAACAAAAATTGACAGGAGCCAGAATTTTATTGTAGGGGCTTACTCCTTCATATTCACTCCAAGGAGGCTTTCCCGTGAACATTTCAATAATTGTACAACCCAAACTCCAAATATCAATTGCAAAAGCTAGATCAGAGCTGTTATCTTTATGTATGACCGCTTGCATAAGCTGTTTGAGAAGCAAGTTTGAGTAAAGAACATGTAATACATAAAAGAGTAATGTAGAGTTCAAATATATACAAATATACCTCTGGAGCCATCCAATATGGACTTCCTTTTAAAGACAGATCAGCAGAATGCCCAGTTAGCTGTGGAAACAGAGATTCCAAGACTATTATAATAGGCGCAAAGTAACTACTGGCAGCAAATTGGTGGTGAAAGCTACTAAAATTCAAAAGAAAGGATAATTCTATGTCATACATAATTCAAACTAAAGAACATATAAAACTTAGAGAAGCACACAGTTCTAAAAGCAAACGTATAAACATCACAATCATATCCGAGTAATGAAAATTAATAGATGATCACCCATATATGCTGAAAGAAGTTTCGTTAGTCAATTGCAACTGAACCGGCTTGAATGGGTAATAGAATTGTTGATTTCAAACAAGAAAAAGAAATTTTTGCAAACAATAAATATGTCCTTCAAGTTTAACTCCTGAACTTGAAATGAAAATTCCTTCTTGTATCATGATATTGATTAAAAATTCAAAGTATTTGTACAACGAGTAAACCATTCTCTTTATGTCCTCGTGAGCTTAGCTCAGTTGGTATGGACAATGCATAATATATGCAAGGTCCGGGGTTCGAACCCCGGCCACCACCAAAAAAACCATTTTCTTTATTGAAAAGTATATCATAGAGGGGGGATTTTACAACTCACATGCTTGGCCATCCCAAAATCAGCAAGCTTAACAACACCAGAAGAATCAACAAGCAAGTTAGCCCCTTTGATATCCCTATATGAAAATAAAAAAGAATGTCATGAGATGGTCAAAATAAAAAATCAAACAGTAATTTCTGGAAAAAATAAATGAAAAGCAGAAAACACACTCCATTCAAATATATTTGCACAAATATCAGGTAGAGATTTCTTATCCTAGTTGGATATTGAGCAGCTTATCAAGCATGTGACCCATACCTGTGAATTGTCTTTTTGCTGTGCAAGTAAGCCAACCCCGAAAGAATATGTCGTGTGAAATTCCGAACAACGGATTCTGTTATCGCACCACAGTGGTCCCGAACGTATTTATTTATTGAACCAGGATGGATAAATTCCAAATAAATATAAAACTTGTCTTCTATCTGAAAATATTATGACTTATAATTAGGTTGTGTGGCATTTCTATCAAAAAAAATTACTTATCATGTACACAGGACTCCTAATCATCAATTAGAGTACTTACTATTTCACTACCGTAATACTGCACAATATTTGGATGTTGTAGATGGCTGAGAACTTTAATTTCCTGAAAAAGAAAGGGGTACAAAATAGTAATAAGGATCAAGTAACTAACAATAAAAAATATCTTGAACAGCTAAGTGGTTTCAGATAGCAAATTGATGAGATAATTTGATCACACATCCATCTCCCCCCAAAAATTACATATCCAATTGTCGAGAATCCAAAGCAATGAGCAATGCAGTCTGCATCTAGGCTAGCTTGGAATGAAACTTATTGTCTCTATGACATTGACACTGAAATATGCTATATTCACATTTTAAGTTTTAAACTCTTTAACCATAATAATATGGTTCTGATTATAATTGAAGTGTCCACACCAATAGACAGAGCAAATAAAACAGATAGTGAATTTAAATGTACATACTTCATGCACTATACAGATAATAAATAAACAGCATTAACAACCAAGTGATGGATGAAAACCTGTTCTAACTGCTTTATACTCTCGGCAGATTTTGGATCATCAAAAAATATGTCTGCTTCCTTCATTGCACACAATGCTCCAGTTTCTCTGCAAGGAATGAAAATATGTTTCCGAGATGCCAAATGAGAAAGAGAAAAGTGAATAGCTCAAAATGGTTGCCTAACTTTGGTACACATACCTATTAGTGGCAACATAAACACTTCCAAAAGTACCTCGCCCTATAAGTTTACCCTTTTGCCATTGACTTTTCATAGATAAGGATTCTGTCTTAGCCACTCCAGATTGAGAATAGGTAGCATTGGCAGAGGGTGAAGGTAAGGAAGTTCCAGGCCAAGGAGGCAAGGGTAAGGGGTGAACACTGGGAGGAGGTGCAGTTGTTGAGTGGTCAAGAGATGACCTTTCACGGCGTGCAGTATTTGGGTAGTCAAGGGATAACCTTGGTAGGGGTGAAGAAGATCTAGGTGGGCTTTTGGGGTTTTTTCCTCCAGGACTTTGATGGGGAGAAGAGGCGCTATCAATGCCTAACGCAGATAAATCAAAGAAAGCAGGAGGTGGTTGCCCCGTAGATGTTGGCATTTCTGGTGCAGACCAGAATTGATTTGCTTTTGGTGAAACGTAATAATATGGCACAAAATCATCTTGTTTGGGGTCATATGAGCTGATTGTGGGACTGGTAAAGGGACTATTTGAAGAACTAGTACTCCTTGGAGGGACACTTATCCGGAATTTATTTCCTCGAAAGCCTGGAGCTGCATCCCCGCTTGTATCTTGATGCACACTCCTACTCCCAGGTGGCCTTGTCTCCGCATTCTCCGCATTCCTTCTTGCCTCTTTGCTTGCAAAAACACTGGACATGCAATTAAGAGGTCAGAAGACAGAACATGCTGCAAGAAAATCCCCGTTAATCAAAAGGACTGTTTTTACATATCTTTTTTGAGCAATTCACTCCCTCATTTACTTCAATGTACAACTCTCAAGACCTGTGTATTTGAAAGCCATCTAAATCGCGGTGGCCCTATGCGCCCCAACCTGAGCGGGGCCACAACAATTTAATATCCTTCATTTGAGTAGTTCTAACAAAATCATTAATAACTAATATGGATTTGGTGACATTAATAATTATGAACTAACTTTAAATATAAAGGTAACTTGTGAAATTAACTTAACCTAACCAAATCCTCAAAATGATTACCTGCGCATTTTAAATCCAACAGGAAGAGAACCAACACCAACATTAACATCAGATTCCGTGACTCTACCAGAAGCTTCTTTCGGCAATGGCGACGGCAACCGACAATCAGCATCTCTTTGCCTTAACAACCCACCAGGTGACTCCGGCAACGGCAACGGCTGAGGTGCAACGGAGGAAGAAGTATTAGACCGAATATAACTCCGCGCACTCGGAGACCGTTGAATAGGTGCGGTTGAAACGACGTCGTATTGAACCTGATCATCATCCACGTGTCGTAGCTTCCTTGATCGCGTTGATTTTTTACCATTACCGAAAAACCACGTACCACGCGAGCTCTTTCTTGAATCAGAAGGTTCTGAAGAAGCAGATGAAGGAGAAGAAGAAGAAGCTGATGATGATTTTCGCGTTGAAGGAGATGTAGCGGAAGAAGAAGAAGAAGAAGAAGAAGAAGAAGAAGAGAAAATTAGGGTTGGCAACCAACGCATGACGATAATTTACATTACAATAATTATGATTATGATAAGAATAAGAATGATTCATTATTTGTAAAACATTGTCATTGGGAAGAAGAGGAAGAGAAGGAAAAAGAGAGGAAAGAAAATGTAGATTTCTTCTCTTTCTCCTTCTTTCTATCTTCTTCTTGTTGTTGTTTTTGTTTGTTGTTGCTGCGTTTGTTTTTTCTGTGTGCAAACGATCACACGGTTTGGCAACGCCAAATGCGCTGCTCTACCGTTCCCGCCAGATGTGCAAACTTCTTTTTTCTATCTTTCTTTTATCTCACCCAACGAACAAAAAGATGGAGATGTGTTTAGTAATGGTCCTTTGGACCTATCGTTTTTCATTGGCCCATTTAATTTTGGGCATTTTGTATTGGACTCACTTGTAGGTTTATCATATATGTTAGACTATTACTTTTCCCACCCTATCTATTTCTCGCGCGTCCTTTTTTTTAATTCCAAAATGTCATTGAGATTTTCGGATTTTAAAATCTGAACTGGTATTTTTCTTTGTTATAGGGTGAAAAAAAATGAGTTTTTCACCAATTTGGATTTAATAATCCGAAAAAATTTGAAAATCTCAAAATATAGGGCGCGTTACTTGATTTTTTTTCGGATTATAGAATCCGAACACCCCCTATTTTCAAGGGAAAAACAGTTTGGATTATATAATCTGAACTGTATCAACACATATTTTGAACATGTTTGTAACATGGATAGACATTTTCAGGACAATATTAATCTTTTTAACTCGCATCTTTCTATTTTAGGTCATTGTTAGCTGTTCTTAGTCAAAAATCCGGTTTCGGACTACTTAATCCTTTTGTCTTACAATAACAGTCTCTTTTGACTATTTCATATGGATTAAGAAAACATGATAAATAACGAAAGAAAAATGACTTATGGTACTAAACTAAAATCTAAAAATAATTTAAAGGACTAAAGTGTAATTTAAAATAAGTAAAAATATTTGTGGAAGATACTAAACTCACACATGATAAAATTAAATCTCAGCCAAGAGAAGTTTTCACATCTAATCTAAGAAACTTCAAATAAAATTTCAACTAGCTAATAGAAAAGAACCTATCAAAAACTGTAAAAATAATTAATAAAATTGCAAGTTGGCTTAATATTCATACATGGGCGATGAATATTGTGTCGTGTCATTTATCACTTTCCTCTCTTTAATTCTCTATGTTTCATTTGTCTTACAAATGATTGTCGCATTTGACTATTTCAAATAGATTAAAAAAATTGATAAATAAAAGAAAATGAATAGTGATTTTACTAAATCATTCTCACTAGCCATGGATATATTTGTATTAATGTGCAAATTATTATAGAAAAGAAAAGAAAGGGAAGCTTGCCCAAATAAAATTGATTCTCTCAAACAAGGTAAAATCTCAGTTACCTAGTAGAAGATGGTAAACCTTCCCTTTCTAGTTCTAGGTAGATAGGTAAAGGCTTGAATGGCAAGAGCAGTATGATTAACTAGATGACACATGATAGTGAGTGGGGTATTGGTTGGCTTAGCTGTGAGGACAAAAAGGTTGTAATACTAATCAGACAACATTGCAGACCAGACCAGGAGACGTTATTGATAGCATCAGAATATTCATATCATCCATTTAATAGTAATAATGACAAATAAAGTTTCATTGGTATTCATTCCCATCATGTCAAATCCATGCACGTGATAGGACTCCCTACTTCTTCTCAACAGTTTCCACACCAATTTCAAAGTCAACAGCGACAAAAAGCATTAGGGGAAATGACAAGGAGAATTGAACTTTCAAAATTTGCTAAATAATTGAGACAACCTAGTGTTGTGATGGGAGTGAATGTTGCTGCAGAAGTCATCAGGTCAATCTTCATGTTCATGCAACAAACTCATCACAACAACTTCATTTCGAACTAAAAAATGACAATAAATTAAAAATTATTTTGTACTTTATTTATTTATTTTATACTGAAAATATATAATTTTGATTTTTTTAAAGCTCCGTATAATTTAGGATGGATGAAATATAATTTAACTAAAAGTTATCCATAATTAACTTCATGTATATACAGTATGAGAAAAGTGTATTACAAGAGCTGAAAAAATAAAAGAAACAAGCAATAGTCAAAGTAGAGTAGAAAAAATATTGTAGTGGTATTTCATTTATAATATAAAAATATAACGTATTTGTACCCAAAAAAAAAATAACGTATAAAATCAAATGATTTTTACTAAAAAAAACTATCTTATTGTGATACAGAGGATAATGCACACTGATAATTATATAGTCCAATTATTAAAAGGTAACACAGTGCACTAAAGACTCGCATACGCAGGGTTCCGAAAATGGTCCCACCATTTGGTGTATTGTACGCAACTTTACCTTATTTTTTACACAAGAAGCTATTTTTTATATAGTCCAATTATTAATTTTAAGATAATTCAAAAACTTAATATAATTGAAGCTTTTATAAAATAGTTGTAATTCTTCTTATTAAGTTTAGTTATCTATTATCATTATATATATATTTTTTCTATCGATACTTAGTTTTTTTTTTTTTTGTTATTTTAAAGTCCAAAAAATGATGAAAATTGTCGCCAACTAAATTTGGGACTAAACACAAATTACAATTTTTGGATGACTGAACTTGATAGTATGGTATTTTAAAAATATTTTATTTTGTGCATTAGTTATATTTATACTTTAACGTTTTGAAACAAATATTTCTTTCATACTATAAAAATATTTTCTATAAGGAACCCGGGAAACTGTTTCTTTCGTCCTAATGCATGGCTTGGAAGTCTCCTGTGTCTTACATATGTTTGTGAATATGAGCTTCCATAGGGACATCCTCGATCGGTCATTATATCAAAGGTTTTCATTGTCACATTAGAACTTTTCTGTTGTGGATGTTGATATTTGGGGTATGCTTTATGGCCTTCTCGCCTAACCAAACAACTTTCAATCACGTGACTCTATGTAAGATCAGACTCTAAGGCTTTGTTTGCAAGTTTGATGGAAAATGGAGGGAAGGTCTGAAAGAAAAGAAAAAGAAAAAAAAATGAGAGTAAGTGGAAGAAATAGAGAATATTGAGAGAAGAGGATTTGGGAGTTTATTTTTCTTCCAAATATAAAACCCTCATCATATTGGGAACTAAAAAATTGTATTGGATGAAGGGTGTGGAGAGTTTGGGAAGGTTTATATGAATTCTTCAAATTAATCTATTTTGTTATAATATTCTTAATTTATCACTCTCTAAAAAACACTCTTTTAAAAAATACAAAAGATTTCTCAATTTTTTCCTTTATTTCTCACCACCCAAAACCCTTCATTTCCCTCTCCTCCAAACTCCCAAACAAAGTCCAAGGTGTTGATTACTACCATTAAAAGAGGGTGCACTAAAATTGCCAACCTCAAAGGCCTCTTGATCGACATCCTCAATTTGATAAAGGAAAACGCTAACAAGTGTTCTTAAGACATTGTTTAAACATTTAAAAGTAGTAACGTTTACATTAAAAATTGTGCAGTTATTACTTTTACAAACTTGTATTTTCAAAATAAAATTTCTTAATTTAGGTTTCTTAAACAATGCATGTATGATATTTGTTAGGCAGACCCTTTGATAAATGATTCTACCCTACGGGTTCATTTATAGGGTGATTTTTTTGGACTATTTTGGAGTTGGGACTTGGACGATCTTTCCCACCTTTTTTTGTCTTCTTTTACAATTTGATGTAATGAGATATACTTTATTCGTTTTGTTTCTTGCTCTTTCAAGTTTGAACTCTAAGGTCTTTTCTATTTTAATTGATCTATCATCCTCTCACCATGATATTTTTCCAACAAAATAAATTACTTAATCATTTACAGTATAAGTCAAACATTATTATTTTTGTTCATTAATTTGTGTTAAATTTATGCTCCATATCAAATTTTTCTGCATTCTTCCAACTCATGTCCCAAAAAATAATCCATATCTTTATTGTATATTTTTTATGTGAAAATTTCATTACCTTTATATATGCTACTAATAAAAAAAAATTAAATACATGACAAACATTTAAGTTTTTATGGTTCTTTTTCAGTAAAATATAAATTTAAGAAATCATAATAATGGCCTGGGTTTCTCAAAAGAAAGTCTCCGGAAAAATAGACATAATATTTTTTAATTAAAAAGAATATCAATTTTTGTACAATTATAAATAAACTTTGTAAGTTACAGAGTATTTTTTACTAAAAGATAATTTTTATTTATACTTAAACCAAGTGCATTTCAATGTAATGTAATCTAAGATTCTTAGTTTGAATTTAACCTAAAAATGCAGCAATATTAAATTTTCTGGAAAATATTTTCATATCTACAATAGATTGGTCTCTACAATTACGTTTAAAGAGTACAGTTTAAAAGAAACATTGGATTGTTGAAATAGCATTATTGTGGTTAGACTGACATTAATTGAGGTAATGAGATCCCCTGTTTATACGGGGCAGATAAAACATGGTTAATTGGTTTGTGAAACAAGAAAGAAATGGTTACATATGAAAAGACAATGATCTCAACACACAAACAAAAATTGTACCTTAGCCAAGTGACAGAAGGTGTGAAGGAATACATTAATTGAAAAGAGTCCTTCTGTACGCAATTGCTCACCAACACACTGAGTCACTGCACCACTCTGGTCCTGTATCCTGCTTCTTTTGCAGTCACTGTGACACACCAGTCACTACCATCATTCTCTTCTCCCACCCTTTTGCCCCCCTGTTATATTCTCCTTTTTTGTTTTCACCCTAATAACCTTGTTTTTTTATCTTTGTACCTACCCTTTGGTTTTTCTTTCCCCTAAAATATGTAAGGATTAAACAAGACCTGAAAAGTGACTTTGGTTTTAATTCATCTTTGACTCTTAATTGCTTCCTCTTTGACTCTTCATTGCTTCCTCTTTTGTATTTTATTATATGTCGTTTCAATGTAATTAAGTTCATATTACAAAAATAAATTTTAAATTATTTTATAAAAAAAATTCTTCTTAAAAACAAAATATGGTCGAGCAACTAAATTAATATGTCCTCCACTTAGTTAACCAAATAAATTATGGAAAACTAGTGGTCACGCAACTAAAAAAATATGGTCACACAGACCACATATTTGGTTACCTGAAATTTTTCAGAGTGGTACAAAGAGGTGTACAAATTAAGGGTGTCTACCTATCATTGCTTTTATACGTGTCTAAATATTCAATGTAAGATATGTGCATGGGTGAATGACTTTATGTGAATGGGGTAGCATTGGCTACCCCAAAATTAGAAAAAGAAAAACTTCAAAAAATAGTATAGTTTAGTATGTAGCTACCCCATTAATATATTATTTGGCTACTTCAAACAATTTTTTTGGTTTAAAGATGAATGTTGTTAATAACATATTGATAATTTATTTAGTTTAGTGTCAATTATAGATAATTTTGACTTCTTAAAATTTTATAGAGCTCAACTTTTAAAAATAATTATTGTTAGATTTAGTTTCTTTGTTATCGTTTCATTAAATATAAGTAAAAATTATTATAAATTTATTTTACTTATTGATTTAGTTTAATATATTAAGTTTTAAAATATATTTTATTTCTTCATTATATTTGACCCCCGCGTAAAAATTATGCTAACTTCGCCACCGGATATATGTGTCTAAATATGACTTTTTTTTCTTTTCTATACGCCCCTTTTAAAGTTTTGACACACATTAAAAATGTAATAATCGAAGAAACAGGATGGTAATTTTATCAAATTAAGCTTTCCTCTGTTAAATGCAAAGTGGAATATGATAATTTTGAAGAAATGTGTGTTTTATCAATTAAATGGTACAATTGAAAACAACTAATTAATGGACTTTTCTAGGTTTCCCTTGAAGAATTGTACTGAGTAATTTATTCAACAACCAATAAAAATGATTCACATTAACAAATTGATAAGTGGAGTAAAAAATCAGTTTGTAGACACCGCTTGCAAATTTACTCATGTGGCTAATGTTTATTGATTATTGGGTAAATTATCTAGTCCCTATGGTCACTATTATAAGCGAAAATTATTTTTTAGATTTATTGAATAACTGATGTATATGGTAAATAATATAGATCAGATGCATCAGTTATTCAATGAACCTATAAAATTATTTTTTGCTTATAATAGTAACTAGAGGGAGCAAAATTCTTCAAAGGTATCATACACCTCAAATTAATTTATATTAAATTGAAAAGTGAAAATAACATTTGCTTCGCAATCTAATTTTTAGAATGACATTTATTTTAAAACAGATCGACTAATTTATGCTTGTTTTTAAGAAGGAAAACATATACAAAATCATATACTATATGTTTATAGTTTTGTATACTATCATATCAAGTAAGGTGAACTATTTGAAAATGATTTTTTTTTTATAATGGATGAGCACACTGTCATAGAAACGGAATGGAAACCACTCCAACGAAGTTGACGTGTCTTACAGATTTCAGTCCTTGTCACATGCTCATATATATTATTAATAAAAGAAGAAAGTAATACAAAAAAATTTGGGGGGACATAAACCTAACCCAGAAATCCACACAAAGTGTAAGCCTACTCAATCAGGTGATATAAAAAAGGCTTAATTACACTTTTGGCCCCCTAAGTTTCCCAAAGTTGTAATTTTGGCCCCCTAAAAAAATAACTTTTTTCAGGTCCCCTAAGTTTACTATCTGTTGCAATTTTGGCCCCCACGTCAATTTTGACCCAGTCAATTGACACATGGGCGCCACGTGTATAATTTTTTTTATTTTTAAAATTATTTTTTGTTTTTTTTAATTTAAAAAAATAAAATAATATTTTTGTAATTAAAAAAATTGTTTTTTTAATTGCAAAAATTAAAAGTTTTTTTTAATTACAAAAATAAGTTTTTTTTAATTCCAAAAAAAGTTGTTTTGTTTTTTTATTTTTATAATTACAAAATAAAAAATATTAAAAAATACAAAAATAATTAAAACATTACACACGTGGCGTCCAAGTCAGCGTTGACTGAGTCAAAATTGGGCTAGAGGGCCAAAATTGCAACAGAAAGTAAACTTAGGGGGCCTGAAAAGAGTTGTTTTTTTAGGGAGCCAAAATCACAACTTTGGGAAACTTGGGGAGCAAAAAGTGTAATTAAGCCTATAAAAAAATGAAAACAACACTAGTGGATGTCTAAAGTACGACGTATGGACAAACCGTAAACACGGAATGAATCCAAGAACCATCAACTTCTTGCAACAACAACAAGCATCGCGTCTCTTTCGAGCTAAACATTCCAACATCAAAGAAACTGATGAGAATTTCTCCTGGCGTTTGAATCGTCTGCCAACACAGGGCGATCCAAGATCCATCTGCTCCCTGTAGCAAAACAACAAGCCTTCAATGCCCTTTCGGGCCAAAACCATCCATTTGAACACAGTGTTGCGACTCCAAACTGAGTCAACACACACCTGAACTTGAACCTTCGTACCAGCAACCAATCAATCCGAATTCATTCAAGGAGGATTGACACAAATTTAAAATATCCCTAATAAACAAGATAATCAAACTATCTTTTCATGTATGGTGTATAAACCAACCGTCAATACGAATAGATTCACGAACCAAGCCCATGCAACAAATCACACAGGCATTAACAGCCCTTTTGAGCCCTTCGAACCACACACGAAGCAAACTAGGTCTAAGAAAACACCACAAACACAGGAACATCTTCACGACGGTCTCTGATCAACGATAGCAGCCACCAAATCGCGGAGACGATGGCACCGAAATCCTAACGCCGAAAGGTTACAAACATCGTAGGAAACACATGGATCTAGAAACCCAGAACGAGTCACACACACCCATATCTCACCCACCACGAGCCACCGGAGGTGAACAGCAGCCATCAGCCGTAAACAGAGAAAATCGTTGTGATTCTCCACCGGAAACGAACAAATCCCGCCGTCAAATCCAAATATGAGCAGTGTGTAACACCCAGATTTTTAATATTAATTTATTAGTATTATTGTTATTTAATATTAGTAATATTAGTATTATTAGGTAATTGTCTGTTGATGTTTTCGATAAAAGTTGTGGGTATTAAGCGAATAGATGAATCAGTTAATTGTTGAAAAATAGGAGATTATTAGAGATTAAGGGAAAAGGGATATTTTTAGCAAAAATGAGAAAATAGAGGCGTATTAGTAAAACAGAGGTTTAAGTAAGTAAGTTGAGTAGTGTTTTAGTTAAATAAATAGAATCAGGTGTAAATAGTTGAGCCGAATAATTATAATAGAATTAGTAACTAATCTGGGGGTGTGCAGTAGTGAGCCTATTAAAAAGATTAAGTGAGAAACAAACTCTTGGTAGTTATAAATAGAGGAGGATATTATAGAATTAGGGTTACAACAGAAAAGAGAAAAAGATAGCGGATAGCGGAGGCGAAAGAAGAAAACTAGGGTTAAGAGGAAAGGAGACAAAAAGAGACGACAAATGAGAGATTCAGCCGTAGGAATTCATCAATTTGCAAAACATCGAGGTAAGGGGGAGAATCTTTTCACTTTAGGGTATCTTAATCTCTGAGAGGGTTGTCTTAAATTTTAATATGTTGTTGATGTTATAATGTGAATTTTGATCAGAGAATAACGATGAACGAATTGAAAGATGAGAATTGAGGAAAACTAGTTTTGGTTTTTGAATTATGTTTTAGTCTTAAAAAGAGTGGATAATCTGGTAGGTTAATGAAGAATAAGTGTTTAAATGATAGGGTAATCATGGAGTAAAGATTAGGGTCGGGTTTGACGAGTTTAGGGTCAAAAACGGAGTTTGGAAAAGTCCCCTAAGGCTAAATCGCATATGTGATTTCAGTAATCGAAACAAAAATAAAAACGGGGACTTTTCTGTTTAGAATTAGGTTTCGGTGCCTTCATGAAAGTTGTAGCTATGCATGTTAGCTTTAATTGGGCGTTGGTTTGACCTCACTCCAACGTCTATAACTCTATATATGATCAAAATACTAAACAAGAGTCAACATGGTCGTACTCTTTTCGATTTCTGTAACCGAAAAACAAAAATACAAACTGGGACTTTTCTGTTCATAATTAGGTTTGGATGTCTTCATAAAAGTTGTAGATGTGGATGTTATATTTCACTAGCCTTTGGAGGGACTCTATTTAAGTATCTAGAACTCAAGATATGATGAAACTACTACACAGGGGTCATCAGGGGTCAGCAGGGTCGTCATTTTTCCCCAAACATGGGAAAATCAATTTTTCTGCCACTTTATGTTTCTAATTAGGTTTGGGAGTCTTCATTAAAGTTGTAGATGTATGTGTTAGTTTTAATTTCCCAATAGTTTGAGTCCTTTATTCCCTCTAGAACTTGAGTTATGATTTAAACACCATGTCTGGGTCATGCTGCGTTTTTCATCACAACCCTTTTTATGGACTCTAAAACGACTATGAAAGCGATAGTGAGTGTAAGCAAGCCGTTAGCGTGTCGAATAAAATTAAGGGTCTGTAAAAGATATGTTTAATGAAGAAGTGTGCCTAGGCATAAATAGGAGTGATTACCTCAAGGTAATGACGATTCCAAAACATGAATTTGTGAGAGTGGCTTAAGACAATAGAAGATAGTAATTATTAAACTATATATGAAAATATGTTCCTAAACTTAATGAGCCTAAAAGAATAAGAGATACAACTAATGAGGGATGTGTATTCTAAACATGATATTGAAATAACGAAGATGTAAACTATATATATTTGATATGTAGATATGATGTTAATCGATGAATTAGATGTTAACGTTGAAATATGATGGGATATGTTGATAGTATAAATATTATATGGCGACGATGCACTACGTAATAAATGATGTTGTGGAAGACTTGAAGGTAAAGTAGAGAGAGTTGTAAGAGGGTAATTCATGAACTAATAACGGTGAAAATAATAGTAAATCAGAGTAAAGGGTAATTGCAGAGACATGTATATGATAAGAGAGAGAACATAGGAAAGTTTTGAGGTTGAAGAGAAGAAGAGTCAATGTAAATAGTGAGGTCGAATTAGAGAACTGATGACGACTAGGAGATTGTTAGGATGAAATATAAACGAAGATAGGAAGTTAAGTATGAAGTAACGGCCTTAGGTTAAAATAAAATAAGTGTGGTCGATTTAAGAGGGTATATGATGTTGAGAGAATTGATGGGGCGAAATAGAATGAGAATAGAAAGTTGTGTGTTAATTAATGAATAATGTAGGGGTAATATTAGCGATGAGACAAGATAATGAACCACTAGAGAGATAATGATCTAAGTTAGAATGAATGAAAGACTCTATGATTGTAACAAGAAAGTCGGTGGGATAATGACATACACTTATATTTAAAATACACATGAAGAGAAAAATACGGTGTCTATTTTAGGATTAAACAATGAGAAACGACGATGTTCATTTTATTATGATGATGAGGATGACGTTGGTAATTATATATATGATGATACTTATTTATGATGTCGATAATGATGAGATAATAATTGTTTTATGTTGTTCAATAATGAGGAGTTAAATATTGTTTATGATGATGAGTAACGATGAGAAATACCTTATTTCTAATGATGAGTAACGATGAAACATACCCTGTTATGTTGATGTGTACGATGAGCTAAATTTTTGTTATGGTGTAATTTATTGATGATTTGTTAATGTGCATTACTTGGTGGGTCTGTCTTTATGCATGCATATAGAATCATAATTAGGGAACGATGAGAGTATGTTCCGTAACACAACTCTGACATACAATAAACGATGAGTAGGTGGTACCACATTCATATAGGTCTAGGAACGAAGTGTATTTGCATATGGCTCATGTTAGGTGTCTATGATGTGTATGTGATATATGTGGTATGTGTTAATGCTGATGTATTGTGAGTCTTGTGTGTATTTCTTAATGTTTTGAAAATTGCTGAGTTATGATAATGATGATGTGTGAATGATGTTGTATAACCTGATGAAGAATTTGTAAATAATGATCAAATGATGTTATGCCTATTCGTATATTATTCATGCATCCCAATATATGTTATGATGAATATTCTCACCCCTTTGTTGTTGTTGTTGTGTATTATGGTGTCTGTACTCTTGGGGGTACGGACACTCAGGACGAGGAGCTCTAGTGTACGGGACGTTTATAAGGTGGCGACGGAGATATACTTCCGTAGCTTATCTAATTATTTATGTTGTCAAATAATCATGTGCTTTGATTTGTAACACTAGGGTTGGGGTCAAACGTTGAATGTTTAATTTTAGGAATCTTTAGTATTTGAAATCATTATGATATTTTCCACAATGACGATTGAGAATCATACATGTTTATTTTATGAAATATTTTTGAAGTATTTTCTGCATTCTGAAATATGACGTATTATTTATTATTCGAATGAACGTCGGGAATGTAACATCCTTTTTGTTTAAATTTTATCGCATTATTTATTAAATCAACGTCGGGAATTAGGGTGTTACACAGTGACTCAAAACAAAATCAAACCCCCACCATGAACCACTGGCGCATCCATCGGAAGAACTGGTGTCGTAGTGGTGCGGATGGCGAAACGCCGATCATCACACCACCCACCATCGCGTCTACATCTTGTAAAGGGATTGGAACAAGGGGATGATGGCGGCGAGGAGTGAAGAGAGTTCAGGTGGCGAGGGTTTGTAAAGGAAGGGTTTGTAAGGAAGGCAAATCTCAGTTATGTTGTAAGTTAATCTATTTGAAAATGCTCGGTCTATACTGCTCTTATAGAATTCAACATTCGTTCGTTCATACTTTTTTTAATAAGTCAAGATGAAACTTAAATTAAACAATAAAATATTCACCACCAAAAAGAAGAAACACAATAAAAACATCTAAGTAGCGTCCAAACAACCTAAAGGACCTTGTCATCATCTAAATAACACAATAGAAACATTTACAACATTTTTCTTCGGTCACCACAACCAATAATCTAAGACACCACGCCTACCTAAATTGTCTTTGGTAGATTACCTATTCTGAAATAGACGTCAAGCAACTAAATATCCTTATGCCAAATCAAATCAAAAATGGCTCATGCCTATTACATTTACGAACTAGTAAGATAATGATATATGTCCCTCGGACTGAGTGCACACCCCGTTCATACTTTGTAAGAATCTAACTTTTAATCTCGTTGATTTCAATGCTTAATTACTCATATGTGTATGGAGTATTTACATTTTTTAGGATAAAATTATGTGTGGAGGAGAACTTGTTCTAGACAACATCAATAGAGTAGCATTTAATACCATAAATGAATTGATGAATTTTCTGCAGTTTCAAATCCCAATTAGAAAGCATACCATGATTCACAATGAAAGAGCTGAAGAAGGCAATTTGGTTCTCATGGTATGGCTTTGCCGATTTATTTGCGTGTGAATTTCAATAGTAATGTATGATGAATACTCCCGTGTTAAGAATTTATGTTTAGTGAATTAATTCTAACTAAAATAAGATAGACATAAAGTAATTTGTGTTTAAATAATTTCATAAGAAAACGAATTGAACTATAAATTAAAGTGTAAAAAACAATTCTAAAATTAAAAAATATAAATCCTAACATCAAGTAAAATTAATTTTAAATGTAAAATCAATGTTATTTGAAAGCGATCTATGTCATAATCAATCATACACATTTCACATTTAAAACTAGAAGCAAATTTAACCATAAAAGTGGAACCAAATACACTAAATTACTACACTACTCTCTAAATTGATACCATGAGTGGGAAGTGGAATATGTCATGTTTTGTTGTTAGTAGTGTTTTGTGAGGTAGACATGGTTGGATCATTTTGTTTATGTGTGGTCAATAACTATAAAAGTGTGTTTGGATGGGGAATGTTTTGAGGGAATGTAATGTTTTGAGGGAATTCAAATTTTTTGATGTGAATTCCATTGTTTGGATAATAATTTGAAGAATTTTCAAAATAATGGAAATTTATGAAGTATTTTTTTTTTTACGGTAAAACAACTTCATTCAATAGATTAAGCAAGAAACAATACAAACAGATTGAGACACTTGAATTGGGACATTCCCCATCCATTGTCGAAAATCAAAGATTAAAGAAAAGATAACACATACATAGTTGATCATACACATAGGTTGTTCAAAAGCCAAAGTGACATAACCAAACCAAGAACAACAAACTAGCATCAGTTCATTCATCCTCTTACAAACCCTGAACCTGGCAATATAAGGAAGAGAATCCACGGTCTTTTTTCCTATCCAGTTACGGATAATTTCTTTGACTTGTGTTCGCACAATTCGACTATCATTGGTCTCAAAATTGTCCAATTTTTCCAGATGTTTGACAGCTGGTGGATGAATAGAGAGGTTGTTGCAATGGGGGTCAGCCTCAGAAGCTTCCTTAGTCTCTATGGATTGCCAACAAACATTGGCTACTTTGTTCCAAAAGACATAACCCTCTTGGGTCTTTTTGTCAAACAAGAAGAGTGCAGCCTTAAAATAGAATAAACAAAGACATAAATTAAAAATAAAACCAACAGCAGAAACCATATCTGAAGCGCCCAAGAACAAATTCTTAGATCCAAACAACCAGCAAGTTAAGCTCTTTTGGGACATTTCTTCAAACACCACGAAGACATACTTAAAGCAAAATAAAAATAACAATAAAGTACAAAACAAAACATTAAAACAGTGCAACACAGAAACATCATCAAGCCTGAGATCTAGATGGCATCCTAACCATGGTGGTTTTGGTGGAGGGCGGGTGGGATGCAACCATGAGGGTGGGGGAGCAGCCATGAGGGAGAGAGCTTGAAATACTGTTTTCAAATTTGGGATGGGGGAGACAAACGTGACAACCATTTGATTGTTTTGTGGTGGTAGCTCGGGTGTTAGTCACATCTGTGGGAAGGAAAGCTTGGCGGCGCCTGGTGGTGGGGAAGAAAGATCTTTGGTGAGTGAGAAAGAAAATGGAAAAGGATGAAGAGATAGTTGAGGGGAAAGGAGGATGCTCCTACTACAAGATGAGGGAAATATCACCAAAGAGGTGGGCGAAACCCACCATGAAGGTGGGTGGCGGCCACCAAACCCTAAGATTTGGGGGGACATTTTCTAGAGAGAAGGGAGAGCTTCTCTCTCTAGAATTTTACCTGGGCCCTTAATTTATGAAGTATTTTGTTAAGTTAAATTTAGAGAATTTCAAATGACACCTAAAGGATAAGAATTTCAAAAAATTTCATTGTTATAATTTATCAAATTTTGCAATTTGGTCCTCAAATTTTCCAAAATTTTCAATTTGAGCCCAATAAATTTATAAAAAATTGCAATTTGATCCCTCAAATTTTCCAAAAATTATAATTTGACCCCTCAAAAATTTTGAATTTTGCAAATTGACCCCTAATTTCATTTTTCAAATTTGGCCCAAAAAAAATTAAAATTTATAAAAGTTGCCCAAAAATAATGATAATATATTTTTTTTATTAGTCCATCCAAACAATAATATTTAGGAATGAAAACAATTTAATTGAATCATTTGAATTACCTAGAATTCTAAATTCTTCAAAATTTCTTAATTACCCCATCCAAACACACTCTAAGGTTGTGTGTTTCCTAGTTGCTTCTTTAGCCGAGTTTTATTTCTCGTTTTCCTCCTGCACCAGTTGGTTTTGGGGTTTCGTCTGATTGGCGACACTCTCCTTGTTGTTGTGGTTCCTCGTTTTTTCTCTCGATTGTGTTCATGTTCTTAGTTTTATAAATCTCTTATTCCTTTTGTTTTTTCTTGTATTCTCTACTCGAGTATTTCTCATAATCTTTGTACTTATGTTTTTTTCCCTCCTATTATACGTATGTTGTCCTAATTTTTTTATGCCATGAGCAGATCAATAAAGTTGTGTCTAGCTATTAATTATTCGATCAATAAAATTGTGTCTAACTATTAATTAATTATTTAAATGTCTTTTTTCTTGCATTTTTGTTGCAAAAGATTCGTTCACAATCATTAATTCGTTATATCAACAATTGTTGCAAAAGATTCATTCAATATGTATTTATGATGATAATAAAAAAATTCAATTATTAATAAGAATTATTTTGTAAAGTTGTATCACTTATTTATTTAATTATTGTTTTACTAAATTATTATGCATGAAAAAAGTTAAACAATAATTATTTAGAAATGTAGGGTGACTATATATATATAGTCAGTTCTATTTACTTAGATAAAATATGAGTAAATCCAACTAATTTGATTCTACTTTAATGTTATCCATTGCAATATATTTTTAGTTGGTTCTAATTTATTCAAAATAACCTTTGATTTCTCCAAAAGTAAACCTTCATAAAAATATTTTTTAGTTGGTTCTTAATCAATTTTGAATAAGTTTTTCATTTTTATAAAACAGAGTTCTAAATGATTGATACTTTAAAATAAATGGTCTTGTTAATTCTGAAAGACTTTTACAAAATGAGTATAACATGATACTGGATCAAGAGGGGAGAGAGAGATAGAGATAGAGAGAGGTTAAATTTAGGAATAAGAATCTAAGGATGGAATCATGTCGGATGTCCAACTTCATTATCCTTATTCTCCTTTGATTAGTCGGATTTCCTAGCTCTATCATCCAGATTGGATTGTTAATTTTGATCATATCATCCCTCAAGGCGACAAGTGTGTGGATTGGCTTGCAAACCATGATACTTCTTCTTCAGATATTCTGAAGTCTTGAATTTTTTTTACCCTCATCAACTGCAGCACAACACTCCCTCCTTGCTCATGTTCTTCGAGTTGCTCGCCTCAGAGTGTAGTTTTTAATTTTTTTTTGGTCTTTTCTTCATGATAAAAAATCACATAAACTAACCTTTTTAAAGGAAATTATATTAATTAGGAAAAATGACTCTAATCATTGTTTAACTTAATTTTAGGTAACGATTTTGGCTTCTATCTTTTTTCATGTCATTTTCTTCCTTTTAGTAAATTTGCATACGATTTTTCAAGTTTCAAATTATGATTTTATTTCAATATAAGCTCTTAGAGTTCAAATCTATGGTCTTTCATTCATGTACTCTTATAAATTTTATCTTTGATGCTTGAAAGTCGATATGGAGACGGATCAAAAAGATAAAAATTACAAGAAAAAAATACAAATGACGAAATTGTTACCTAAAATTAAATTAAGGACGGTTGAGAGTCATTTTGCCATAATTATATTAACTAACATACATTTAGTTATTATAACTTTTTTCGATATGGTACTTTTAGTTATTTTTGAGTAGGAAGGAAGTACACCCGGTCAAAAGAAAAAGAGTATGAAGGAAGTTAATTTTTGTGACGAAATTTATTAAGGAAGTACACTAGTAGTATACTAGTAGTACTTGGTATATAGTATCATAGCATATTATACTATTTTAGTGTAAACTTATAATATAGGTGCAAGTTGGTGACAATATTACAAAGTACATGTAGCATGATATCACCATTATACGGGATGTCATTAAAAAGAAGGAAAAAACATTATACGGGATCGTGCAGTCGTGACGTATAACCACAAGTTTGAAACTTAAAGTTTGGGAAAGCAAAATACTAGAGAGATAGTTAACATGGGTTCCTTTATCAGCAAGTTAAGACAACTTTTTCACCCTTCAGAAAATTAAGTTAAGTTAAGATAACTTAATAACCATTTAATATCATTAAAGAATTTCAATAATCTTTTGTCATTGCTCATTGATATTGAGGAGAGGAATTGAAATTGGGGATAATATGTGTAGGAGGATTTGGGTGTGCTGAAAGAGTGAACCGTTTATTATTTGAATGCCTTTTTTTCTTCAATTGTGTGGAAAAAAAAGTGTTGAACTGGATATAGAAATGCATATGGTCATCCCTGTGAGCTTAGCTCAGTTGGTAGGGATATTGCATATTATATGCAGGGGCCGGGGTTCGAACCCTGGACACCCCACTTTTCCACAATTTAATTGTGTGAGCTCTAACTACTAGGCTACTTGACAAAAAAAAATAAAAAATGCATATGGTCTTGGTGATTGATGGAATGAACCATTTAAATCAGTTCCCAGGAATATTGAACGGAGGAAAGGTTAGTAAATAAGAGAATCTTGGTTTTGTGGTTCGCTTACATTCCGATGAATTTGGAAAAGTATAAACATAAACAAATCAAATTTTCTAAACAAAATGGTTGTTCAAGAAGGTGGATAAAAATCACAACATGGAAACGATTTGATGTGATTTTTTTTGTGTCAAATAGCCTAGTGGCTAGAGCTCACAGAATTAAATGTGAAGAATTGGGGTGTCCGGGGTTCGAACCCCGGCCCTTGAATAAAATATGCATTGTCCCTACCAATTGAGTTTTGTTCACGGCGACCTGCTGCGAAACTTAATCAATTAAGCAATGAGTTGAGAGGATTAAATGCCACTTCTAGAAGTGGTTTTTGGGTTAAGCCCCGATAATCACAAGTCTCAAAATTATTGATTAGTAAAATTGTCTGAGACCGATAGTGGTCACTAGGGATGGGAAAAAAACCAAAAAATCAAATTGAACTTCTGAACTGAACCAAAAGAAACTGAATCATTACTAACAATTCTAAAAATGAACTGAAACAATTCAGTTCGTTTCAAAACAGTTCAGTTCGATTCAAAACAGTTTGGTTCAGTTCAGAATAGTTTAGTTCGGTAACTAAAATTCGATTTCGTTTGTTTTTATTATATATTTTTTCTACAGTATCAATAATAACAGTTCAGTTTGATATGCAAACTGTTCGGTTCAGTTCAATTATTTTAAATTTAGCAAACAATTCAGTTTGGTTCGGTTCAGTTTTCATCTCAAATCGAACCATGCACACCCCTACCAAATGATATTGTTTTCATTTACTACACAAACCATGGTTTTAAATGCACCGTTGATTAGTAACACATTAAGTTGTTCTTTTTTCTTCGATATTTACTGTTCCTTAGATTTACATATTTTTTAATTCTAAACACATAGATTTATTAAAATATATACGCAGGGTGCGCTCTCACACCTTATTTTAATAACTCACTGTCACACTTTTTTTGATGGAATACACTAAATATAGATAAATTTAAAGGGTTGCTTCTTAATGATATAAACATCTTCATAACCACGAATTCAAATGCAAGTGAGAGTAGTTTTGCATATTATTGTGTACATTAGTACCGTACTTGTTTGAAAGATATGTACGGCATTTCATGGATGGAAGATAGGTATGGTTTAATAATTTGTTAAATAATCATCAATAGGGTATTCAACGTCATTGGCTTTCTTATTTTGTGGTTGTTTATAGAACAGTGAGAAACATGATATGACTCAAGAAACTTTGAAAGAACAATATGAAACTGTAAATATCGATTCAACTTTATCCTTATCTATTGGTACTTATATGTATATCAATTCAATGTTAGTTTGTATTAAATATTTTAAGTAATATCTAGCTCTGTCGGAGAACTTTAGTAGCTCATGATGCAAGCTCTCACGGGACGCTATATGGATATCTAAATATGAATAAATATTGTGTCCTTACATACTTTGGTGCACATCATGCTAATTGCATCCATGACAACAATACTAATTTTATATCAATTAAATTTGCTCATTTAATCTCTCTTGTACTTCTTGTTATAACACCGAATATAATCTGAGGATTTTATAAAACTTATTTAAAATTATATGAGAGATGATATAACTGCAGAAAACTTTTTGGTTTCCTTAGAGGCAATAAAAGTGACGTGGAAGAAGGTAGTGATAAGGTGGTGCTTAAGAGTGGATCAAATGATATTGTTTTCATTTACTACACAAACCTTGATTTTAAAGAAACTATTGATTAATAATACATTAAGTTGTTGTTTTTTTTCTAGATTTATTGTTCATTAGATTTACTTACTTTTTAATTCTAAACACAATAGACTTATTAATATATATGCAACAAGTGCGAGCGAGCGAGCGCTCTCGCACATTATTTTAATAATACACTGCCACACTTTTTTTTTTACGGAATACACGAACTATAGATATATTTAAAGGGCTGCTTCCAAATGTTATAAACATCTTCATAACCACAACTTCAAATGCAAGCGAGAGTAGTTTTGCATATTATTGTGTACATGAATATCATACTTGTTTGGGAGATATGTACAACATTTCATGGATGAAAGATATGTATCGGTTAATGATTTGTTAAATAATCATCAATAGGGTATTCAAAATCATTGACTTTCTTATTTTGTGGTTGTTTATGGAACAGTGAGAAACATAAATTAACTCAAGAAACTTTAAAAGAGCAATATGAAACTGGAAGTATCAATTCAACTTTTTCCTTATTTATGGGTACTTATATGTATATCAATTCAATTTTGATTTGTACTAAATATTTTGAGCAATGTATAGGCCCACCAGAGAACTTTAGCAGCTGATAATGCAAGCTCTCACGTGATGCAATATGGAGATCTATGTATGGATAAAGATTGTCTCCAAACCTACTTTAGTGCACATCACGCTACTTGCAGCAATGGCAACAGTACTTATTGTATATCAATAAAATTTGCTTATTTAATATCCATTGTACTTTTTGTTATAGCACTATATATAATTTGAACCAAGTGTTCGAATTGATGTGCTACACTTGTTCATATATGTTTGGATAGTTGACAATTTCAATTTTCTTTAATCTACTGTTTTGTTACAAACACTTGTTGAAGGTTATTTTGAAAAGGGATTGGTATTAAGTCTTGATCTTCTGTTTGGTTCTACACTTGTTTGATATCCAACTGTTCTTATTTTCACTTGTATATTTTGATAAGGGTTTTGGGTTTAGTGCACATTGTTGAATTGTGAGAATGAGAATAAAGATCATACAACTACATGCTTGAATGATTTTAGCTTAAATGTATTTTTGGATCTTTAGATTTGGCTCTTGATTAGTGGAATTAGGGTATGTGTATTCGCAATTAATTTGTAATGCCTATGGTTATGGTTACTAGTACATTGATTTACATGAGAAAAAAATGTGAGTCTATATTTTTTAGGTATGTTTGAATTTGTTGTTTGCTTGGTTCTCAACTAATACTTTTAGATAAGAAAATAGGAGATATGAAATAGATTTTAAGGTGGATCTTAGATATGATTTAGTAGTACTAGTACTAGTATTTGGTTGCTGGGATTTGAGGTTTAATTTATTGGATTTCGGTTTATTTTAATTGTCAAAAGAACAAATTGTTAGTTCCAATGTGTTCAAACATACCAAAAATTTAGACTCACATTTTAGCATATCATATGATTAATCTGCATGTTTTCTTGTCAACTTTGGTAGTTTGCGAGTCTTCAAAAATTTTGAGAGGTAACTGTTATATTAAAATATTAAAGATAGATCTCTTGAACTCAATCTAACCACATGAAAAATCTATATAAAGTCCTCACACATTTAATAGGCACATGTAACGAAAAATTATTGGATTATATTATCAATTTTTTTAAAAAAATTGAACACATTGTAATCTTTATTCAGCATAGAGGAGCTCTACATGGAATTCATCGACACTACAAAAATAATGACAATAATGTCTGCATACCATAATAAAGAAACTTTCAACTAATGTTGTTCTAAAACGGGAAAAAAAATGGAAGTATCTTGTAGTGATGCTCCCTCTTAGGTCTCTCCATTTACTTAGTTGCAATGTGCATGTACAAACGCCTAGCCCTTTAAATATAGTGATAAGGTGGTGCTTAAGAGTGGATGAAAAGATATTGTTTTCATTTACTGCCCAAACCATGGTTTTAAAGACACTATTGATTAGTAATACATTAAGTTGTTCTTTTTTCGACATTTATTGTTCATTAGATTTACATACTTTGTAATTCTAAACACAATAGACTTATTAATATATATGCACAGGCAAGTGTGGGCGAGCGAGAGCTCTCGCACCTTATTTTAATAATACAGTGCCGCACTTTTTTTTGACGGAATACACGAACTATATATATATTTAAAGTGTTGCTTCCAAATGATATAAACATCTTCAAAACCACAACTTCAAATGCAAGTGAGAGTAGTTTTGCATATTGTTGTGTACATGAGTACCATACTTGTTTGGGAGATATATACAACATTTCATGGATGGAAGAGATGTATGATTTAAAGATTTGTTAAATAATAATCAATAGGGTATTCAAAATTATTGACTTTCTTATTTTGTGGTTGTTTATGAAACAGTGAGAAACATGATATGACTTAAGAAACTTTGAAAGAACAATATGAAATTGTAAGTGTCAATTCAACTTTATCCTTATCTATGAGTACTTAAGTATATGTATATCAATTCAATTTTGGTTTGTACTAAATATTATGAGTTATGTGCAGGTGTGTCAGAAATTTTTTGGAGCTTAAGTTCAGTTATTTTAAATATTACAAACAGTTTAGTTTGGTTCGGTTCAGTTTTCATCCTGAACCGAACCATATCCACCCCTAGTGGTCACTATGATTTGTTCTTGAAATTTTTTTCTCAAAATATTTTCTCACACTTGGTAAAATGAAATTTCTCAAAATAACCAAGTTTTTAAAATATGTTTAGAACCAATGACATAACAATGCAAATTCTCATTTATAGAAACGTTTTTTAATTGCATATTTCTCAAAAATACGTTAAAAATGATAATGTATAATTTTCAATCAAAAACTAGGCGGAGTCTCCTTTGTTTGTATTGTTGGGAAATAACGGGGCTGAAGAAGAAAAATAACCACAATCACAACACAATAATATAACGTGGAAACTTTAAAACCGGAGGAAAAACAACAAATTGTTGTCTAAACCGACAACCAAAGAATTATTACTATATGAAATTTTTTACAACACATAGACTATTATTACTATGTGAAATTTTTTAAACACATAGACTTCTCTCACTCTCACCACAATGTCTCAGTACAACCACACTCTCATAAAGAAAATATTTAAACTAAGTCATATATAAGTTTAAACTGCTACTGATTGGTACATCTAAAAACAAAAAATCTAGGTTCAATACATAGCCTTGATCTTCCCCTTGCTTCACCACACTAAGCGATGTGAGACTTCTCCAATAACTAATATTTTTTTTAACATCCTTCTTTATTAAAAAAACTCGACAATCAAACCGAACATATATAATATTCTCTCCATGTCCCCATGAGTTTAGCTCAGCTGGTGAGGGCAATGGATAATATATGCAAGGTTTAGGGTTCGAACCTCAGACACCACAAAAAAAAATATAATACTCTCTCCATCCTAAATTATATGTCTATTTAGAAAAAAAATTGGCCTAAATTATACGTTGCTTTACAATACCGATGAAGCATTAATTTTATTTTTTTGTATTATATCCTTAACTATTTATTATTTTCTCTTCCTTCAATTTTTAATTTATCTTTCTCATACTATTTATTAAAGGGCAATTTTGTAAAACAAATCAGAATATTTTTTTATATAAAATTAATTACTTTTTAATACGTGTGAAATGATTTTTTTTAAATACATTAAAATGACTAAAGTATCACATAATTTGACACATAGGGAATAATGTTTACTAGAGCACAAGATTTTGTCAACATGCACAAAATCACACGTAATTTTTATTTTAAATCACTGAGTGCATCAGGCACTCAATACAGTCAACATAAATCTTTAAGAGTCACATTTCAAGTCTTGCTTACATCCTTCGAAAAAAAATCTTGCTTACATTCTTTTTTGTAAAAACCACAATTCAATGATTTTTTTGTTGTCTAAATACCTTGATTCATAGGTCAATTTCAAAGGTTTCGACCAGAAAAATTCATTGGTAAGCTTAGATCAACATGAAACAGCACAAAAAATGGAGTTAAGATCCTCTTCATTTAATTTCTTCTCAATTTCTTTCATTTGGAGAGATATCGACACAAAAAAAATCTTAAAAATAATTAATGATGGTGAAACCCATTTAATGATAGGACCCACCACCTTTTTTTTGTGTCTATCTATTTCCTAATTGCAATCTCCATTTATTTTGAATAAATGGAGAGAAACTCAACCCCCAAAAATGACCATTTTGCTCTTATATTTTCGGAAATACTAAAATAAACACTTTTCAAAAACTAAACCGATTAAATCAACAATCTATTCATTTAAAACATACACACACATATTGGTCACAAATAATCTTCAACAACACTAATCCTAGGTTCAACAAATAAAATTCTAGTTATAGCCAATGCTAAATTATGGGTCTTACAATTATGTTATTTCAAAAGTTTATTATGTGATATTTTCTATCCTTATGAGGGTTTAAAATTGAACATTTTTTTCCATATTTTTCTATGATATTATGTTATTAAACACTTTCAAAAATAGATGATGTCATATGTGATGTCAACCTAATTAGGATATCAGGGAGAGATACCAACATAGTGAAGACCCCCCTTTCCCTTTTTGATGGTTCGTCTTTTTAGTTTTTTTTTAAAAAAAAAATAAATAAATAACACATGACGGTCTAATGGGGCTAGTTTGGTAAAGTTTTTTTTTTGAGGGAGGTAAAGTTATATTTTAGTTAAATTAAGCTCTATTTATGTCTAAATTATCTTCAAGATGTTAACGCTGCTACATTCTTCTAACTGAATTTTTTTCACCAAAAAAGAATCTTATAACTGAATTTAAACACAACCTCTAATTAAAGGTGGAAGAAATTCAAACTATTTCATCCAATCATTTTTGGATCCATTAATAATACGAATATTACCATCTTTACAGTTTTTTTTCATGCAAAAAATATCAATATAGTATATACATAATAAGGTACGAAAAATGCTATATATAGCATAGCTGTAAGGTACTTTAAAAAATTGTTAATTAAAACAAGGCTATTTATTTTTAATAAAACCATTTTATTTTTTTTATTTTTTTTATAAGTATTAGTAGTTAGTTAGTTGTTAGATTAATATTTAATATTTTGTCTAGGTTTAAACTCAAGGCATTCAACTTCTTAATACTTAACTCAAATCATTTTAGCTACGTCCCGACCACTCATTAACAAAACCATTTAACTTAGAAAATTTTAAAGATTGTAAACAACCCTATATATTGTAAAAAGATTTGTATAAATTTAACTTATATAAACTTATCTTAGTAAACGCCTCTTTGTTTTTTTCACATTTCTTAAGAAAAGTTGTTAGTGCAATTAATATGTCTATTTTGTATGTTAATATTAACTAAATTGTCCTTTGTTTGTATGTGTATTAAAATTGACTTTTCATATTTCAAGGAAAGTTAGTACTATTAATTAGGGATATGTTTAAGAAAAAATAATAAATGTATCTAGTAATTTGAAAAGGAGTTTACATTTAGGGACAAAAATAAAGTCAAATGAGTGCTTAAATATAGGGACAGTGGGAATACAATTAATTTAGTGTTAAATTGCAAAGAGAAGGGAGTGTTGGATGTTTTACATAAAATGCAAAGTTACTATTATTCTATAAACTAGAAATGCATTAATTTAGGGGTGTATTGGATTAGGATTCTAAGAGATTAAAAGTCTTTTGGTATTCAATCAAGACTCTTTGCAACTTAAAACAAGTCTTGTGGTATTCAATCAAAATTCTTTGTCATTTAAAAAAAGTCTTATGATATTCAATCAAGACTCTTCATCACTTAAAAAAACTCTTGTGGTATTCAAAAAAATTCAAATTTCGAAGGATTGTTTAATAAATTGGATTTGGATGCATTTTGTGGGATTTTCTAGTGAAATTTTATCATGAAAAAATCTTACTTGAAAACATGAGATTTCTTAGGACTGTTTTTCCTGTTAT
>Ga0315915_1000199_pt1 | contig 52652 bp, 29 predicted proteins | sample MpolbnodulesMG_FD_207738 | JGI IMG/M metagenome (GOLD analysis project Ga0315915, IMG submission 207738) | Medicago polymorpha root nodule microbial communities from Los Angeles, California, United States - branched nodules | ecosystem: Host-associated > Plants > Roots > Nodule | place: USA... | reverse complement strand
CTCCTTCCTAATCCATTTGTATATATAATGAAACAAAAACTATCTAATAAGGCTTCAATCTAATCATGTACAAATTATAATACAAACCTTACCTTTTTATTCTCTTTAGAGCTGCTTCCTTCATAGATCAATTATCTAGTAGTTTGTCATAAGCAACGGGATTCCTTGTTGTATTTTAGGGTAGTTAGTTGTCCCGCAATTGCAGAATTCTGTGCAGAACGGAGCTCTGCTGTGATGCCTAATACCGGCACGTCACGTCACGGTTTTGGGAGCAATATGACTGTGATGCTGAAATTGTCTTAAATAAATATAAAAGTATCATAATAGCCCCTATTCGGGATTTGATTGCATAGGTGTCTGCCGTCTTCTTCCTGGATAATTGATTTATATTTGTTTACAATTGAGATTGGGATAGTTGGAGATTTGAGCTTTATTGCCCTGGCTAATGCTCTTCAAAGTGCCCTGGTTTTATAAATAAATATTGTCTGAAGAAGTTTTGCATTTTTCTCTAGTCTACTGCTTGATTACTTATTGAATTGCCTCTGTATTTGCACTTACTTCATTGTGATGGAACATTATGGCAGTTAGTTCAAATATCTTATTTCTTTCAGTATTAATTTATACAGTATATTATATATACCCATATATGGGAGGGCTTTCGCCTTTTGGTGTTTTGAATCAAAAGTACTTTATTTTGGGTTTTTTTTTAATCGACCTTCTGAACATGTATGCAGGAATAGTTGAACCAATAAAATCTGGGATTAGAGATCCAAGACTAGGCGTCGGCAAGCAAGAAGAAGATGATTTTTTCACTGCAGAAGAAAATGTCCAGCGAAAAAAACTCGATATTGAGTTGGAGGAGACAGAGGAGAATGTGAGGAAGCGGGAGGTATGATTTCTAACTCTTAACCTTTAGTAGTTACTCATAGTGCAAAAATCATATAGTAGTTTTGAGGTTGATGTTTTACATTTTCTCAAACCTGCACCTGGTAGCAGAAGGCAGCATATAATATATATGCATGCCTTTTTACCGGATTGGTATGTCATAAGGAACCATCAACTTTGGAAGATCTTGAGAATTTCCTGCAGTTTTTATTACCTGGTGGCTTCTTCTGCCTGCTTCGTGCACAATTTGAAAATTCAGGTGTTAGCTGAACGTGAGCAAAAAATTCAGACCGAGGTGAAAGAAATTCGGAAGGTGTTCTTTTGTGAGCTCTGCAACAAGCAATACAAATTGGCAATGGAGTTTGAAGCACACTTGAGCTCTTATGATCACAATCACAGGAAGGTAAACATTTTATCTAACACTAACTTGGCCCTTTTGTTGACTTGATTCCGATTTGGCTCAGTTTTTCTTCTCCTACCTAATGCAAAATCATTGATGTTGAATATGCAGCGTTTCAAAGAAATGAAGGAAATGCATGGCAGCAGTAGCCGGGATGATAGGCAAAAGCGAGAACAGCAGCGTCAAGAAAGAGAATTGGCTAAGTTTGCCCAAATGTATCCTTTTGCATGTTAAATTATTTTAATATTCCTTCCTTGCCCATTTTATTTTGGCTATGGGTGGGTTCTATGTTGGCCGAAGGGAATCATTGTAGTGATTTTTAATTCCAACTTTGCTCTTCCCATGATATCTTCCTTTTTGGTTTCCTTAATGCCAATCAGTGCTGATGCTCAAAAGCAGCAACGGCTTCAACTGCAACAAGAGTCTGGATCAGCACCAGTTTCATTTTCCTCTGAATCTAAGACTGCTACTGCACTTACAGATCAGGAGCAGCGAAATACTTTGAAGTTTGGGTTTTCTGCTAAAGGCACTGTTTCCAAGGTGTGTCCAACTGGTATCATGTTTTGAACTGTATTTTTCCTTCTACTACGTCTGTAATGCTTACAACTAGACTTCATCATTTAGTTCATGATGTTTTGTCCTCTTCAAAAAAAAAGTTCATGATGTTTTGTTCAACTTCTTAAAAAATAACCGCATCAAACCGACCGGGTCAACCGGTTGAATTGGGAACCGTCCAGATTGCTGGGTGGTTTGAACCACAATTGACTCAAATGGTTTTTATTTTTTGCATTTTTTGCATCATTTAGTGAACCATGATCTATAGGTCTTCTCACTGATTTGATCTCCGGTCTGATTTTTTAAACATTGCTTTACATCTTCAACTTTGCCAACCCAGTGCTTGCTTAGTCCAGTACTAGAAGATGCTTTACATTCTTATGAAGACAGCTTTGTACCTAAATACTTGCTCCTTTTCATTCTTATGAGCATATGCTAACACCCCCTTTTCCGCAGAGTGCATTTGGTGTCAAGAAGCAAAATGTTCCGAAGAAGCAAAATCTCCCAGTGGCCTCTATATTTGGAAACGATAGTGATGAAGAGTGATGTGAATTTATTTCTGCAGCTCTTAATCAGTGTAATGTCATACATAATTCCCGTGGTTTCAGTTTGGTATGTTATATCTGGTGTTTGTCCCCATTGTCAATTTAAAAGGGGTAAAACGTTTGGGATTCTTTATTACTTTGGAGAATTAAACACAGACTAAATGTTGGAAGGAAGAATTATCTGCGTAATGTATGTGACATTGTGTATTGTAAGGATTGTTTTTATGTAACAGGGCATATAGAACCTTAGAATAAGTTGGGCCAATCACTGATATGGCAAAACTCAAGAACACCTTTATTTTTATTTCTCCGTTCGAACAATAACGTTTAATTTAAAGACACTTGATAGTAGTAAATTGGTAATCAAGCTATTTTAGTGGTGTTTACCACTTCATTGGGTAAGATTTTTTATTTTTTTTTGTTACAATCGGGTAAGATTAATTCGATGAATCTTCTAATATTCTAAATTAAATTGGTTATTTATTTCTTTCTCATTTTAATTATCAAATTTCAAATTTATATATTTTGAACTTTGGGAATTAGCTTGTCCTCTCACTTCATGTTTTTTATTTTACATTTTCATTTTGATACTCATTTAGTGTTTATGCCATTATCTCGTGTTTTTTTATTTACATGTTTATTATTCAATATTGGCAATATATTTCGATTAAAGAGAACGCTGTTATAGAAATACTAAAGTTTTTATAATGAATTTTTTAAAACACGTAAAAACACTTTTATATAAATGATCATGGAAAAGAGGACAAATAGAGTATAAATGGTACTAAATCCACTAACAGAAGAAGAATAAAACCCAAAAAAAGAAGCTACAACTTAACGAAGCAATCAATTCGGTTTAATTCGTAAAACAAGCAGGGATCTCCTTTCTTCTTCTCCAAAAGCCATTGTCAAGAAGTGGTTTTGATCACGTCCAACCCGCATCCATCCTCAATGTAATTCTGGAAGAAAAAAAAATTGTTGCAAACGCGCCAGACTACATAAAGATTAGAGTGTCAAATCAACAATGAACTCTTTACTAACTTATCTCGCCTAAAGTTGAAACAACAACCTTGGAACCCATAACCAATAAATTTTTGTATACCAGAGAGTGCTAGCAAAAGGACGTGTACAATTGTGTGATTTGTTCGAATGTTTCACCTTTCTTTCTTGATACTCAGTTATTCCCCTTTCAACAAAGTTTTTCCTTTCGGTAGTTACTTGAATATTATCCATATGTTTTAGTTTTTTAAGTTAGTTTGAGTTAGCTGGAATAGCTCAAAAAAATGTTATTTTCTTCCCTTAGTCACTGATGCCTATATATAAGTATAAACATAATCTCTATTGTATTTTATATCCAATTCCATTTTACAATCAATAAAAGACTTGATGAATCCCCTAAAAAAAAGACTGAATATTTAGAGAATTACTATATTTTACATTCAATGAAAGACTTGGTGGATATTCAGATAAATACTGTCTCTATATATCCTAACACTACACATTGTGAATACTGTTTCAACATTCACATGTGTATATGTGCGCGCACACCCTTGAACCTTCATTGTGAATGCTTTAATGGTCCTCAACATTCAGTGAGGTGAGATAACATGTCAACTCAGCAACTGAAAGGCACAAAGGGCCCAACTTGATTAACTGCTCAATGTCGAGAACTATTTTGAAATTATGACGGAGTTTGAGACTGGCATGCATGAAACAAATGGTAAAAATCAGGGACGAGGGTAATAACTGCATCAACAAATTACAAATCAGTGACCTTTCTGGAACTGTTTTAAAATCATTTCTACATTTTTATTTCTCCCTTTGGTTCTTTTGGCAAAGAAATCTCAAAAGGAGGGTCTTTACAATATAGAATTGAACTCATAAAAAGAAAATGGTTCTTCACGTCAGAGCATACAAGTTTGAGGTTTGTGAGTGTATATTTTCACCTCTCATCGCTCGTGCATATAGTTAAATACACAAACACATGTGAATCCATAAAGTGAACCGTAGCTATATAGTATAGTAGTTACAAAGTAGTACAACAGCTTATTTACAATGCAGAAGCGAAATTATGGAAATATTCCTTAAGATATTCATTCATCCACAAGTGGTAACTAGGCAGCTTCAGCAAAACCAACTTGGAGGTTTTCGTAGTCGAAAACAGTGTGATATGCCCTCATAAAAACATCACCAAGAATCCTGCACGCATATAGCATATAGGATATTAATTAGTAAAATTGACAAACAAAGCTTTATATCATTTCATGTAACTCTTCATTCATGGTTGTTCTTCATCATTCATTCAAGTGAGTGCATATATGATTTCAGGTTGATAATTTTTTGGGAGAAAGAATATACCAGAGTGGACCCTTTGGAGGAGGAACATCAAAAGCAATAAACCCACTAAGGCAGACCTGTGTAATGCCTTCTCCGGTTCTTAGAATATACTGAAAAACACAAATAGCGTTTTCAGAAGCAAAACAAAAAAAAAATCACTAGTCTCAATATTTTTAGATAGTAATAATAGCATAATTTGTTGTTCAGTTAGATATTCAATTTTGTTTTGGAATGTAGCTAGTAGGTAATCCGAACCTGTTCTGGTGTGAGGACGAAGGGTTTGTTTCCAATAGTGAATGAAATGTTTGGCATCTTAGAAATATCGTTACAACTTATCACTGATTCACCGGATGGACTTGGAAGATTCTCACACAGCTGCCAATGATCAACAGAAAAACTCACTACATGTCTAGTCTACACCGTTCAAATTGAAATCTAAAACTACAACTTGAGCTTGAGGACATGATTGATATATCAAAGGGCTTACTTGATTCACATAGTTGAATACTCTCTCCTTGGTTGCCTTTTGTTTTAGTTGATTCTGGACCCAAAGAACAAGCATCTGACAAGAAGAACACAAAGGAGTATCTTTTGCTGACAACTCACTCTGTTCCTTTTCAGTAACCATCTCAATCCCAGCACTGCCAGAAATAGAATTGTAAGTAAATTTATAAATCTGTTTCACGCCAGAAATGTTCCATAACAACCAAGTAAAGTCAAGACCTAAACTTTCTCATTGACAAAAGAATGAACTAATAAGCTAGAAATAATAAGTATAAATTATTATCCAATTGATGAGCAATGAAACAAATATGTAAAGACGGCAAACAATGGAAGCAGACAGTAGGGCGAGATTCCTGACCTATTAGATTGATCCCGGCGGATAGAACATAAACCAACTTGTGAACATACGTCACCAGGTTTTACCTGCAGATCAAGATCAAACTCATTTAGGTAGGTCCAAAGAGTGGAAATGCAAACGGGAAATGATAACAGGCTGCTACGGAACACGTACAACACAGAACTTCATAGAGAAGGCAGGGAAACTTACCCCTGATACTAGGAGATCCCATATCAACTCTCCATATTGAGAAACAACTTCCTTACATTCTACACTCAGAACTCCTTCAGCTCCAATAGCATGGTTGATTTCAGCCACAACAGGCTGAAGTTAATCAACAGTCAGAAGAAATTATAAATAAAAGTCTAAAAGCAAAAAGTTATGAAAAGTTATAGAAGAACATACAGTTGGACCAGCAAGCAAAGATGTTCCTGAGTCCACAATAGCAGCACAGCCACCTTCACAAACACCTAAAAATAACATTCGAAATATTTCAGAATCATATATACTTAATACTTTGGAATCAGTGGGTATACAACAAATAAACATAGAGGTGAATATGCACGGACATTCTTAACATATCATATTTTTCAAAACATAGTGAATGGATTTGCTCCTTGTACCAAATTCCAAATTCTTTCAAGCACTCAATCACTCCCTTATTTCTTAATATATCCTCAAAAGTCTAAGTAATTTCTTATTTCGAAGAACAATGAAGTCTCACCTGTTGACAAGCCTCCAACGAAAAAATCTCCCATTTCAATCTGAAAAAGAAAAACTTTGGTGTAAATCTTTTTTCAGGTAAGTAGTTTAATAGGAATTCCTGATCAAACTAATTTATCTCCTAACCTGCCAGTAACCTTTTTCCGTAACCGGAACATAAGTGTGTTTTCCTTTGAAATGCTTAGGGTCAACACCACCAAAAACCAATTCACCACCCTTTTTCGCATTAGGATTCCCATTGAGCCAAAAAGAGAACACCTTCTCGCCGATAAGATTTTGTTCCATCATATTGTACCTGTGATTTTATGATAGACCAGTAAATTGAAGGCACGGAAAAGATTCACAACATGTCACTCTAAAATGGATAAATAAGAAAAAAATGAAACAACAAAAACTAGTTGAAACTTGAAACATACCATACTGGCAAAGCTCTTTCAACTGAGATCTCTTGAAATCCAAGTCCAAATATTCCATCAAACTTTCCTGCCAGAAAAGAAAGACTTCCTTCTCGGGTAGCCTCAATGAAATCCTACAGTTTATAGTAGTGATTTGTAACTACTGCTGTAATCATGTCCAGTTTATGTTTAAGAGGAAGCTTATAAATAACGTACTCACCTGATGCTTGACAACAGAACTGCCAACTTTAACATTATCTTGACTGAAGTAACCAGATATTGATCCGGTTCCATAGCTTATTTTACAAGATGTTCCTGATCAACGAGTAACAAAGTGTAACTAAACTTTCATTAAATGGCACATAAATATGCATCATGTGCTAAACGAGTAGTACCGTTTTTGTTATATGTCTTGGATTTCTTTGCCTTGTACCAATTATGGGTGTAGCAGGCAATCTACAAAAAACAGAAGTCAATAGAACGCTCTTATATATGTAACATAGTTTTGGAGACAAGAGTTAAGTTGAAAACTTACAGAAAAGTAACACTTGGATGATGGAACCCAAAGGTTGGAACTACCGGTATCAAATATGACAGTAAAGGTCTGTGGGGGAGTGCCAATTGCGATCTCACCGAAATACTGAGCGTCCATATAATTCTTCAAAGGTACTATAGCTTCATCGCTGGACTTATGTGCAAGCATCATTGGTCTTCCTGATCTTAGTTGCTGTTCTCTCACCATTTTAAAAGCATCCATACTATGAAGATCTAGAGGTCTCTTTTGCAAACCAATCCTCATCATCCCAAAGGAGAAAGAAGGAAGCAGGGAACATATAAAAGCCAACAAACAGAACGCCACAGCAAAACGTGTTTTCCCCATGTTGACGGAAGATTTGCCTGACAAGTTAATAAAATCCAAAGTAAGTTCAGCTGCAAAAATTTATAATCTTACACATAAAACAGCTAACCATGGAACATGAAAGGAAATGGTAAGTAGATCAACGACACTTATAAGTCCTTGTAGTCTATTTTGCACAAACCAGTTCCACAAATAAATATAGAGTGTTTGGGTGTTAGGAAACAACTTATGACATATCCATAAGTGGTTTTCAGAGGAGCAATATCTTAGTCATTATTGATCCATAATTGTGAATTTGTGATCATTAATGACTAAGATATTGCTTCATTAGTTTTCAGCTTGTTTCCATAAGTGAGAGCTTACCAAAACAACTTATAGTTTATATGAAAATAGTTCGACTTAATTTTATATTTTGTTATATACATAAGCGCTTAATCAAGTTGTTTATCCAAACAATACTGAAAAGGAAGCAGAAAGTAAATAGTATTGCAAAGCTCTTCATCATCACAAAGGTTATAATAAGCATGGTTGTTTAAAGTTGATTAATTTGTTTATCCACTACGCAAATTAATTCAACTCTCGTTTAGTCCATAAATAAATAATGAAATCCATACAGATCCCTAATACTAATATGTGAATCACAAGAACAGATTAATCAAAATCAAGTTATTTTGAAATCCAGAGGAAATCTGAAAGAAATAAGTCAACTGGGTAGAAGCAAAGTATAGTAAAAATTACAAGAAAATTATGTTACAAGGATAAAAATCAAATATGAGATTTATTGATTGAAATCATCGTACCTTAATAAATAGGTTGAGAAGTTGTTTAAGGTGGTGCTGCCAAGAACGAAGGTCTCAAAGGTATAATATAGGCGTAGAAGTTGGAAAGTGGTGTCGTATGATCTTCTACAACTACTAAAATAATGGATTGGATGGTGTCTATCACAAGGCATGCCAAACTCCTTTTGTCCCCAGCAGCTACCTATTTTTTTTAATATTATTACTAAATTAAATATCCCATAAATTGTACTCATTCTATCTACATCAAATGAATTTAAATATCCCATAAATTCTACTCATTCTATCTACATCAAATGAATGTGAAAAAATACCTTGGAGAATATTCCATTTTACATTAATTATATTAGAAAATAAATCAATCATTAATTAATAATGATAACTTGTTAAAATTATTAAGATTTTCTCAACCCTTTTTGAGATTGTCATTTTATTTAAGAAATGGAGAGGATCTCAACCCTTTTTATGGGACTAGTTGTTCATTTAGAAAATTCTCTAGTAATAAACAAAATATATATAAGAGATAGAATTGACAAATACCATATTGTTTTAACATAATGCAATATGAAGGTTTTCTGGTAAACAAAAAAAAACAGATAGAAGAGATTGGACAAAGATATAATTTTTGTCTTTCACTAAAAAAACAAATATTTGTTATAATCCTTCTACAATTTTGTTTTCTCATATATTGTTTTGTGTTATACTTTTCTTTTGAGTACTTGCGGCTTTTTTTGAATCAACAACACCTTTTTTTATTGCGCTAAAGTTTGAAAATTATAAACGATGTTTTTCTATGAAATTTTGATTAAAAGTATAAATAAAAATAATTGTTGTTTTCAAATATAACAAATCAAACTAACTTTTCCTTCAAAAAAAAAAAATCAAACTAAGTTTATTTATCTATTTCAATGACACCAACAATATAACAAAAAAATACAATCCAAATTCTTATGACACCAACAACAATTTTTTATCTAATCCGCTCACATGTGCCCCCAAGATAGTTGTCTGAATTGAGTTTAGGATTACTTTAAACCCTAGTTCATCGCTGTAAATGCTAACCCATAGCCTCCATCATGATACACATACTTTTTACCCAAAAAAACTCATATATTCAACACATTATTACTTGATGGTTGCAAAGTTTGTAGGTACACTCCCTCCGGCGAGACGAAGGTGTTACCGCTCAAGTTCGTCAACCTCAACTTACTATAGTCACCTCCAAACCGCAGATCTCCAGCCCAACCAAATTAGCGACAAAGTATGTGGAAAATATTGTACGCATTTCACCGCCTTCATTTCACGAGATCAAACGATTAACACTCGATTCCAAGTTAGCTTTATCTTCCAAATGTTACAAGACTTACGACCTGGGGGGACTATTTTGGATTGTCCCAACAGGATGTCCTCATCAACCTTAAAGCACATCTTTGAGCCCCATTGTTGTTTACACTCCCTGTTTTACACACTGACAATATACTCTAATGGATAAGGGATTGAGACTCTAAGAATTTATAATGAGCAAGGACCAAAGGTTACAAGACCTTGCCGTCTGCAACCACTTTGCAACGACTATACATCCATAACTCCATGGAACCAAGCATCCATACATATAAAAGAGGAATCTTAACATCATCCAAGTTACTATTCATTATATCTTTAACTTCTCACTCTTGTCCTCATATTGATTTAACTGTAAGAGTATTTGTGTATCCCCTTAACTTCTACATACACAAAACTTATCGGACGTTGTTCTTCTAATCAACACATAACAACTTCTTTAATTTCAAGTGCCGCAATACATAAATTACCACCCTTACATATGATAAGCATTGCATAGTCAAAGTTAATGGAATAATATTAGCATCAAATTAAACTTGGATGAGAACTCTTCAAAGTTTCCCATTACACATTAAAGAGTAAACATGAAATTTTCTTCATAGTTCCAGAAATTTCCTTCTTGCATCTTCTTCTCCTTCATCATGTTCTTCATTTCTTCATAGTTCTAGAAATTTTCACTCACCATCAACCAACCTACCCAAAAACAATATTGTTCAATATCAGTTCATTTTCCATTGAAGTTTGGAGATTGCATCTTAGTTTGGTTTGTAGATCCGGATTCATTGAAGGTGTTGGTAGATTTCTGAAATCTTTAAACTTGAAGGTATGTATAAGAATTTGTTAAACATATTAAACGATTTATTATGATATATGGTTGTTGAATACTAGTACTGGTTTTCCTACTTGAAATGCATTGCGATTCAACTTTGTATACATCTCTCTCAGTGGTTGCCATGTGCGAATTGTTGGTTTTTACTTACGCACGGTCGTGCGTAATTCTGGCACGACCGTGTTGATTATCATTGGAAGAATGGGACAAATATTCATATTTTCATGCGCACGGTCGTGTTGTTCATCGGCACGGTCGTGCTTGAGTTCATGGCATTGAATGTGTTATTTTTCTTTCTAATAGTATACCCAAGTTTGTGTTTTCTGTGTTCCTGCCCTGTTTGGTTATCCAAGTGATTGTGTCTAATTCAATCTATGTATGTATTATGCACAGCAAAATGGATGTTGGTGAAATTCTAGAAATTTTTTAAGTTTCAAATGTGAGCAACATAACTGGGGAAGGCAACATAGGTGGGGAAGGTTCTAAGGTATGTTCAAGTGATTACATTATTGTCTAAATTATTTTAGAAGTTGCATATATTAGCGAAAAGCGTACGGTAATTACGGTCCTAGGTTTGGCAATTACTAAATTATTTTGCATGTTATGTTGTGTAGGACTTGTGCAGTAGCTCTTGTTCGGAGAGTGTTGTATGTTCCTCTGATGATGATATGGAAGACATGTACAATTTGATGTATGGGTGCAATTTTGATGATGAATTTGCGGTTGATTGCACGACTGATTTTGATGATGAAGATGTGGAAGACACCTACAATTCACTAACCTTGACTTCATTAAGTACCTCTAGATTCTCATCCAAGAATTTGATCATTCATGTCATTGCAATTCCCACAGTGACCTGTCCTACAATTTCAAACGTGGTACAATAAAATCTTGCGTACATTAGCTTCAAAGCAGTGATTCCCGACTACACAATCTACTAAACCAGTACTAACAACAAATTATCCGTTAATGCTTCGGTTGCTGTTGCGGGTTGGCTGCCCTATGAGCGCACTGTTCGGTTTGTTTCTGTTTTGAGCATAGCAGGTTTTGGGCAGTTGCTGTTGTGTGCTTGCAACAGTTGTTGTTCTGTTGTTGCTGCTGTTTGGTGCGGTCCCCCCCTCTCGCAGGCTTGTTTTTTTGTTTCCATTGGTGTAGGTTGCTGCGTTTTTGTACTGATGCAGGGGTATGCATGTGTTGAATTCCTTTTTGGTTTCTAGCTGGCTGTTTTGTATAATCCTGCATCAGCTCCTCTTCTGTTCATTACAGGTTGCCTTTAGGTGCTTAGTTTTTCGTTGGCTGACTTTTTGGTGGTGGCGGTGGTGGCTTTTTTGTTTTTGGGGGGTTGTGGTGTTCCGCCTATATACAACACTGTGTTTGTATTGTTGTTTTGCCTTTTCAGCTTGTTTGCGAATGTGTTTGTGCGTCTTGCACCCGTTCGTCGTTAATAATATTTGTTGTTTTAAAAAAAAAAACTCCATATATGGTGGAGCTTTGGAGAGCCTCTTTTGAGTAACCATTGCATACTAAAATTCTGTTACGCATATTCTTTTTCTGTTTTGGCAGAGCTACTACTACACTCTTAAGGAGTAAATGGACTGCTGAAATAGCAATCTGAGTCTGAATTCTAGAATTAGAGAGCATCAACAAAAATAACAAGGCATTGTGATCATTGTGTGACTTCCTGGAAGTGATTGTGTTAATTTTTTGCATTTTTCAGTAATACGAATTCTAACATTAACTACTAAAAAATGCAGTTTTAGCACAGATTTTCAAATGGAATTAAGACGGATTTTGGACGCGTTTCGCACAGATTTCAGACGGAAAGTTGTTTTCCCACAGAATTTGTTACGTCCAAAAAAGCCGCATCGCAAATTTTAAGATCCATCCCAACTCTTTTTCAGACAGATTTCGCAATTTGAGACAAATTTGGGATGGAATCAATATTAAAAAAAACAAAAAAAAATATAATGGATTTTACCAAATAAATTTGGAATTCCAATTATTTTTGAACCAAATGAAGGCAGATATAAAAATTAATTCATTCAAATGTTATAAAATAACATTAATGTACAATTATTTCCAGCTCAATTAAATATTAACCACTACAAATATTTTTACTTATGATAAAATACAAGTATCCCATGAAAGTTTGTTCTTCCTCATCATAGCTTGCTCCTCCTTCTGTCAAAAAAAAAAAATAGCTTGCTCCTCCTCAAGGATTCAACCATAACCACCGCATAAAATGAAAAGTATGCTCCTGACACATGCACAAAAACACAAGGTATGGAAATCAACTTGTGAACAAAACAAGCCAAATTCAATGACATATATACTATGGATTGAAGTAATATGCATATCTCCTTTAAACAAATTATCTCTATCAAATAACACATCACATATCTTTACATATCTAGAACTCAAAGGTTAATACTAGTACAATCCTAGGGTATTATAACATTCTCATAAGTTTCAACAATAACCTGGATGTTGATACTAAAAGCAAACTTTTTGACTTCTTTCTTTGTAACACCTATCAAAGCAGAAACCTCTTGATCTATGTGAGCACATCTATAGTTAAGGTAAACATTCTAATAGAGTAGAGCAACCAGGTTAAGTTAATTTGAAAATAAAACTGAACACCGAAACTAAAACAAATTCAGAAAATACAATGTTACATTTTCAGATTTCAATTACTATTAATGTATACCATCTTGGATGCAAACTACATCTCAATTTCCTTATAAACTGTCATTGTCGAGAGGCCTGAGAACATCGTCAATTATATTTGCAACACTTTGAAGAAACTTCAAATCATCTTATGTTTTGTTGAAATTTTTCTTCAAAGCTCATAAGTCCTCCCTCACTGCAATTTGATATTTGAAAGTAGAGTTACAATTTAGAGGTCTTCAAATTCATAACTGGAAATACTATTTGCAAAAGTGAAAATACATGGAACTAATAGCTATTGTAAATAATACGCTAAAGTGAAAACACTATTTGCAAACAAAGGTCAAAAGGAGTACAATACAATAACAATTAGGCCTACACAAAAAGGAGCTTCCAGCCACAAATATTCCATCCCACATTGGCACTTTCCTGCTATTACATTCCAATATATTCAGTTTGCACCAATACTAATGTAGGCAATAATTACTTGCATTTGAACCTCAAAAGAGTCTACATGATAAAAAAAGTAAAGTAGCTTAAGGTTTTAACTTTCCCTTACACTCACGACCCATTGATCAATCAAATTCAAACACCTCTCTCTTTGTATTTTTATTTCAATTATTTTGAGTAATGTGAATGTGTTCTAACATTGTATACATTTAGAAATTGAATTCATTCTCATAACTAATATAAATCAGAAGGTATGAACAAAAGTGAAAAAGTAAACTGAACTGAATTGAATCAACACAAAATTTAATTGAAGTAGAATCAGACTTACATTTGGTGTGATTTTAAGCCCTCTTTAGTACTTCACCTGAGAATTAAACAAAAAATAGTGATATGAAGTTATAAAATTAGATGAAAATAAATATTAAAAATTGATAGAGAAATGGCAAAATTAATCACTAAACTCAATAAATAAGTTAGGAAATGATTGTAAGTTAGGAGTTCGATTAGTCTGTTGTAGGTCGATCCAATAAACTAACAAATGCTTTCATAATTACATCGAATGCATTAGGAGACTAAATATACATTGGCTAGATAATTCGTAAAAAGAAAAGAAAATTGGTATATCAAAGGCAGATAATGGCCGACTTGACGTAAATACTACTTTCACAGCACACCATGATGCTCCCGTCAAATTGAATAAAGTGGAAAGCACTCTCAATCACCTGAGCAGAGTTCTGAAATGTACCACCAAGCAATCTAGCATAATGGCCATGTTCATTAGACAGCAGCAGGAAACAAGTTTGTCACCAGTAACACTTTCAAATTTTAGTTGACTCAAGACAGCAAGATGAACAATCACCATTTTATTTTAGGAACTTCTTGTATTAATTTTCAATACTGCGGCAAAAACTTAATACGCATGCCAAAGTAGATAGATAGGAGTACCTAACTAGCCTTAACCTTGTCCCTTTGGAAAAGTTTCCTTCATAAAATTTGCCAAGATTGAAGCTAACTCAGCTAAATGCTCAGTATATACATGATCAGCTCCTTCTGCGATATGTAACTGCTGATTAGGTACGATCTTGGCGAACTCAAGTGCATCTCCAACGGAAATTATCGTGTCCGCGTCACCATGAACAGTAAGGAACCTATCGTGTATTATGAGACTGTATTATATGTCCATGTGTTATGGAAATGTTGTAGCAGCATCATGTTGTAGATGTTAAATATCATAACTCATGTTGTAGCAGCATCTTACATATAGACAAATGTAGCATCTAACATTTTTAAAAGCATGAGCCTAGCATCAATTTAGATATAAACATTATCTCCTTCACTAAATAATAAGAGAAAAAATCATCTCATCAAAAACAAAAATAAGAGAATAAATCAAAATAAGACACACTACAACATATTATTATGACAGGTTCTTTAGACTCCCAAAATTCTTACCCTTATAAAGTTCATATTCCATAATAAAAAGTTCTGACATGATCAATTGATAAGGATTTTGTTTTGTTTCAAAACTTTGCAGAAGCATGTTTTTGAATGAGAACACTTGCAAGAATGATGTTGTTGGAGCATTGCATCAAAAGATTAAACAAAAAAAGAGCTCCAAATTTTTTAAGAAAATAGTTTCGTAGCCTTAGGAACAAGAATAGTGCAAATACATATAAATAGAAAGTTAAACACATTATAAATTCATACAAACTGAAAGTGGTTTGTAGAGGAATTCAATGATGGTGGCGGGGATTTTAAAGGAGGCCGGACGGAAAAGTTATGGTGACTGGAAGTTGGTGGTGGTGGTGACGAAAAAATGAGAAAGAATAAGAAGAAAGAGTCGTACAACAAGAGAGGAAGAAAAAAAAATATGAAGTGGTTTTGTTCTTTCTTTTACTTAAAATTAAATGGAGGGAAATGTTGGAGCCAAGTGAGGATAGTGGTATAAGAGGAAAATGAAATTCAGTTATTTTGGCATAAGAGGGAAAATGAAATTGGAGGAAGGTGAAATTTGATTATTTTGGCATAAGAGGGAAAGTGAAATTGAAGGGAGATGAAATTTGATTATTTTGGCATAAGAGGAAAAGGAAAATTGAGTAATATGATTCTACCAAAAACAATAATTAAAACGAAATTAAGTTTTTTTTAGTTAATATTCAATTCATTACATTTATTCAAAAAAAATAAATAATCATTCCCTTATTTATTTATTTTTTTAAAAGATGACACCCCTTTTTTGGTAAATATATTCGTTTCACGTAATTTATATTATATGTAAAGAAAATAATCTCTTTCAGTTCTTTTGGACTCTATAGTGTGATGAATTTAAAAAGGAATATCAAATAATGTCCAACCCTAGTAGAATGAACAAATTTGTTGAAATTAGAAAAATGATGAATTTGAAAAGGAAGAGTAAATAAAGTACAACCCCAGTAGAATGAACAAAATTGTGGAAATTAGAAAAATGATTAATTTGAAAAGGAATATCAAATAAAGTCCAACCCTACTAGAAGGAATAAAATTGTGAAAATTAGAAAAATGATGAATTTAAAAAAGACAAATAAAGTCTAACTCTAACTCCATATTTGTCCCTTCAAGTTTTTCATCTTCAAATATACATAACTCTCACCCTGGCATAATGAATCTCATACTGAAAGTACTTCAATGAATGTTCAATGACCACTCTTCCAGCTTCACCGACTAATCAAACTCACAACTCTTACCCTAACTGAAAGAATCTTGTAGTGAAAGTACTTGGATGAAGGTTCAATGACTAATTAAACCCTTTAACAACTAATCAATCTTACAACTCTAACCCTAATGACAAGAGTCTTCAACCTAAACTACTTTCAAGATTTCAAAACGACCCATCAAACTCACAACTCTTACCCTAATTGAAAAAATCTTGGAGTCAAAGTACTTGGATGAACGTTCAATGACTAATCAAACTCTTGTTATTGACTAACCAAGCTTACAACTCTCACACTAATGACAATTCTCACCCTAATGACAAGATTATTTGACCTAAACTACATCTAAGATTTCAGAACGACTGGTCAAACATACAACTCTTACCCTAATTGAAAGAATCTGGGAGTCAAAGTACTTGGATGAACGTTTAATGACTAATCAAACTTTTCTAATCGACTAATCAAGCTTACAACTATGACCCTAATGATAACTGTAACCCTAATGACAAGATTCTTCCACCTAAACTACTTCCAAGATTTCAAAACGACTGATCAAACTCAAAATTCTTACTCTAACAGAAAGAATCCTGGAGTCAAAGTATTTGGATGAACGTTCAATGACTAATCAAACTCTTGTTATCCACTAACCAAGCTTACAACTACGACCCTAATGACAACTCTCACCGTAATGACAAGATTATTTGACCTAAACTAATTCAAAGATGTCAGCACGACTGATCAAACTCACAACTCTTACCCTAACTGAAAGAATCTTGGAGTCAAAGTACTTGGATGAACGTTTAATGACTAATCAAACTCTTGTTATCGACTAATCAAGCTTACAACTCTCACCCTAATGACAACTCTCACTCTAATGACAAGATTCTCTAGCCTAAACTAATTCAAAGATGTCAGCACAACTGATCAAACTCACAACTCTTACCCTAACTGAAAGAATCTTGAAGTCAAAGTACTTGGATGAACGGTTACTGACTAATCAAACTCTTGTTATCGACTAACCAAGCTTACAACTCTCACACTAATGACAACTCTCACCTTAATGACAAGATTCTTTGACCTAAACTACGAACGACTGATCAAACTTACAACTCTTACCCTAATTGAAAGAATCTGGGAGTCAAAGTACTTGGATGAACGTTCACTGACTAATCAAACTTTTGTTATCGACTAGCCTAGCTTACAACTGTGACCCAAATGACAACTGTAACCCTAATGACAAGATTCTTCCACCTAAACTACTTCCAAGATTTCAAAACGACTAATCAAACTCAAAATTCTTACCCTAACAGAAAGAATCTCAGAGTCAAAGTACTTGGATGAACGTTCAATGACTAATCAAACTATCTATCGACTAACCAAGCTTACAACTCTAACCCTAATGGCAAGATTCTTTGACCTAAACTACTTCCAAGATTTCAAAACGACTGATCAAACTTACAACTCTTAACCTAACTGAAAGAATCTTGGAGTCAAAGTACTTACATGAACGTTCGATGACTAATCAAACTCTTTAACGATTAATCAAGCTTGTAACTTTAACCCTAACAACAATAGTCTTCAACCTAAATTGCCCGGAAGACTGCTAATAGCTAAATCAAGAGGTCACAACGACTAATCAAACCCACAACTCTTACCTAACATGAAGAATCTTACTGGGAAAGTATCTGGGTAAATGTTATTTGATTAATCAAGATATTCACTACGTTCATTGTAATTAATCATTTTTATCGTTATTATCATAAAACTAATTTATAAATTCAACACAGATAACAAATTACAACTATTTTTTAAACACATTGAAATGAAAATAACATAATACCACATTAATTAAATAAACTCAAGAATAAAAATACAATTTTTTTTTGGGTATTTTAATGTCCATTTACCTTGACCCACCCAACAATATTGTACACACTTTGATCACCAAAATAAGCAAACCTTGACATGTTATATTTATTCAATAATTAATCTATGTGGTTCTTAATATACATCACACACACTATTTATTAAATAAACCTAACAAGTTATATTTTCTTTATAATAGTGACTAAACTGCCTTTTTATACAATTATCTTATTTTTAGAAAAATAAAAAATAATCTAATTACTAAATTTTTATCCAATTATTAAATTTTCTAAATTTTTGAAAAGAAAAAAAAATCCAATTATCTAAATTTTAAATATGATTTATCAAAAATAAAATCCAATTATCTAAAAATCCAATATTCTAAATTTATCGAAAAGAAAAAAAAACTTCTAACAAATTCTATTCTTTTTCGATTAAATGTATATTTAATTTATAAATATAATTTATTGTTTATTTAATTTATATTATGATTTAAGGAAAATAACTAAATTTCCTTCTACCAAAACTAATTGATAAATTTATATTATGGGGCCTTATTGTTCTAAGCTTGGGCCTGGTTTCGTAACATAAGCCCGCTACAACACTTGCCAAAAAAACCATTAAAATACTCAGCTTTAATCACTTGTGGGACCCGCGCTTACAACAACCAGCAGGTCACCTATCACATTTTGGCAACAAATCTAGACCGTTCCAATATTATATTATTAAATCAATGGCCCAGATTTTATTTCAGCTTTTAGATGCACAATGCTACACAAATTCATCCTTTGTGCATTCTAAAACCGCACAATGAAATGATGGTTACAACTTGCATGTATGTATTTTACTGATGCTTGTTTATTTTACGAGCCAATCCGAGACTGGTTAAAGAAAGCGGAGTCAAAAACGAAGTGAATCAACTTACGTGACATCTACAGCATCGTTTTCCCCTTCCCGATTGATGGAGTTACTAGGAAGTGTGGTAGTCAAGTTTTGTGATACCATACCTAGGGGAATGCAGTAGTTTTAGTTTTAGTTTTGCAACCAAAAAGATAAGACTTTTTTTAATATAAAAAACGTAACAAGTTGTGATATTGATATTGTGCGTGCTTATCCCACTTGTCTTCATTTCCTCAACTATAGCATAGCCTTTTCATTTCCACTCAGCTCACTCTCGTCTCTTATTAAACCAACCCAACCCATCATCCTCATCCCTTTTTATTTTATTTACGTTCTTTTCTTTCTCCTAAATTTTCACCATTCAATGGCCTCTGAGAAAAACAATCACCACCGTTCAATCCCAGACATCAACGGCTCACACCCCTCCCCCAAAAAACCTAAACTATCTTCTTCCAATTTCATCACCGCTTCAGAAATTGAATCCGAATTCAGCCACCACGACGCCGCCATCGCTCGCATCAACAACGGCAGCTTCGGCTCCTGTCCTTCCTCCATCCTCTCCGCTCAACAACAATGGCAGCTCAAGTATCTTCGTCAACCCGATCACTTCTACTTCAACCACCTCAAACCCGCCATCACCCACTCCCGCTCCATTATCCAAAACCTAGTCAACGCTAAAGACATCAACGAAATCGCTATCGTCGATAACGCCACCACCGCTGCCGCTATCGTTCTTCAGCACACCGCTTGGTGTTTCCGTGAAGGTAAATTCAACAAAGGTGACGTCGTTGTTATGCTTCATTATGCTTACGGTGCTGTTAAGAAATCCATGGAGGCTTACGTCACTCGTGCTGGTGGGAAAGTGATAGAAGTTCCGTTACCTTTTCCTGTGAGTTCCAATGATGAGATTGTGACTGAATTTAGAAAAGCTTTGGAAAAAGGGAAACTTGATGGGAAGAAAATTAGGTTAGCGGTGATTGATCATGTAACTTCTATGCCTTGTGTTGTGATTCCTGTGAAGGAATTGATTCAGATTTGTAGAGAGGAAGGTGTTGAACAGGTTTTTGTTGATGCTGCTCATTCAATTGGATGTACTGATGTTGATATGCAAGAGATTGGTGCTGATTTTTATACTAGTAATTTGCATAAGTGGTTCTTTTGTCCACCTTCGATTGCTTTTTTGTATACTAAAAAGAATCCTAAAACTGGTGGTGGTGGTGGTGATTTGCATCATCCTGTTGTGTCTCATGAGTATGGAAATGGGTTAGCTGTGGAAAGTGCTTGGATTGGGACTAGGGATTATAGTGCTCAATTGGTGGTTCCTGAAGCTTTGGAATTTGTGAATAGGTTTGAAGGAGGGATTGAAGGGATTAAGAAGAGGAATCATGAAGCTGTTATTGAGATGGGAGAGATGTTGGTGAAAGCTTGGGGAACTCATCTTGGGAGTCCGAAGCATATGTGTGCTAGTATGGTTATGATTGGTTTGCCTACTTGTTTTGGGGTTAGAAGTGATTCTGATGCACTTAAGCTGAGGACACATTTGAGGGATGTTTTTGGAGTTGAAGTTCCTATTTATTATAGACCACCTAGAGATGGAGAAGTTGATCCTGTGACGGGGTATGCAAGGATTTCTCATCAGGTTTACAATAAGATTGAAGACTATTACAAATTTAGGGATGCTGTTAACCAACTGGTGGATAATGGGTTTGCCTGTACTCTTCTTTCAAAATGAAGAGGTTTGCTTACATTCCCTTTTGACAATATTTGTCGATTTTGTAATAATTGCTCCATGATAGGATGTTTGTTTAGCGTTAATAAATGACAACGGTTAGGTTGGTGATTGAAATAAAGACCGTTTCCATTTATCAAAATAAATGGATAAGTTCGTTACTATAGTTTTGCAGTTTATAGAGGATATAAAATATATTTTCAACATTGGTCATATTAATTAGGTCTTTAAATGATTCAAATTTGAATTTTATAAGCCGTATGAATTACATTCCTTTAGTGTTGTTGAATTTTGATTATGATGTTTTTTCGTGAACCCATGATCATGTCGCTTTGTTGTTCTCCTGGCTGGTGATCACTCAGCTTCCCTTTTTTGTTCTTCTTCCAAACTGATAGCTTATTGTTGTTCTATCCATGTCTATTGAAACCAATACATGTGTAATAAAATATTTGTCAGGAACATTGAATGATTCAAATTTGAGTTTTATAAGTTGTATTAATTACATTCCTTTAGTGTTGTTGAATTTTCATTATGACGATGATGGTTGTCGTAAACCCATGATCATGTCGTTTTGTTGTTCTCCTTGCCGGTGATCACTTAGCATCCTTTTCTTTGCAACCGGATAATAATAACTTATTGTTGTTCTATTCAGGTTTGTTAAAACCAATACATGTGCAATATGATTCAAATTTGAGTTTTATAAGTTGTAATGTTTTGCATTCCTTTTTTGTTATTGACTTTTGATTATGATGTTTCGTGAACCCGTGATCATGTTGTGACGCTGGTGATCACTTAGCGTCGTTTTCTCTACAGACTGATAACTTATTGTTTTGTTCTATTCATGTGTGTTGAAACCAATACTTGTGTAAAATACTTGTCAGGAATATTAAATGATTCAAATTTGAATGAATTTTATATTGTATTAATTATATCCCTATAGTGTTGTTGGATTTTGATCCTGATGTTTGTCGTAAACTTGTGATCATGCCATTTTGTTGTTCTTGTGGCTGGTGATCACTTAGGGTCATTGTCTTTGCAAACTGATAACGTATTGTTGTTCTATGCATGCCGGTTGAAACCCAATACATGTTTAAAAACTTGTCAGGACTCAGGAGTATTAATAGTTTCAAATTTGAATTTTAAAAATTGTACTAATTACATTCCTTTAGTGGTGTTGAATTTTGATTATGATGTATGTTGTGAACCTGTGATCACTTAGTGTCATTTTCTTTGCAAAGTGATAACTTATTGTCGTTGTAAGCATGTCTGTCAAAACCAATACATGTATAATATACTTGTCAGGAATGATAAATGATTAAAATTTGAATTTTATAAGTTGAATTAATTACACTCTTTTAGTGTTGTTGAATTTTGATTATGATGTTTGTCGTGAACCCGTGATCTCATCATTTTGTTGTTCTCCTAGCTGGCGATCACTTAACGTCCTATTCTTTGCGAACTGATAAACTATTTTTCTGTTCTATGCATGTCTGTTGAAACCAATGCTTGTGTAAAATACTTGTCTGGAATATTAAATTATTCAAATTTGAATTTTATAAGTTGTACTAATCACATTCCTTTAGTGTTGTTGAATTTTGATTATGATTTCTGTCGTGAACTCGTGATCATGTCGTGTTGTTGTTCTCCTGGCTTGTGATGATGTCGTGAACTCGTGATCACTTAGCGCCGCTTTCTTTTCAAACTGGTAGCTTATTGCTCTGTTCTGTGCGTGTCTGTTGAAACCAATACTTGTGTAGGATAGTTGTCAGGGAAACAAGTATGATTCATCGCGGATAATTATTATTCCTTCATGACCAAAACCATCATTGAAAGTAGCTGCTCTGTTCCCATACTTCTAAACATGGGAAAGAGAGATTTTTGTTTTTGTTTTTGGTACCACTGATGAACTTATATACTTACTTGAAACTTCCGTGTGTGATTTGAGTATAGAGGCAGTAAATTCATTTGAAGTTGTTAAGAATCCATGCAATAAATGTTGGTTTAAATATTTTGCTTTTATTCCTTTAGCTGTGTTGTATTTGTTTTTACTCTTATTAGAGCGACATTCTGTTTATTTGCAGTTGAGAAGTATGAGTATCATCTTTCTGATGAATAAAAGCAATGGTTTAGTGATTGCTTTGTTGCTTGCAAGCTTGCTAGTTGTGATGGTTTCGGTACCATGGACTGCATGTTTTGCCTGTAAACTACAGCAATTGCTTATGTTAGCTTTGCTGAGTAGAATTCCCTTGGAGTTGAGTAACATCAATATTGAGATTTATGGATTTATCATTGTAAATATAATTGTGATTCACTCATGGTCTAATGATTCTCACCGTCGTTATACCAAGTTGTCAACTGCTTCTTCAGATTTATATCAAATTCCACCAGAAATTCAAGGTTGACATTTCTGTTTGTTTCGATTTTGAAAAAAAAAATTGTTGTTAAAAAATGATTTGTTTTGGAAATGATTTTAAAGAGGTAATGTATCATTTTTCAAAGTTTTATAGGTTGATATTTAGAATTAATTTTAATAATTAAAACAATTTTTTAATGAATAAAAAGGCATGCAAAGACATCACGAGGCGGGGTAATTCCAATCAGGCTGGCACCACATTTCCTATACATTCATTCATCCGCAAGATGGACTCGTCGAATTCAGCTTGAGTTTGGATACAAATTTCAGGATATTTGAATTTTCTCCTATTTTTATTTTCAATGCTTTGTTGGTAGATGCTGTTTATACTGTTTTTCTTAGAACTTTTTAGCTTTTTGTTTGGGGCTTATCCCTTTACTCATAAAAAAAAGAAGCACAATCATTGCAACACACTAATAATTTTGTTGAATAATAGAAACAAGGGATACATGGAATCACATAATGCTTAACTGAATCTAAAATTAGATACATCATATAACTGTTTTTGGCGAAATCAGAAATAGTAAATTACAGAAGATACATCATATAACTGTTTTTGTTATTTTGGTAGTGTACATGAAAAATACATATTTTTATTTTAGTAAATTGGATAATTTTCTGACTTTTTTAGTTTGCTGTCAATTCAATTCTTTGTTTATCGCTGCAATTTTCACAATGAAGTATCTTCTTAATTTTTTTATATGATTTTACCTTTTGCATTCAGAATTTTATATATTTGATTGTAATCCATTTATAATTATAATAATATAAGAACTTTTTTAAAAAAATCCACTTATCATCCTACTATATTACTCTCTTTTCATTTGAGTTGTGTACAGTTATTAAATAAGTGAATAATTTTGTTGATTTCAATTATAAAAGACTGCAAGATTATTAAATAAGTGAATAATTTTGTTGATTTCAGTTATAAAAATACTCTTATTAATTGTCATTAATAATAATAATAATACTAATGGGGTATATATGTGAGTTGAAATACAATAAATAAATGTATATCAATGAAAAGAAAAGAAAAAAGTAAACCGAATGATTTGATCTTTTAAAACAATTCTAAAAAATATTTATAATATAAAATGTAAAAAAATGCCAAACTTTTTCATAGTGGCTAATGGAAAGACATGCACGTTTTCACTAGTTATATATAAAAAAGAATTGTGCATTTTAGAATTTATTATAAAATATAAACACTTAGTTTGTAAAATTTAAACTTTTATTTTAACTCATTTTACAATTTAAGTTGATACTTTTTTTTTCACAAAACAATTTAAGTTGATATTTAATTCTTTCAAAAAAAAAAAAGAGTTGATATTCAATTGTTGGGTTACGGGATTATTTGACAAGCCTATTATTAACCACAAACCCTAAATTAATAACTTGGATAGCAAGTTAGTTTTTATTTGGCGGCCGAAGTTGTTCGTTGCCCTGGTGAGAAAATCATCGTTGTTTTTATTTTATATTTTTTCTGTTGTTATGCATAAACCCCTCTTCATCTTGTTGCATAAACCTCTATGTTCTGTAGAATAAAAAAGTTGTTGCGTTTTCAGAAGAGTTTTGGAGAGTATAATGTCTGTTAGTTATAGATTAGGGTTTGTTCGAATTGACTTTGACTTATTTGAGCTTATCTATTAACATAAGTTTTATGAGACTCTTTGGGAGAACTTATGACAATTTTTAAAAGCTTTTTTCAGCTTATTTTCTTAAGTTCTCCAATGTAGTTTATAGAAACAACTTATAGCATATAAAAAAACAAATTAACTTTAGTTTATCTTTTGCTATAAAAATAGCTTATATAAGCTTATCCATTGTGGTATAAAGCTGTAAATAAGTTGTTCATCCAAAAACAGGCACTAAAATTATGTTAAAAGTGATTTTCATATAAGTAATTTGGACATTATTCGAGATTTTTAACAAAAACATAAACATAAATTATGATTAGAAAAACATTCATGTTGAAATACTATACATGGCAAACTAGTTTTTTATTACTAATATGGTTAAAAATGTATAGACACCAATGAATTATGTTTTTCTCGGCATATTATAAGCTTGAGGCCAAAGAGTTATATTCATTTCACTTCCAGTGTTGTGCCAAGACTTTTATTTCCTTCAAAAACAATTAGCAATTGGAAATTTGGAATTCAAAAGTTATTCAATAAATTTGTCTTACTTTGTCCCCACATTCACTACAGGTTTACAAGTTTAGAATTTTACTCTCATAATTAAGCAAAACTGCTACACGTGATCATGCTCATGACCATGAAGAAGACAACAATGCTGTTTTCATTGATCAGTCTGATATTATCCATGAAGTTCCCTCCGACGATGAAGTTCTTCCTGATGCTGGTGACGCCGACGATCTAGGTGGCTCCCCTGGCAACTACAGTTCCAGTTCAGACTCTGATACCGACATCGGTATGAACTTTTATCTTAAAATTTTAAATAGGGATTACAATTTTTTTTCTTTTATGTTTCTTTTATATTATACTTTCACACTAATGTTAATATCTAGGTGTAAGTTTTATTTCAGTATTATATTGATAAATTTGACAGTGATATTGTTTTAAATAATATATTACAGAAGAGGTTGATGATGCTGAGCACATATTCACTGGTCATACTGGTATGATTTCTACTCTTTTTATTTATGTTTCTTCTTATGTTGTTTTGGTTCTGACTGAGCCCTTTAATTGGGCTTGAATTAAATTTAGGATTTTACATTTCATCGATAATTTTTTCCTGTTTTCCTTTTCAAATTTTGAAGTTGCACACATCATATATGTGCAAGGTGTTGGAACAAATTTATGATATACTTTTTTTTATGTTTTCTTGGATTCTTGTATAGAGTCTATTCAGTTGCCTGCAGCCCAACAGGTATGACACTGGTTGCAACAGGAGGTGGTGATGACAGAGGATTTCTTTGGCAGATCAATAATGGAGATTGGGCTTCTGAGCTTAATGGTATATATATCTTTTTCTTCTTCTGAAAGGAAAATATTACTGGTTAGTTTGTTAGGGGACGGGGGGAAATATTAGTAGGCATAGCAGAGGTCGAATCACGGATCTCCTACATAGAACTCCTTTGGCTTTGATGTTCCAACCCAAACGATTGGGTATTTGTATGATACATAGCTATTGGTGGGTGGATTTTTACAATTTAGTACAAGTGTGGCATGGCATGATAGTTCATTAAGTCAAGATTGTGTTTCTTGCAATCTCCAAGTGAGTTTGCTTTGCTATTAATTTTGTGCAGGTTATACGGATTCTGTAACTAGTTTAGGTTTTAGCTATGATGGAACGTTTCTGGCATCCGGAAGTTGTAATGGAACTGTTAAAATCTGGGATGTATCTGGAAATCTGAAAGGTACACTTGATGGCCCTGAAAAGGAGGATCTTCATGTAAGATTGTAAAATATTTTTTCCCACCTTTTCTGCTTTAAGTAATTTCTAAATTCTAAATTGCGTCAAAAAAAAAAAGTAATTTCTAAATTGGTTGCCATTAAATCTTTTAGTGGCTCAGGTGGCATCCAAGAGAAAACATACTCATTGCCGGTTTTGATAAATCCAACATGGTTTGGATGTGGAAATGGAATACTGATAATTTTGCCGTTATTATGACATTTAATGGTCATGCTAGTAGGGTAACCTGTGGTGATTTTACTCCCGATGGTAGTAATCTATCTTCATATTGGGCCATTTAACTGTTATGATTTATATTATGCATTTTTACTGTTTTTATTTTCTTCCATTTGGTACCTCAGGGAGAATAATATGTACTGGTTCTTACGATGCAACCTTGAGAATATGGAACCCAGAAAGTGGAGAAAGCATTCACGTTGTGCGAGGTAATGCGAACTTGACTTTATAGTGTCTTTGCTGTATCACAGGCTACTTTAATTATTATTAATACCCAAAACTACAATATAAACTTTAAGAAGCATTTTACACCGATAACACCTCTCCTGTCTAGAAGAGAGCCTGCAATCTTTGTCGTTCATATTTGTCTGATTTTCTTACATGAAAGAAAAGGTATATGTGCTTGCCTCTACTAGAAAATGTGAAAATCTGAGCATTTCTAAAGAGTGGATGAAAAAAAAGGTATCTATGTGACGGCAGAGACTAAAAAGACATTCATCTGATACGACTGTGTTTCAGAACGATTGGGTGAAACTGCACTAGGTAAGTAACCAGATGTAGCGGGAGTTGGGAAAAGAGCCTTATTACCAATAACGTGATTAGACTCCCCAAAATCGAGACAACAAGGTAGATATATGGTGATACCGTGTGTTTAAACTACACAATTGAGTCGATTTTATATAGGCACAATAATAAATTCAAAATTAAATAAAGAAGATATTGTCCCTATTTACATGATATGATGTGCTTATACATTAAATACAAAGAACATCATATATTTTCAACACTTTCATTTGCGTCTTTTTCTATTAACCTGCTAAACTTTACTTTTCTAGGTTATCCATACCATACCGAGGAACTAACATGTTTAGCAATAAATTCGACTTCAACTATTGCTCTTACTGGTTCCGAGGATGGATCTGTTCATATGGTGAATATCCATACAGGAAGAGTATGTATTTTCATTACATTTGATATTTAATGTGCTATTTTCTATCAACAACTAGTCTGTTTTGTGCATATCTTTTTGTGTGTGTCTTGAGTTATGTTTCTAAAATTTGATACACGCGGTTGTTGAGACATTTAATGAGATATTGCTTAAAAACATGTTTATAAATGAGAGGCATCCCTCACCTTACAAGTTGTTCTGTAAGGATGAGATAGGCCCAAACTCAAAGCCTAAGTTAGTACCAGAGCCTATTCATGATCCATCAGGTCATTCACTATCAGCCATCGGACCACTTGAGTCACACTCCAAATGTCCAATTCCAATCGTGAGGGTGTGTGTTGAGAGTCCCACATAGCTTGAGATGTGGCTTTAATGTGTTTATAACTTGAAGCATCATTCACTTTACAAACCAGTTTGTAGGGTTTGCTATGGCCAACCCAAATTCTAAAAATTGACATTAGTTTTAACATTTTGAAAGTTTACCTAAACGTCATAGACAATTGTTGCTTTAAGCAAATAATGGAGCTTGAAATCCTTTATTCAAGGGCTAAAGGGGAAAAAGCATTTGAACATGCATGAGAATCAGATCAAAGAGCATTTGGTACCTTTCTTGAAATAATTTTGTTTTCATGAGCCAGATTAGCCTAAATGATTCTCAGTATAACATCTGGAAGCCAGCTGCTAGCTTATCCACAATATGAACAAAACTGCCATATTATGTCACCCTCTATCTCTAATATGTGGAGATAGTTTATTAGTTGATTTATCAAAATGATTAATCAGAAGTTTGGCTTGGTGGCTCTGTGACCTAGCAGCACCATGAGCTCCTTGAGTAGCCTAGTGGCGAGAGTCCCACACATTAAGTGTGAAGAAGTGGAGAATTGTGGATTTGAACCCGCGCCCCAACACATCAAACTGTTTTTGGGTTTGATCATACAAATATAACTACTAAAAATAATGTTCATACATAACGTGGCCTGTGTAGCGCCGGAACAAAACTGAAAGATCCCACTAATCAAGGCCTGAAGCGTTCATCACTTATCCCTGTGCTAATTGTTTTGTTTGTCTCTGCATGCTGCAACTTTATTTCTTTCTAAAAGGATTTGAGCATATAAATTTAGCTTTCTTCTTGGTTTCTAAGAAAAGTTATATCCTGGTTGACAGGTTGTTAATACCCTGCCTTCTCATTCAAATTCCATTGAGTCAGTTGTATTCGCACCAAGGTATGTTTTAAGAGTAGCAAATTGTTCATAACCTGTATATATGTTCATTCGTGCACATTTTCATGTATCCTTTTCAGTTCATGCATGTGTATGGTGGAAGTTTTATTTGATTCAAAGGTTGTCTGAAGAACAGTAACATACTGAAGAGAAAGAAATAGTCTTGGCACTTGGCAGTGACAAGCAACATAAAATCAGGGTCTGTTGATAAAAATGAAACATGACCAGCTCACTTGATTTATGGTATAACACAAATATTAAAAGTAGTTCCATCGTATTTTCAAAGAATAATAGACTGCGAAGTGACCTAATAAACCTTTAATATGAATAGTTTGTACACGTGAAAACTATGGCCATCTTTTCATCGTAGGCTTTGAATTTCATTGATCTACATTATTTCAACATTTCATTAACTGTGTTTTTTTTAATGCAATGATGATTTGGACCTTGTTCTCCAAATTTAATATGAGCCGCCAGTAACTGTGTTCCTTAAAAACTGTATGACAGTGGTTCGTGGGCGGCAATTGGAAGCATGGACCAAATGATCATATGGGATGTACAGCACTCCTTAGCTCGAAGCACTTGTGCGCACGAGGTTTGTTGGAATTTCACTAAGTGCAAGTGACATACTTATGCATTAGAGACTGAATGAACTCTGCAATTACTATACTTATATTTGGAAATGTGAATTTTCTTTTATATGTCTGATGAGTGAAATTTTCCATCGTGGGCAGTACGGAGCGACATGTTTGACATGGCTTGGCACATCATGTGTAGCTACTGGATCTAATGATGGAGTTGTGAGGTTATGGGATAGTCGGTCTGGTGAATGTGTAAGAACATTCAGAGGGCACTCTGAACCCATTCAATCTCTTTCTTTGTCTGCAAATCGTGATTACATTGTCTCGGCTTCTATGGATCATACAGCTCGTGTTTTTGACGTTAAAGGATTTTGTTAAGCAATCCATATTTACTCAAGTTATTTTAGATCATACAGCTTCTTTAGATCTCTTTCTATTTTTTAAGGTTATTAATTATGATGTTCATACATACTCAAGTTTATTGTTTTATGGCAATGGGATTCATATATTGCGAATAATCCATATTTATTTACAAGTTAAAATAATCACAAGAAATGATGAAGCTTCGTAAAAGCTCCTATCTGGTTATTTTGTTCCTTCCTAGACCTCGTTTCAGTGACTTAGTATACAAAGACCGGAGTCCAAAAGTCAAGCAACAAGTCAAGGCAAAAAATTATGTTTGCTCACAAGTGCTATATGACTATTGTTTAAGCATTTCAAATAAGATAATTATTCATTAAAAATGTAAAAATACCTCTTCGCAGTGTATTAAATACACATACTAACTTGCTAGTATAAAACAATGCTTAAACAATACTCATATAGTTGGAAAATTCAATTTGTGGACAGAATAAATTAACATTGTGACATTCAATTTAATGACTACTATCCGTCAAATAAATAAATAGTAATAAATAAAATTAACATTATTCTATTTATGAAAGAAAAAACCAGATTCATATGGAATGCCTGTATTTGTCAACCATTGGTTTGCTTGAATAAACTCAGCAGCTGTAAAACTCATCATTTCACTTTTCCAATTCTGAGAAATTGTTCTATAACTCTCCCAATGAACCCTCATATCTTTTCTTGCACCAGGGCCTCTGTTATTATACTCTCTAAACGTTGCTGTATCAATTCCATAATTATCACTAAATTTACACCAACCTTTTGGACGTATAACATCACCAAGAAATGATTCCATTATGATTGTTCTTGAATATTGATTACGCGGAGTTCCCAAACATGTCGAACCAACAAGACTTTTATCACTGATTTTGCCTTGTTCTGCTATGATGGTGCAGTTTTGGATCACAAGTCCAGTTTTCTCATATTTGTCTAATCTTGATTGAACACTCACCACATTTTTTCTTAGAGCTAAGCTAGAAGAATTTCGATGCTTCACAATTATATGCGAGTTTTGAATTATAGTTGCTGAGTCTCCTTTGATGATGTCTACACTGCCATGAATTTCGCAGTCTCTGTAGAATTGGCGATGCGCGACTGCGTATAAGCTTCCTTCTCCACCGTCAATTTTGCAGTTGAAGAATGCTGCATGATCAGAAAGTACAAGGAGTGCTGATGCTCCTGGTACACTAGCTGGAGCTATGAAACCCATATCTTTGCAGATGAATCTTTTGCCCTTTACAACTGCATTTCACAAGAGTCAAAATCAAATGTTATGTTATGTGTGTGATCAATTGCTTCTTTAGTCCCTGTAAAACTAATTCTCATTATTGATGATTATCATTTTTAGTCTCTGTTATCAATCTTTGTATATCAAATGGTCGAAAAAACTTAAACATTTTGTTAGTAGCTGTAAAAAAAAAACTTAAATGTTAAGGTTTTTATTTTAGTCCTTGCAAAATAAATTTTTATTATTGATGTGATTAACATAAATAAATGTCACGTATTATTATTAATCTCTCTCTATCTTCCTCCCCCGACTGTCAGCACCTTTGTTATTGTGTTGCGGCATTGGGAAAGAAGATGGAGACGAGTCCAAGTGACAATAATAATCCTGCGAAATAGTGATATGTATTTTTATATATCGTTAGCGCAAAATAAATGTAGATTAGAAACAAATACTAAAGGGTCAAAAGGCAAAAACAACTATATTTGCAAGACTAAACATATATTGAAATAAAATAAAAAATGTGACACTAATTAAAGGCATATTGTTTAGTGTTGAGGAGATTAAGTTAATTACCAAAAGTAGCTGACCGAAAGGGGGTTGTAATCTTGGGGTCTATTGATTTGATTCCAGTGACAATGGTATTCATAGGGCCATCACCATACATGAGAACTTGGTCTAAATTCTTAGGTACCACCACTTTTTCCTCATATTTACCTTTCGTCACATAAATAACACATGAATTATTTCTATTCTTTGCACAATAATTTAGTGACTCAGTTATGGTTGAGAATTGGCCACTTCCATCTTGAGCCACAACTATTCTTGTATGTTGAACCTCAATAAGTTTGTGCGCAGCTCTCAGGTTCAATCTTTGAAACCCATCAAGTTGTTGAACTTCGATTTTCGGCCTCTCCACAAAATTATAGACAATGGCTAATGTAATCCTTGTTAGAAGAATTGGTATTTTCAAAGAATACCCCAAAACCTCGTAACTATTTGTTCCCACCAATTCATTTACACAAGTTTGTTGATATGAAATGACAGCACTTAGGCTACTCATAACATCATTTGGATATATTTGGAATATATCTTCAATAGACGAATTTGCCAGCTTATACAAAGATTCTAGTTCATCTTTTCCCATATTCAACAATTCCAAACAATCTCTATATGATTGTGCCTGCTGAGGAGTTAGGATTTTTTCAAGGTAAGGTTTTGGTATGTTAACTAATAATAATTCTTTAAGGGTTGCATTAAGAGCAGCTTTTGCATAATCCACAGCCGTTGCGGTTTCACCTACGCGTTTTAAGACACGGAGACAAGATTCTGGTGCTTCTGTTTTTGCACAGACAGAGTTAAGGTTCTTCATAGCTGCTACGTTTTTGGAGTCACCTACGTTGGCAACAACAGCAATGGTTACCAATGCAAGAAGCAACATTGAGACACCCATGATTACTATGTTTGAGACCCATTCATCATCCTCTTTTGAATCATCATCCGTTTCATTATGAACGTTTCCAAGACCCGAATATTTCATATTCAAATTAACTTACGTGATTTTTAAAAACTTGATTTAATTTACTATACACGTAATAATGAATTTATGATAGCAATATGATTGATCCAGAAACAATGTGTTGAAGGATGAAAATGATTATGGATTTATTTTCCTTATCATATACAGAAGTTTGGTGCCTTGGTGGTCTTCGCTAGCTACACTGACAGAACAGCTATTTTCAGTTGGCGAAATTACATAAGAATAGACAAATGTTTATCTGAGACCAAGATCACTAGGTATGAAAGTTGTAATCCTACATTGATTGGCTGAGACGATTTGTGTAGTTATTGATTCAGGGAAATATTGCAACAAACCTTTAAAATTGATTTATAGAAAAAAGTCTGTATTAATTTTAGCCAATGGATTAGACATGCGAACAGCTCATGCTAACCAATTCTAGGATTTCCTCCTAATTTCGTGTCAAAACCATCCATAACATTTAGTTTTCCTGGTCCTTTATTAAAGTATATAGGAATCAATTTTTGAATAAACTTAAATGCAATTTTGAGCCACTTGTTAATTTTTGACACCCCATTTATTAAAACTAATTTTTTGGTCCTCCTATTTAGAAAGAAAACGGATATTTTTGTCATACTTCTCTATGGATGATGTGATGTACTCATTAATGACATGAAAATAAAATATTATATAATTAAAGTACCCTAACTTGTAAAATTCAATTGAAGAACCTTAACTTGAAAATTTTGAGAATTTTGCAAGTCACGTTCTTCACTTATACAACCATTTTATTTTCACATTTTCTTTTTAAAATTCTAATTATTAAATTTGTTTTAATTTTAATATTAATGACGTGGAAATGAGGTATCTTATAATGGTATCATGTAAGTGATGTCATGTAGAACTCACATCATTAATGAACACGCCAAATCACCAAAAGAGGAGGGGACCATAAATTTTTTAAAATAGAAAGGCTAAAATGTTGGTTTTAGAGAATACAAGATCAAAATTACATTTAAGCGATTGAGTGTTGAAGAGATGCATAAATTTTAGTTATACGATCAAATCATCTCCACTTTTCTATTAATAACAAACATCTACGTTTCACTTCATCAAAATCCATTAGACACGTGCATTATGGGCGCGCATATGGTACAACTTTTAAAAAAATAGATTGTGTTGAAAAAACCTAGAGATTTTCATTTAAGAGTCAAAAATGATTTTTGTTTTTTTTTTAAATCCTAAACAAGCACTTAAAAATAAGAGTGATTTTTAATGAAAAAAATATATTTTCCCTGAAAATAATCTAAAACAAACACACCCTAGTTTCAAGGTTTGAGATTTACTTTGTTTTAATTGGAATATTGATCTCTTGGGTAACTGAACCATTGGTTGTAAAGAACAATTAGCAAAAGCAAAAGAATGAGTGATTTCTCAAACAACTTAAAAAATAAAATAAAAATCAACAATATCAAGAAGTTAGAAGGACTCTCGGTCAGCTAATCAACCTCATATCTTTTTAAATAAATTGATTTGCAAAAACAAATTTCAATCGTTGAACCATTAACCTGTCAAATGTCTATTGGAGAAGCAATGAAATGAAGATCTCCATGTCCAAACAGCTGGCTTTATACCTTTGCAATATCATTACCATGATGCAATGAAAAATTTAGATTGCAAATAACGAGAATGGTACAACAAATACAAGTGAAAACTGATAATAACAAGGTTTTGATAATTGATCCGATCAAACAAATTGATCGCTATTCCAGTTCTGAGTACATCTAAAAAGATATGTCCAATACAAAAAAAGGTGAAAATAAAACATTAAACAACTTATTTATAAATCCAAAGCAAATCTAAATTTAAATACGAATTATACATGCAGCTACCACTGACATTAAGAGGCAATAGAAAGCAGAAAGACCAGAGACCAATTCGCGACTAAATCACCAAATTCAGTATATAGATCCAGACATCCAAAAGCTGTATTTCCGGATAATAATTCAACATCATAACTCTGTAGGTACCATCAGCAACAAGAAATGCAACGGGATGCGCTATTTCACCATTTTGAATCATGTTGAAAACTCAATAACGTGATTTCTCATAATCAAATTCCATCATAATAAACATTACCTTGTAATTGTGTTCAGACAGCAAATTAAGAGTTTGATGCAGAAGTTCGAGTGCAGTTCCAATCTTGTGCAATTTTAAGTGTTCTTTTTTCAGTAATTAACCTTCCTGCAACATTTGAAACTTCGAAGACAGAGGCGTCAAATGAACAAATTCTGGACTTCCATTTTACAATACACCCTGAAAAATCTGACTTGGTAGATCACTTAAATGTTAAACAAACAGCTCCAAGGTTGGTCACCAAGATAGATTGAAGGTCCATATCAAATTTGGGAAAAACACATTTGGCAAATATCTCGACGTATATCAAATATATCACTAAAACGGATCCAAGTAGTTCCATCTAATAAGGAAGAACTCTCCAAGCAAAATGTATATTTGTAGGAAGACTGAAATTGAGCAGAAGCTTAAGACACAGGAAGGCAAACTAATTCCAAGATAGATCCACTGTGATGTATAACGGGGCATAGTAGAAACCTCAGCAACCATACCAAACTGTAGTAATTGGTATTTTTCGGGTATCGTCAAAATGCTGCTTTCATTTTTCTGTTTTCATTTATCTCCAACGACGAATTGAAGGCATTGAAATAACCAAAAAAGATACTTGTCATACTTGAATACTAGAGTTCAACATTACTACCTATGGTTTGATTCATACGAGAGAAACGAGAATCATTCGAATAATTACTGGTCCAACTGGCTGGTGATATATTCAATTACTTTTATGAGTTTTCTCTGGCTGCCTTTCAAGTTTCCATTACCATAATCAGGGTGCTGCTATGCGTCAGAGGTGACCCCTGAATCGGGGTTTGACTCGGGAAGAGTAAGGATGAGTGGTTGCCAGCCAGACTGCTGATGAACTATCCATTTTTTATGGGTTATCACCATGTTCAATATCTGAAGGACATCTCCCAAAGCAAGATCTTTAAAACACATGCTCTTTATCACAATACCTGCTTCATACCTAGAGAAATAGAATAGACTAATCAGAACGCGGGGACATCTTTTGGGAAATGAATATAATCTATTTTATTGGTCAATTAATATATTCTAAATTTAAATATTCTTACTTGCACTGTGTATCCATTATTGCCGATCTACCAGCAGGGGTTGTTAGAAAATTTTGAATTTCGTCCCAAATTTCTTTGGAGTGCTGTTTAGGATTTCCACCTAAGGGATTTACACACTTCCAGAGTTTGTCATTCTTACCAACATACAGCGTTAAAGCACCTAAATTTTGTTTTACCACCATCTGCTGCTCCATAGCACTCTCCAGAGCTTTCTTAACATCAGTGTTGCGATGCTTGGGATCTCCATAACGGATGCTATCAGTTATATTCTTCTCAGTTGGCATCATCTTGGCATTTTTTAGTGAGTTCAGGGCCAGTAAAACAACACCTATAAGGCCTTGTACATATTCAGAAGGTTTAGGACAACCTGAAGATCCCCACTTACCATTAGAAGGAAGTTTATTATTAGCCATTGCTGTCGAGTGTGTAGGTTGATATTCTGGACCATGTGGATAGCCTTGTGTGGTACTGCTATGCACCATATGTCCATTTTGTTCATTCGTTGATCTTACCGGAAGTGGAGCACTACTCTTAGGATTCGGTTTCAAATCTCCACTCCGTTGCGAAACAGTGCGGGGGTTATGACCATTATTGGGATAACCAGATATGTTCAGATTGCCAATATCTGGCACAGTTCTAGGTGATCCTGTACTGAAATTGTTTCCAACAGTCCTAGGTGGCACCAGTGTTGTTGCAAAAGTATGGGAATTTGGAGAATATGAATTACTAGGTGCAAAAGGAGGTTGCAATGGAAAACCGTTTGGTCTTAATGGCTGGGAATATGGATTTTGATGATTCCCCTGTTGATTTTGATGATTTCCCTGTTGATTTTGATGATTTCCTTGTTGATTACCATTATTGCTCCATAATGGATCAGAATTGGCGCGCTCAAAGTTTGTGGTTGATCCACTTTGAGAAACATTTGGATTATAGTTGCCAGGTCGATAATTGTTTACATTATTACGGTTATCTTGAAGTCCAACTGGGGGTGGATTCATGGCTTTCGGTCCATTTGGTTGACTCGGGTTTCTCCAAGTTGGTCTACCCTGATATCTAGAATCAAATCCCCTTCCTCCGTTTTGAACATTTGAATTTCCAGCATGAATTTCAGAATAGGGACCCCCCTGTTGCTGTGTCTGAGCAGCATTTGAGACAGGAACTTGTAGAGTTTCAGAAGACGGTAAGAAGCTACTATTACTGAGTTGTTGTGTATCACCACTGGTTAGTGGAGGTCCTCCAGCTAAGAGAGTAGTCCAAAGCCAGACACTCTTAGCTGCTGCAACTAGTGGTGCAGATGCTTTTTGAGGTTGTGCGAGTAGAATATTATACCTCCTCATTCGCAGTTGATGGAGGGCATTAGAGAAATCTCGATCACCCGAAATCAATAAATAATTCGCAGGTGCAGGGTTGTCCACTGCCCAGAACAGCATGTCAACAAGGATCTTCTTATCACTTGCATCTTTCACACCTATAACCAAACATGAAAAAGGCTTTCAGCACAAAAATAACCAAATGTATCAAAATTTCACACTATTGATTTGTGGTATTTACTGTGAACAAATTTCACACTACACATGTATCAAAATTTCACACAATCAATCTACACAGTAAATAACCAAATTATCAAAATTACACCTCAAAGCTTCGAGAAAGGAAGAAAACATCTGATTTGAGATGTTTCTAAAAATTTGAACACAAATGTATCGAAAATTTGTTCAAAATTTCACGCTATCAAGCTTCTGCACAAAAAATTTACCAAATGTATCTAAAATTTGTTCACTTGTTTATGTTACACCTCAAAGCCTCGAGAAAGGAAGCAAACAAGTGAACAAATTTTAGATAATTCCATAAATCAGATTTTTAATACCATATAGACAAGCCGCATCACGTGATAAATAAAATCCCGTGAAATTACAGCAAAACACATAGGAACCGCACCGCGCAATTACTGCAACACACATCGCAACAGCCACCATGTCCGCTATCACAACAGCCACATCAACCTCGACCACAATCACAATTTAAAACCATGCTTCAAATCAAATCACCTTATACTGAGAAAAAATTCAACAGAATTTGATTCTTTTTAATTGAATAACAGTCCACGTTGCTGATTCTCGTCAAAGCAAGTTAAGTACTCACTTACGGCGTAAAATACCCAAATCAATCACAGAAATGAACTCATACGAGCATAAATGAATCAATCACAGAAATCAAAAACCGACAGTTCATAAATAATAACTGAAATCGCAATTCGAAAATTGAACAGAATCGAAGTGAGTTGGTTACCGGCGGGAACATGATTAAGTGAAATTCCGGTGCTAGAAAGCGCGTGCTGTACAGACGCAGGTATACGAGTGGTGTCACCATAGGCGGAGATGGAAACGGGACCACAATAGTTCATACGAACAAGTGCTGAACTGATATTCTGCGCAATTGCATGTGGATCGGAGCCTTTAGGAACATGACAGTTCTCTATATCCCACCATACCGATATCTTCGCCGTCGTATACTGCGCCTCCGCGTTAGTTGTCGCTCCACCTCCGCCCATCTGATCTTATCTCCGATCTTAATTCCACAAAGATCGATTCAAACTAACTATACAAAACCTAATTTTATCTATATAAGTATATATATATATATATATATATATATATATATGTAATAATTGATTTGATATTATACACTCATTGATTGATTGATTGATCGATCGAGGATGATTTATGTGACAGAAGAAACGATAGTATATAGTATATTAAAAGGGTAAGGTGAAGAGATAGAGGGTTTTGTTTTGTTTTGCTTAGTTAACTATATATGGTGGAGAAGTTGAAGAGACTACACACGAATCGGTTTTTATGGCTATCATTTTGGTGAATGAAAGATATGTACTTGCTTTGACTCTTTTACCCTTTTTCCATTTGCTGTCGTACGCAACGGGTCAGTCTCCGGGTCGGGTTTTCTTCTTGCGTATTGCATGGGTTTGGATTGAGAGACTTGAGGTGGAGAGTGACTCTCACAATTCTTTGTAATTTGTCGTTATCTTCGACTCGTGGGGTATGGGTAAGGTGCTTGATTCTTTCACTTTGCTTCCCTTCAGTTACTTCTATTTTTATATTTTCGTAACTTAACTTCATACAAGGGACTTTGGATTTATTGTTCTTGCAAGGCACCTTCCGGGATATTTCTCCAAATGAGTAAATAGGCGATTACTTCTCGAAATTGTAAATTTCATCAATTACTCCTTTGAAATTGTAACACTCATACTAAACGTATCTATAAAGTTTAGCATGTACATTATCTTTGGTACTAGATACATTAAAATTGTTATTCATGGGATTAAAATTGTTAGGCTAGCCCTTAAACTCCTATGTCTCTTCTTTGCTTATTACACAAGTATCTTTTGTGGGAATAACCCTGTAGAAGCACCAAAGAAAAATATCAAAGTTAGAGAGAGAAATTACTCGTTATAGTACATGTATTTTCACCCTGCAAATCTTCAAAAATTTAAATTTTATCAACTTTGCTATTTAATCTTTTACACATTAATTTTTCACCCTCACTTTTAAAATTTTCCATTCAAATTCACTCCACATAATATTTGTTCAAGTATATATTTATGAAAGGTATTATACCGAAAAATTATATTCATCCTATTCCGAAATAGTTATCATATAAATATATAATAATGTAGGTTCGGAAGCATCAAGTCATGCGTGATGAAGCACCTAGAGAAAAAATAATTACCAAAACAAGGTGATAGAACAGAGAAAATGATGTAGGTTCTGAAAGGTGTTTTACCTTATTCATCAGGTTCTTTCTCTTCTCTCACAGTCACACACGTCGACTACAACAGAGAAAATAATTACCAAAACTTCTCTAATGAAATCAATTTTTAAGCCTACGATTATGAAGTCGATAGAACACCATATAATCAGAGAATGATTTCAATTCCGAGAACCCAAAATAAGAAGTGAATCCAACACAACCTTAAGGTGAAACAACTCCGGTAACCCAAAAAACTTTGGAACACCCAGAAATCCTCGATCAAAATTCTGGTAAACGATTGAGAGGACAAACACAACCATATGGAAAAATGATTAACAACAACATTATGGATGATGCCTGCTAAATAACAATCAAATCGAATGTCTTGGGCAAAAAAGGGTGCCGGTAATGCTCACTGTTTATTGTGCGAAAGTTTTTCAGAAAAAGGTGGGGTGAATGTGTTTTTTTTCGACAAAAATAAACGATATTCGTTCATTCAAATTGATAAAGTACATCGATACAATACAAATCCAAATTCGCTAAAAACAAAAAGGATGAATAAGTGAACAAACTCACAACATCCATGTTAATAACATAAAACGGCAAAGTACCCATGCCTACAAATATGACTAATATGACTGTATTCAAGTCTCCAAAATACTCATGTCTCCGGATCTGCAAGGTTGACGATGCCAAAGTCACTGTCATTGATCAGATCTGCACTTGCTCAAAACTAATTTTTCAACCTGAATCAAATAAACACCGCACTAAGACGAGAAATCAAAATCACACCGCACAAAGACGGGAAATCAAAACAAATAGAGTCGATGAGAGACGACGAAATCACAAAAACTAACGAAAGAAAACAGAAAATATGTGAAATCACTTATTCAATTAAGATAGAAGGAAAAACAACTCGGAGGGGTGATTTTTTGTGTCAAAATTGACCCTAAATCACCGCTCTGACAAGAAAAAAGAAAAGAAAGGGGACGGCTAGGGTTTGAGAAGGAGAGAAGAGAGAGGAAGAAAAAAATATATGTGCCCTGAATGTTTGTTCAGTGTTTTCTAGAAAAATGGTGGGGTGAACAAGTGAAAGAGCGATTGAATTTTATTTTATATAAAGGGTAAAATTGGAACTGTGTTAAATGTTGGGGTCAAGGTATAAATGCAGGGGTGTGGGGTATAACTTCCTAGAGAGAGAGAGAGAGCTGTCAATTGGGCTGGCCTAACCCAGCCCGCCTCAACCTAGTGGCCCAACCTTTAGGCGAACATTTCTTTTTAAGCCCCCAAAATCTCCAAAGGCCCCCTAAAATACCGAATTTACCCTTTTATACAACATTAGGTAGATATATACCGAACTAGTTACGAAGATAACTACGGTATTAATTAGGGAGATATCTTCAGTACAACATGTTATAAAAATTGCGGCAATTATATAAGACATAACACAATTTTGGTACTTTTATTTCCCCTTTTGCACTCCACTTTAATTTTATTCTATACCATGCGGTTTTGGGATTTTCCATAACAATCATACCAACAAACAGTGTTAAGTTCACTCAATTGCGATCAATTAACAGGTATTTCTTTCTATCACATTGAAGGTCTGCATAATTTTCATTGTTTTGACATTGTCACATGCATTAATTATAAGAACAAGGCTTTTTTTTTGCTGTTAATTATTTTCAGAAAGCAGTTGATTTATACATCATGTTAATTAGCAATAGAAATAAAGTTAAAGATATGTGAATCGTACAAAGACAAAATTACATAAAATAGAATGGAAGTTATGGCCATAAAACAACTCTGGCAATTACTGCACAAATATGCGTCATGTATTCTTATGACGATGACCAAATTCCTATTGATTCACAAGAGTCTATATTCTTGTGATTCACAAATTCCTTTTGATTCCAACTAGTTCAATGTAAGGACCAAATTAATAGATCTCACAAATTCAAAAATTTCATAAATCCATTCAAATGTCATAACGACCAAGTACATAGGTTCATAAGGACCAGCTACATAGGTTCATATTCAACTTCTTAAAACATAAAACTCAAAACAATATACAAACATCACTCAGGCTGCGAACTATATTGCCTGACATTTCTCCGCTTACGCCTAAATGACTAGTACTGAGTCGCAGGCGTGGCCTGAGCTACAATCTGTTCCATAGCCATGTATAAAGGAGTGTCTGCATACTCCATATTTTGTTCAATGGAATTAATTATCGGGACCTGATACTGCAAATGACAGACAATGGCTCAGCACCATGTTCCTCCTCTAAGAGAACCTCTAGATTAGCAGGCCTCGACGGAATATTAGGAACATTAGGTATCAATAAAGGGCAAGAGACCTCGTAGAACCACGCCAAGTATCCGTTCTCTGAATCCCAATCACTGTCCACAAGTAGCACACAGTCTTCTTCAGAAATCAGATGCATATTATAATCCTGGAAAGCCTCTGCCTTCTGATGAATGCTCAATGTGTACGGTACGACAATAACAGGATTTCAAGAGCGGGTAAGGACCAAATGCCCTGATTACATTCCAAAACCACCCCATATCATCAACCTCTGGAGGTAATGCTTCTTTCAAGTCTATTATTCGCTTGGCATTGTTAAACACCCGAGGGGTTTTACTACTGTCCTGTGAAAAAAAATGGAGACAAGGAAAAAAAATCAATTTCCAAAAACGAACACACAAATCTAGTCAAGACATACAATTTACATAAAATATGAAAGCTATCAATATAAAGGCACTAAACTAATATGCTACCAAAACCAATAATAATAATGATGCAAAAGTGCTTAGTTAGCAAATCAGAATTGTTGTAAATGCATCAGCTTTGTGGTGAACATGGTGCACTAAAAGCAGCAACCAAGGTTAGTCTTTTAAATTTTCTTGATTTGGATTTGGTATGAAAATGCATTCAATTTTCTATAGATTTCATGGTTTGCTAATTTTGTTTGTTTAGTTAAAGATTATATGCAAGAAAACTTGTAAGAAAATCAAATAATTAAGGAAAACACATCATGTTGTGATTCTATTGAATTATCTCTTCATTCAATTACTTATTTTCTAATATCACTTTCCCAGTTAAATCAATTCTAGTTTCCTCTTACATTATCATGGCTCTTGTAATGTTTTCAAATAGTGTCAAGTTGAATTTTAATACAAAGAAAGATGCATATAACAACAATACAAGAAAGACCTTCATTTTTTCCTTCACAATGGGGAAATGGTAGAAAGACATTGATACAAAATAATTAGGTGATTAAAGACAGTCACATGATGAAATTTCAAAAGCAAAATTTCCTACAACTCTAAACTTCAGTCCGTCATTGAGTTAATGAAAACATGCTTCCAGAGGAGGTTCAATGAAAGGCGTGTGTGTGTGCAATTTATACTTACCGGTGAGACTCTGAAAAAGGTGCATGTTGACTTGAAATTTGATTAAATTGGTTAAATTTAATCACTTTTATAATTAGATTATAATTATATCAACAATGGCGATAGCTAGTTTTGCGATTATGATCTTTATTATCATATCCAGTATACCAGTGCATAAGTTGTAAACTTGTACTCATGTACAAATGGTACTAGAAAGAAACAAAGTTGAGGAATCCAATGTTAATATTCATAGAATGAACTTTATGTCACTTAATATTTTATGTCCTGCGTCACACATTGATGTCATTTGAAAAAAATAACAATATTTAACTATGTTAATTATTTCTTTACAAATTCAAAATAAATTCTTACCTCTCCATTCTAAATCTTTGCTGCAATATGTTGGCCAAAACTCGACAACAAAGACGTGTCAGAAGGTCCTCCGCCATAGCCCTCCTGAACCACTCTTACAGAAGGAGGTTGTGAACCAGTGAGCGTTTGCCACTTGCTCTCTGCGGACAGAAGCATCCAATGACACCTTACCATGTCGTGTCCTACCAACATCTTCATTATCCATATCTACTACAAAGAAAAACAAAATTTACTCATTGAGGCATTTTGCCGAACACTTGGAGCACATTATTGAAGTGACCATCTTAATGTTATACAACGAAAACATATTAATATTATTCATTCTACATTGCATCACATCTTATTAGAGCCAGACAACTTTCCAACTAAGTATCATGATAAGCAAACATGACAACACTCACATAAGTATAAATCATTGAATTTTGTTTCCTAAAGAGCTTCAGGATAAGCAATTTCCAATGGAGAATCAATTGGCTTACCTTAGCTTATCTAACAACGAGAGGTGGGAGAGACGAGAGAACCCAACAAGAGAGTAAACACAACGACGAGATAATAGAAACGTTAGGGTGAGGCGAGTGAGAAGAATTGAAATACTTGAAACTATTGCCATTTTCAACCTTCTCTTGGTGTTGTTGCTGCATATCATATTGAATGCATATTCATACTGCCCTTGAATACATAATTACTGATTCTCTAAGTAGGGGTAAAATAGGAATTTCGGGGGCATAAGAGATTTTATTTTATTTTTTTTTGGGGGGGGGCGATAAAGCAAATCTTCCCTTTAGGCCCATAATCCATTTATCGAATAAACCCTAACCCTAGTCTCCATTTTCTGCCACTATCTTCTTCAGTTTCTCCTGCTCGTGAAATCGCCGCAGGTACCTCATTCTCTCTCACCTTCTCCTTTCACATTCCAATCACAACTCTTGGTGCTTTTCTCATCGTAGATCTCAAATTTTTTCTACAAATTTCGCTGTTAATACTCTATTTGAATTAATTAAACCTTTCTGATTTATTGTTTTTTGGTTGATATTTGAAGGTAAGGTGAAAAAATGGTGAAGCATAACAATGTTATCCCTAACGAACACTTCCGCAAGCATTGGCAAAACTATGTCAAGACATGGTTTAACCAACCTGCAAGGAAGACAAGAAGACGCTTAGGTAGTAATTTTCTCTATAATTCTATTATTTTGATTAATTATGTTTTAATTATTGAAAATTGATGGGTTGTTGCATTTTCAGCTCGTCAGAAGAAGGCGGTTAAGATTTTCCCAAGGCCTACAGCTGGACCTCTCAGGCCTATTGTTCATGGACAGACTCAGAAATACAACATGAAACTAAGGGCTGGTAAAGGGTTCTCCCTTGAGGAATTGAAGGTAAAACATCTCTATCTTTAACTTCTGTGATTTTTCTTTTCGATGTAATTTATTGAATGTCTACGCATTATCAAAAAAGTGGTTTTGATGCTCTAAAATTCTAGATATTTACTTTTGGAGATTTAAAGAAAATATAGAAGCTGCTGTGTTTGTTTACAAAATGCTCTAAAATGAATATAGGATATTGGTCCAACACAATATGCCGTAATACTGACAGCATTGAAATGGAAAATGCATACATTTAGATATAACTGTTTCTGAATTTGCGAAAATGAAAGGCATGATGTAAAATCGTAGTGGTTTGATGGCCCTAAGATGTTGGATTTGTAAGCATGACCTAAGATGCTCTTCCAAATTTTACCAACACCATAGTTGTTGATTTACATATGATTATAACAACAGTGACACCATTTCTTAACTCATCTTAATCTAGACAAGCTCTAATACTAGACTCTCTCAAGATATGAACATCTACTAGTTAGTACCATGATTTAAACTCTACCAGTACCCACATGACTTATTTTCTTGAATAACAGTCTATATGCAAATGAATTTCCAAAACAAACAATGCACACACTGATCTACATAAAGTGCTAAACTACTCCAGTTCCTGAATCTGATAAAACTTGATGTGCCCTGTGTCTTGTCATTGCCATGGTCTTGGTAGCAATATCACTGTATAGAAACTGGTGTTCGTTTGCCTATAGAATCAATTGATGGTTGGCATAGTATTTTATGTTTTCTGTTTGATGTACTTCTGCGTATGCAATCCACATCAATACATAGAATTGCGTTTGCAAAATTCTATCTTAATTCCAGTACAAACCTGTTGTCAAGTGGACCAACCTGTCCATATGGAGTATTTTTTACCTATAGGATTGGCTAGCCAATTTAAATGAGTTTGTTTTTTAAGGCCCATGGCTGGCCTTAACTCGTATGCCGTTTAGGTACCCTGATCATCAAGTTTTAGGTCTATGCCTGGTTTTAAGAGTTTTTAGTTTTTATCCAGCATGGCCATCAAAATCTACTTTAGTTGTTACAGGAAAATTATACTTATGATATTACACCAATCTCCAATGCACGGAGGTTAACCTCCTTGTATAATCCATGATTTCTTTGCTTATACACCACTGAAAACACTAATCATATTATAGACAGTTTGAGACTGAATTCTTCGAATATTCCCAGTTGTGACCTGTTTCATATTCAATTCTGTCTAATTTTTGCTTCAAGATGGTAAAAGAGTTAAAGACCTTAGTTTGAGTGCATCTAGTATAGAGTATAACTATGTATTGTACTTTGATGTTCTGCTTTTTTACTTTACCTTGTCAATGGTTTATTTCTTATTTCTTCTATTTTATAATCTAGGCTGCAGGTATTCCCAAAAAGCTTGCTCCAACTATCGGCATTTCTGTCGATCATCGCCGCAAGAACCGATCCTTGGAAGGTCTGCAAGCCAACGTGCAGAGGCTGAAGACATACAAGGCCAAGTTGGTCGTCTTCCCAAGACGTGCACGCAAGGTCAAGGTAATGCAAATTGCGGCTATATGCTTTTAATATATGACCTTTTTCTTAATTTTGGTATTTGTAATTGGTGATAAATTTGAAAAAGAAAAAGCTGTGCATTATTCTTAATTTCTTAAGGCCTTGTTTTTTATTTCCAGGCTGGTGATTCCACTCCCGAGGAACTAGCAAATGCTACACAGGTTCAAGGTTCATACTTACCAATTGTGAGGGAGAAGCCATCTGTAGAGCTTGTTAAGATTACAGATGAAATGAAGGCATTTAAGGCTTATTACAAGCTTCGTCTTGAGCGAACAAACAAACGCCATTTGGGTGCCAGACTGAAGAGGGCTGCCGAGGCAGAGAAGGAAGACAAGAAGTGAAAACTTCAGGAAGTCTGAGTTCCTAATTTACCCTTATGATAGTTATTGCAAGTCAATTTTTGTTTGAGATTTTGTTTATTAAGAAATTGCTTAGTCTAAGACATGGATCACCGTTGCTGTTATTTTGTGAACTATGGCTATTCAAGTTTGTTGGTTTAACTAGCATTCTTGTCAGATTAGCATGTTTTATTTTTCATGGGATACTATCAAGTCTTTTTCTGCAGCCAAAAATCTTTGAAGGGTTGGTAATTTTGCTAGTATTGTCATAACTAGTAATAGCGAATTATATATTGCTTAAAATATTAGTGGTTTTAAATATCACATTTTTTATGTTAAAAAAAACATAACATTTTTTCTCTTGGTTTATGGATGTTTTTTTTCTTTTTATTTGAATCTGAAGTCAAGTTTCTTAGGCCAGATAAATCTCTGTATTTTGACATCTCTTCAATACAAGTTTTGATTGTGTTGTTTTAAAGGTGTCATCCATGTTTATTGTTTCTCATGGTCAGCCCATCTTTGAATCAAACTTGGGTGTTATAACTTGCTGTTGTGAAATTGCATTAGATTGGAAAATTAAGCAGTACCGTAATTTTCCAGATCATACGAACATGACTTTATGATTGCGTTTTATTGCTTGATTTGAATAATTCGATCATATATCTGTTTTTAAAGTGAACTTTAAGCGTTAAAATTGCATTTAACGGGTCACTACGACTCACTACATATGAATAGAAGAATCAATTATGGAGGTGATAATAAACAAACAAAATATATTTACAGAGGTATTAAATGCAAACGGGCAACAAACAACAAACTAGGTCGTTAACTATATTTTTAGATGACAAAACCAATTTTGTTAAACACAACATCCAAAGACTTAGAGAACATAACAATGTTATGCATGGCCGTTCAAACTTATTTAAGAAGGTCAACAACCTCTAGTTTTAGGAAACTTAAAGTGCCAAAACAAATGGTAGCATAACCCGTTTTATTATGTCACAACACATATTTTGATGCAACTTTGAAGACTGCTTATCCCACAGTAAACCCCGGTTTCCAACCCTACAAGGGATAAATTCCAGTCAAATCCATACACGTATGTTTTGTGATAGAAATTTTCAAAATATATTTGAAAAGTTACAATAGTTAAGTAGAGATCTTTTAGAGAAAATGTGTAATATTTGATCATTTAATCAATCTAACAATTCATGATGTAGGTTCTAAAAGGTATTTTACCTTATTCATTAAGTTCTTCCTCTTCTCTCACAGGCACATACGACGACTACAACAGAGAAAGTAATTACTAATACTTCCCTAATGAAATCTATTGTTAAGCCTACAATTATGAAGTCGATAGAACACCATATAATCAGTGAACGATTTCGATTCTGGAAACCCAAAACAGGACGTTAATCCAACAGACGCGAATCCAACACAACCATAAGGCGAAACAATTCCGGTAACCCAAAAAACCTTGGAATATCCATAAATCCTCAATCAAAATTCCGGTAAATGATTGAGAGAACAAACACAACTCATAAATTTTGGAGCTTTACACCTAGCATAAAATTTCAACCTATTCAAAGTATATTTTTGAAAGACCAACCAGAGTGATATACTTATTAGAATGATTTTCTACCATTTTGAAGCAAGCCAAAATTGTCAAATACCCCTTCTAACAATCAAAATGATAAAATACATAACTAATTTTCTTATATGTAGTGCATATTGTACTCAATTCAATATTCATACTAATCTACGTATAGTATAGTAAACTACGTATGGTTTCTTCTATTTGTGCAGCTTTTACATTTTTGAAGTCAAATGCTTTGATAATTTTTAACCTGAATTTGTAATTTGTAAAACACAATTACAAATGAGGTTTGGTTTCATCTTTCGAAACAAAAGCATATTTGTGAATAAACAGAGAAAATAAAATCTAGCAACAAATTTACTGTAAATGGCAATTTTTGTAAAGTAATAAAGGATATTTGTCTAACACAATATGCAGTAATACTGACAGCATTGAAATGGAAAATGCATGCATTTAGATATAACAGTTTCTGAATTTGCGAAAATGAAAGGCATGATGTGAAATCGTAGTGGTGATTCAAAAGTCTTCCAAATTTTACCAACACCATAGTTGTTGATTTACATATGATTATAATAACAGTGACATCATTTCTTAACTCAGCTCTCATACTAAACTCTACCAGTACCCACATGACTTATTTTCTTGAATAACAGTCTATATGCAAATGAATTTCCAAAACAAACAATGCACACACTGATCTACATAAAGTCCTAAACTACTCCAGTTCCTGAATCTGATTATAGCCAAGAGGTCCTCAGTTATTTCTGCTGTTGAAGTTCTTTCACTTAAGCTTGAGTTAAACAGATCAAGGAACACATTCAGCTATCGTCGCCACAAACTCTCCCTACTACTCTACTGTCTTTCTACACCTGCATGTAGAATTGTATAACAAACTACAGCGAGGAGATAGAGCATGGAAGCTAACTATGGGCTCATGCCGAGTCTTCCACTGACCAATAACGTCACCAGCACCATGCAGCTTAGCAAAGGTCTCAGACCAGTTGAATGAGAGGAATCCAATGGAGAGCTCTGAGGCCCAAAACCCACCGGAGATGAGGTAGTACCAGAGCTACGAAATATGAGAATTAAAAAGACCATGATTAGTACTCCCTTGTTCCATATCTATTGATTAGTGCACACATAGTAAAAAGTAATAAATCCACATACACATATTAAGCGAGTCTGTTTGGGATTGACGAATTTTAATTTATCTACTGAGATAAGCAATTCTGAAACTATTTTCATAAGTCATCCAAAGTGAAAACAACTTTAGCTTATATGAAAACAATTTGACTTTATTTTATCATTTGATATAGAAATAGCTTATACATAATCACATATATCATAAGCACTTATGCAATAGCATATGAACTTAATAAAGCTGCTTATCTAAACAAGGTCTAAATTATGCTTATTATCCCTAGTATTTGTCATTGATTGTGGTACATACTTCCAAGTTGTCTTTCCATCTAAGGTTTTGTTACAAGAAAGATATGGATTGGGCCTTAAAAACTAAAACATCAATAGATATTTGAATTGAGTTAGTATCTTATAGGCTTAAAAAGGATTCAAAGAATTCTTGCATAGTGAAAGCTTTTCCTTCACGGTTCTCACTTACCCGCCGGATGTGCCTGTGCCTGTGCCTGTGCCTGCGCCAGCTCCTCCTCCTGAAGATGATGGGAAGATGCAGGTACCAGAACCTAGTCACAATTCAAAAGAGAGTTCATCAAAATTCAAAACATGTCTTAAAATTTCATCAAGCATAATATGAAAAATTAGGATATAAAACTATTAAAGATCTTACTAGGATTAGTGTTAGTAATGGTAGCAACCCCTCCAAAGTCACAGCTTGTTGCAGCAGGATTCTTTACATAGTAGCTGTTGAATGCAAAAGAAGCATGGTTTTGAAGTGAATTTGGATTGTAACAGATACCACCTTGGTTTATTTGTGAACAATCAGTTCCTTTTGTTCCACAAGCATAGTCCAATGCTGTTTGAAGTGTAGACTGTGGTGTTCCAGGTTTAGCCACACACCAGCTACCTCCTTGAGAAGTAGGAGGAGGATTTGTGACACCTGTTCCTCCTGATAATGGTGATGGTGGTGGATTAGAATTCACTGGTGTTGTTCCTCCTGGAACTGTTATAGGAGGTGTAACAGGTACTGGTGAATTTGCTGGATTTGTTGGTGATAATGGAACAGCTGGTGGAGTAGTAGAAGGAACTGTGACAGGTGTTGCACCTGGATTTGTTGGAGAAACTGTTGTGACAGGATTGGTTGAAGGAACAGTGATTATTGTTGGTGCTGGGTTTGTGTCTTGAAGTTTTCTCCAAATCTTGTGATCTGTTTCAAGAAACTGAATCTGAGATTTTTTTTGAAGGAATCTTGCTCCAGAAAAAGTTGAAAATGCATTGGTTCCTGAAAAGAATGTGAAAGTAGCAATTATTAGAGTGTAAAAATAGCATTAAACAAGGTTCACAAGAAGAAAAATGATTGATTAGTTATTAGATTACTTACCAGAACAGAAGAGAATGAGAAAAGATAGGAACAATAGGCAAGTAGAAGCTGCTTCATTGGCCATGATGATGAAATAGTGTTTCTGGAATTTAGAATGGAGCTGTTGGAATGTTAGTGTGATTTATGATGTAGATGCAATGATTTTAAAAACTTAACATAGAATACAACATGACAGAAAAAAATTTAAAGGGTTGTCCTTGAACTAAAGGTATAAAGGTTAGGTAAAAAAAGAAGTGAGAAATGAAAGAATGAAAACGATGTTTTATGTTGTAAAATGACAGAGAAAAATATGTTTCTTTGATACTAAGGAAATGTTTTTGGTCTGATTTTTTTCACATGCACAAAGAAGCAAAATTAAAATGGCTTTATTGTTTCTTTCTTTGTATTTTCCAAAGCTTTAATACTTCCTTTATACAAAGTGCATTATCTAGCTGCTTCTCTTTATATAGTTGACACAAATTAATCATGTGCATTGAATTGAACAGATGTTGGTCTATGAGGGACTGGGACCCACACGCCTTGCTTTTTTTATCTGTTCCTGTTGAGCACAGAAACCACTTTGTGGCTTATGGTTAATGGTTAATGTTGAGATTTTTTATATATTTAATCCAGAGTATGCACACATAACTATGTTATAGCCGTTGGATTCCCTTCTGACTCAGTCATGAATGATTACTGGCTTATGTACCAACCTTATGATCAAAGTGGTGGCACATGACAAAGAGTCTTGCTTGTTAGGACATCTATCCTCTTAACCAATGTTTTAAAGATGTACTAAACTCTTCATGCGTATATTTTTATAATAAGTTTATTAACATGTGTCATTAAGGGTGCTAGTTAGCATTTGTCAATTAATAAGGATTCTTTAAATGGACTCAATATGTACATATCATTTATTTATTATTTTTTTAAAAAATACTTACTAATGATCCAATGACTCAATGGTAATACATTAATAGGAACTTCAATGGAGAATTTTTAAATAGATTCCACTATGTGTATATGTATTATGTCATTTATGTGTGCATTTAAAAAGAAATTAAATATAACCAAAATAACATGAATTTAAAAAGTGAGACCAATTTATAGCATTAAAGATAGTCGGTAACTAATATGTACTCATCTTTTTCTTCATCTAATGGGTTTGTAATAGGTTGAGCTCTTTACTAAGTAAATGACTCTCCATTAAATATGCCCTAAAGACACTCTTTAACCTTTCTTTTTTATATAGAAAAAGTTGTTTTCTAATATTTCAACTTGTGGAATACACAAATATCATAATAAATTCTTTGAACTTATTATCAAGTGTATTTAAAACATTTGTTAGTATTTCTTTGAAACAAAAAGTAAATAAATTCTATTTTGGGTAATCCTACATAATAAGAGTTTTTTTTTTTTTTTTTAAATTGAAAGAGTGAATAAGATGTTTGTTTGAAATATTTTATACTAATAAATAATAATATGAAATTTAAACTCTTAAAAAAATTTGTAATAAACGTTTCGCCATTTTGTATTCTGATTTATTTCTTAAATGTCTCACTTGAGTGATATAGAAAACATATAATATAGAAAAAGTAGAAAAGAAACAGATATGTAATGGGGCGGTGTGGTGATAAAGGAAAAACAAGATAAAAATAAAATAAAATTGGAGAAAGTTTCTATTTTAGAAAATAATTTAATTCAATGATGAGACCTTGATTCATTATAGCATGTGCATTGGGGTGTCGGTTTAAAGTATCTATTGAGGATTCGATCGAAAAGTATA
>Ga0315915_1000198_pt1 | contig 52773 bp, 31 predicted proteins | sample MpolbnodulesMG_FD_207738 | JGI IMG/M metagenome (GOLD analysis project Ga0315915, IMG submission 207738) | Medicago polymorpha root nodule microbial communities from Los Angeles, California, United States - branched nodules | ecosystem: Host-associated > Plants > Roots > Nodule | place: USA... | reverse complement strand
CAAAAAGAGTTTAGTTACTCATTGTCATGGCAACCTTACAAGGAGAAAAGAAGAGATGGAATGGAACCAAGCCATGATGTCTCACTGATCTTGTGTCTTCCTTCAATCCTTGTGCTCCTTGCTCCTTAGGTTCTCTCTGTATTTTCCCCTGTTTTCTCTCTTCCTCCAGTGGCCTAAACTATCCTCCCCAAATACCCCTGTTGAAATGAACAAATGGGCTTTTATATGACCTGTTCTGTCTCAACTCGCCTCGCGGGTAAGTTTGCTCGCCATGGCGAGTTGAGCTTCCTTCCCCAGTGGGTTTCTGTCACGTCAGCTCTGAGGGGGTTAGACCGCCTTACTCGCCTCCCGAGTAATTTCACTCGCCATGGCGAATAAACATGTACTTCTGCCTATTTCTTGCTGATGCTACTCGCCATTGCGAGTTGTAGGCGAGTAACTTCAATCTTCTGCCTTAGCTCGCCTTTGAGCTCGCCATGGCGAGTTGTCCTTTGCATTTCTTCATGTCTTCTTGCTTCTAAAGTGTCCAGGTGTGCATTTTCCTACAAAGAGTTGACATTAGATGTGAAAAGCATAATTGAGTGATTCTTTAATTTTGTGAGCTTTTCGCAGGATACTTGCAAACCAAGTAATCAAAGTGCATAAAATATATAGTCTATTTAACTCCTTTTTGACACTTATCAGTCATTATTCACCGACTTTTTCTTGTGGTCAATATATGTATTTGTTTCAGATCTAAAACACAAAAACTCTAGTTTTCTTCTTACAATTTTGGTAACACTTAAAAATAATTATTTTAGCTGACATCGACAATTATGCGATTAAGGTTTAGGCGAGAAAACCCCTTAGCCTAGGAAAGGTTAGACGAGGGCTAAGTTAGTTGAGTAAGGGAGAGTTGATTCTTTCACAACTCTACTAACTAAGAACACGGGTCTTAAGGATCTCAAACTTAGTCAAAGCTCAGTAGGACTGAACAACGATGCTTACAACCCACACTCCATGTTTATAATGCCACTATTCATAAAAGACAACGAGAGAGGAAGCACAATCATGGGGAAATGTGCACCAAGGATCATGTCATGAAGAACGAAGTTGAGAGTCGAATCAGTTTGTAACTTTTGATTGACCAATAAAAAGAAAAAATAACGATCATGTGCAAATTTCCGATCTATAGAGATCAATTTTGAATCTTGTAACTTTCGATCTAAATGAAAAACCTTCGAAACGGTCATCGGAAGTTACAAAACCTAACTACCGATCGTGTGTAGGGGTATTTTCAAGATTTTGGGGGGCCCGTAAGTAATTAGGGGACCCACAAAGCAATTCTAAAATGGCTAAAATTTTCATATCAAGTACAAATAGCCGTTCTCAAAATTCGTCTCCCACCGGAAGAAAACACCAATCACCACCGTAGCAAGGGTTCAACTTCACCACCTTCATTCACTTCACAATGAGGATGACAGTAGAACCAAGCTACTCACCAAGTTCAACAACTCCCAAAGAAGAACTTGAATGGCATCAATTACCAAAACACCCTCTCTTCTCCACAGCCACCACTCACGCCGTCGCTGGCAACTCCGTTTCACGAAACCTACTCGCTTATGACGGTGCCAACCGTCTCTATTTCTGGGACTCCAACAACAACCACCTCCACCGTCTTTCTCTTCGCCTCGGTGATCCTGATCCTACTTCCGTTCTCGCTGCTTCTCCTTCTAAGGTTCTTCTCTCTTTCTTTGATTCTTCGATTTGAAATTAGGGTTTTGTAAAATGGAAGTGAATGTTGATTGATTTTTGTGGTTTGTGATGGATTTGAATAGGTTTTGCAAACGGATATTGTGTTGGATTTTGAGGTGAATAGGATATCTATCAATAGGAATGGAACTGCGATGCTTCTTTTTGGGAATGAAAGACTCTGTGTTATGTATCTCTATGGACGTACTTCCAAGAAGGATGATGTTAACTTGATTTGCAGGTAAAAACTTCAATTATGAAGCACAATACAGGCACGGCATAGACACCAACACAGATGATATTTTGAGAGAATGACATGATTCAGGGTAATCACTTGCGTCAGTGTTGGACACCGACACATTTCGGATGCCAGACATTCCTTCAATCATAAGTTTCGGTGTTACGGAGAGTTTAAATCACTCATGTTTTCTATAAGATCATTATTCTGCTAAGCATTAGTGGCTTCTTATGAATTTGCCCTAGTTAATCATGTTTCAGTTATTCGTTTGTATCTATTTGTAAACCACCCTAGCACAACTAGCAATGCCAATATTGCTAGTTTGGACACCTTCACCCTGGTTCGAACCCGGGAACTGACTGTTGTGTGTGTGAGTTTCAGTGTTGTTTATTAAAAATGAATAAATTATTATTATCACATTGTTCTAGTTTAGTTTTGAGGTGTATTGTATCAGTAGAAATGAAATGGCTGTCATTAGTGTAATTATTTTGATGCTGGCTGGAATTATGAACTTTCCATTACCATTTTAGAGAGTTGTATTTACATTTTTTTGTGGGGTTTGTTTTTGCAGGACTATTAGTGTTGGTTCTCAAACACATCCGCTTGGAAACAATGATATTCGTGTATTGGAAGCCTCGTGGCACCCTTACAGTGATACCCATTTGGGAATCCTTTCTTCTGACTCAGTTTTTAGGTAAGCTTTTTATAATAATTTCTTTTATCTAGGCAAATGTTGGTGTGTGATATTGTTTATTTACTGTGTGCCTATGGTGTGACTATGAAGTGTGGATGTTGGTTGTTCAAACTTCATTGGGTCTTGTTGATTAATGTTTGACTAGGAATTGTATTGGAATAGGTTCAGAAGCAATAGTTTTCTTGCTAAGAACTTTGGGTGACCTAGTCCGGCAGTGTGCCGCGACTCAGATCCGAGATGGTATTAGTGGAAGGAGAGACTTCGTCCCATTAGGGAATAGCTGAACTTATTTATATAGGCAAGAATGTAACCTTTTCTCCTATTATGTGGGGAGCATGTAGCTAGAAACCGCTTCACCTACCCAGTCAATGCCCAGACCAAGTTTTGGAATGCATTTAATAGGGCACGTGCCCGAGATGGTAGGGTTCATGGGAAACCTGACCAAGTTGACCTCATCCGTGGCCTAGATAATCTCCTCTGTCGGCTGAGTTAATCTCCTACATGGGTCGAGATGATCTCATAAAAGCGGGCTAAACTCATGTCATGGTAAAAACATGACAGTCCGCAGCCCCCCAAGCATTAAACATGTAAGGTGAAATGCTTAAGAGTAATGGCTTATGAGCTTTCGTTGGTGAACTTTGCTTTTGTTGCCTACTTTTCCTCATGGTTGTCTTATTGTGTTGGTTTCACCGCTATGATGCATGTTCAGCGTCGATATGATATTTCGATCTCGTCTTAAATCATTAAACAACGACTTATAGTTTGTACAGCCTGTTTTAGTAACATTGGGGCCTTTTCAAAATCCTTTTGCGGTAATTTTTTTATTTTTTATTTTTAATTTCAAAAACCTTATTGAGAGTATTCTTGCAAGAACTTTTATGAGGTACCTTGCGCGACAACGGTATGCCGAGACCAAGGACTAAGATGTCTATGGTAGAATCAATGGCCTCCTCCAAATGACCCCTAAACGCTTTTATTTATAGAAGTGAGAGAGGGAGTTATTCGGTAGTGGGTGAATTCCGAGATCACGGGCTGTGATGCAGAGATAGTGAAGAGTGGGCTGAGATAGATGCTTTTATATCTATGACAGTTCACAACCCCCAAGCACGAGGCCTTTAAGGGCGAAGTGCATAAGACAATAAGCTGAGATAATAACCCAGTACCCACATTAATGAACTGTATTTTGATGTTTCTCTATGTTGCCTTTATTCACAGTTGCTTAAATAGAAACAATTGTGCTAGAAGAATTTTTGCCTATTGTATTCGAAACATACAATTTGAGAAGTCATGCTGTAGCCTATAGCCTCATAATTTAAGATACCGAGTTAATTTTCCTTGATGGCTTTTAACAAAATAATTTCGTCTCTTAAGACACTGATGGGTTTAATACGGTCAATACCGAATTGATCTCGTTTTGACAATTCATGCTGCCGAGATAACCTTGTTTTGACGATTTATTTATATACATGCACTCCTTTGGGGGCAGAACCCATTGGATTGAAGAACGCTCCTTTGTGGGTGAAACCCATCGGAACACTCGTATAGGGGCGGAACCTATTCGAGCATAAGGTCATTCTCAAATGACAGTTGACCCAATTTAGTGGAGTTTATCGTTGTTGTATCTGTTGAATTGTCGCGCATTTTCCTTACATTTTCCTGAAAAAATAGAGATCACAGAGGATGAACTTGTAGTAAGTGGGGTAAGATATATAGAAAATTTCATAACATAATCACAATATTATGACTATCGTCAGCGTAGAGTGTAGCTTTAATTCCTTTAGGGGGGTGCCGAGCTGTCAAGTCGGTGTAGGTTCGATATCTTTCGTCTTTTATCAGTGATTCGTTAGCTCTTGGCTCTTCGTGCTGTAACTCGGTTGTATTTGATCATTCTGACATGTCATCTCTTTGTAGTTCCTGCACTATGATCAACTTGATGCTCTGATTAGTTATAAAGGCATTGAGTAGTAAGTCGGTATATATTTAAACTAATGCAATGTTGAACTTCCTTTGTGCTTCCATCCCCTGTGTAGCCATACTTAAGTCTGACACGAATAAGGCATTAGTACTCCTACTTTCAAAAGCTAGATAGAAGTTGTATATAAAGTAGAATATCAGAGAAGTTATAAGAACAAGTATGATAATTATATCTCTTAATTGATGTATGGAAACAACGAGCAACAATGTAACTTTGTGAACTTCACCGTGAGGCTCACGCTGATCCTTGTTCATGGAGGCACTAGGCATCACCAATCATTCGATTTGCATGTACAAGATACAAAACTTATACGTCCTTAAAGCTGATCATTCAACACATGTGAAACTCTGAGTACCGAATCTTTGAAACGAATAGCACCTTCTAATTAGACATTATCGAAATATGGTTCTTATGGGCGGTTTAACAAAACATGCGCCAATTACAAAAACCACTTTTTTAATAGGCACACTTTCTCTTTGTGGTATTCCACCTTTTGCTTGTTTTTGGTCCAAGGATGAAATTGTAAATGATAGTTGGTTGTATTCACCAACTATCATTTAGACGTTGATATATAATTAGAAGGTGCTATTCGATAATGTCTATTTAGCATTACCGAATTAGAAGTTCCATAATTGTAAACAAACTACAATAAGTTGAACCCTATAGAAAAAGTATAAAATAGAAATAAACTAGATAGCTTCATGAAGTTTTACGGATAACATACATTGATAATAGTGAGAGAAAAACTTATGTATCAGTGCTATAAAAAGTGATGCTTCAGTGACACTAATGCATTACTGTCACCAATAAAATATTCCACTTAAATCTCAACTAACCTGCTCAACCTATAATCTTAATACGGGTTTTATAGGAGAAATTCAAAAAGAAGTTGCTATGAGAACTCTGGTAATCAGTGGTCAGATCAGATCACGTGACCTATTTTTCATGATACTTAAGAATGTTAGGTAATTCTCAATTCTAATGTAACATCCCCTATAATTATGAAACCATTTCATACACTACTTATAACTGAGACTGGAGTCACAATAGGAAAAATATCTGGTTTATGGATGAAAACGGTTTTCCCAAAAATGTCTTAAAAATACATCAAAGTAAACACAACATCATAGAGTTAAAACAAGAAGCACACGATGACTGTAGATACTCCACAAAGGAGGGACACATTTAGAAAATAATTTTTTTTTGCATATCCCATTGATCCATTTTCTACAATAACCGTTCCTTGATTTTATGTTATTTTTAAAAACTGGACATGTTATTTCGTGTCTAAATTGTTTCATAAGGTTTAGCCGTTCTCCTTTGATTTCTATGTATGTAGATCAGTATAACATCATTTACATAGCATCATTTGGTTTCACTCTTCCCAATGAATTAAACGCAATCAAGGTGATCGGCATTTCATGCAAAGCATGCTTGACATTAAGTAGTGATGCTAAATATAATAATTTTTATTAATGGACAGATGTAAAGGTTTTGTAGAGACAACAGTAAGACGAAAACATAATTGAATGATAGGAATAGAATAAAAGAACACAAACACCCGAGTATAAATCATTCACGAGCCTTTAAACCAACATTGGAAAATGAAATAGTAACTGTGCTCACATATCCAAAAGCAATTAAAACTAAATCATGATAACCAAAGAAAGAATGAAAATAGAGGAACGCAAACACCTGTTTCTTTCCTTCAATGATTTTGCTGACCGAGTATTGAGGCTTGATTCAGTTTTACCGGTCTCCAAGGTGGGCGTCAAATGTTCTTGCTAAGAACTTTGCGTGACCTAGTCCGGCAGTGTGCCAAGACTCAGATCAGAGATGGTATAGTGGTCGGAGAGACCTCGTCCTCTTGCTAAGAACTTATTTATGTAGGCAAGAATTTAACCTCTTCTCCTATTATGTGGGGAGCCTCTAGGTAGGAAACCGCTTCCCCTACCCAGTCAATGCCCAGACCGCAGACCGAGCTCTGGAATGAATTTGCAGAGTTAATAGGGCACGTAGACGAGATGATAGGGTTCATGGAAAACGTGGCCGAGTTGACCTCATCCGTGACAAATTATGAGGAAGGAAAGGTCAGTTTGATGTAATACTTCATATGTGACAAATTATTATTATTCAAGTTAATGTCCTACACATGTATTTGAAGTCTTAATGTGTTAATATAAGAGGATAACAAACTACCTGACATGCCCTCTAATTATATGAATATATTCTGAATAATATTCCACCCACCGTTAGCTAATATGTCTGACTGCTAAAGATTCTTTATGCATATATCTAATAGTTAAATTTTATCAATGTATATTAGCATATAATTTTTTGGCCTTCGATTGGGTTTTTCTCATGCATAAAATGTTCATTAACAAACAAAAATGTTCAGACCCCAAGTCCCCAACATTCCATATACAGATGTCTTTTGTTTTGTTTACATCTCTTGATTGAATAGGAAGCTATTTGACCGAGGCTTATGTTTTCACATTTCGCTCTAATTGCAAACTCGTCTCTGCAGGCTTTTCAATCTGGCTGTGGATCTTTTGGAACCAGAGCAAGAATATTATTTACAGCCTGCAGGGCCTGGTAGATCCAGAAATGCCTCGTCAATGTGTCCAGTCGGTTTTTCTTTTGGGGGAGACCACTTGTGGGACAGGTTTAGTGTAAGTTCTCTGGATATTCTGTTTAACTTAATTTTTGTATATTCTCATTTTATCTTTTTTCCCTTCGAAATGCACATTTATGATCTATCTGGTTTTTTACCCAGTCCTTTTGTTTGTCATGCATTTTCATGTTTTCTTTTTTTGGTCTAAGAGATTGTTGCGTTGTAACCTTTGATCATGCGGGTATCATGCCTTCGAAGTTATTTCGAAATTTGTTTATGAACCATTTAAGAGCATTCACGTAATGGTCTAAGCTTTTGAGAGAGCTGGTCATGGATAGCATGGCACGTGTAGCCTCACTGGATCCATGTATAATTGACTACCACCTTGTGGAAAAAGACTTCTGTTGTAATAATCTTCATGTTTGAAAACTTCATTATATTTGTCTCTGGCTACTTAAATTTTCAATTTTCATATTTTTCTTTTTGTGCTATTGAACAGGTTTTTGTTGCATTCAGTGATGGGTCTATCTATGTAATTTGCCCTGTTGTTCCATTTGGAAGGTATTTTACTGATCTTATTTTACCTATCTGCATTCTTCTTTGATATTAATAACATGGCATCGATTATTTGATGAATGATTGCTATACTACATCAATGTCTCGGCTATTTGTAGTGCTCATTGGGTTTATGTTACATGCAGTTATTTTCTTCCAGATTGATCATATGCTACCCATTTATTGATACTTTTACATTTGTGACTGTTTTCTCTGCTCATCCGCAGTCTCTTCCAATGTGAATCGTTATTAGAAATATACAATGACGCACATACATTTGGGCTAATGTCAACCAACTCTGTAGCGGCCAGTAATGCAACATATGCTATCTCATGGCTAGAAGCCACATTTCCCGAGTTACAGAACCAAGAAACTGAAGGAGACAGCTTATCTTTTTCAAGAGCTCGTGCTTATGCTGTCTTTGACGCATCTCTGGTCTTGCTGGTATACTTATATTCCAAGTTAGACTCTTGTCAGCTGCATCATAAATAGATAGAAAAAAAAAAATTCCTTTTGACAGTATGTAGTTGCAATGTCTAAGTAATATGACTATACTTCTTTATGGTTTTGTTTTCTAGGGACCTCTGCGAAGAGTAGGTCAGAGTGGAAATGAAGACTCAGTTGGTCGTAGTGCTGAATGTGAGGGTCGCGCAGTTAGTTTTCTCTACAATTCAGTCAGCAAAGACTCTATCTTGGTGACTGCCTGGAGTGGTGGACAATTACAGATAGATGCTCTAGCTGATGAGATCCAACCTGTCTGGAGTGTTGGCAGTCCACCTCGTCTTCGTCTTGATTCCCGCGACGAAATTCTTGGCCTTGCTATGATATGTGAGTCAATTGCCTGCAGCCATATGGAGAAGCTTGACCATAACGCCTGGTTGGGTAATCCGCCTCCTCTGCTGAGACTGGCTATTGTTGATTTGGCTCTGCCACGAAGAGCAGAAAGCGGTTATAATATTTCATTGTTCGTTGACACCCTTATGCCAGAGAGAATATATTCCCTTCACGATGGAGGGATTGACTCGATAGTGTTGCATTTTCTTCCATTTACAAGTCAGACAAATGGAAAGGATGATACAATGAGGACACCTTCTGTGCATCCTGTTCTAAATACCTGCCAGAGTGGATCCGCTTCAGAGCCTTCACTTTGTGGTTTTGTGTCATTGTCAGATTCATTTGGATATTCCTGGATTGTAGCTGTTACACTTTCTCAAGAATGTGTTGTGCTTGAGATGAAAACTTGGGACCTCTTGCTTCCGTTAAGCATTGATATGGAAAAGAAAAACATTCAATCAGTTGGGCAATCAAATGAGAGAGATATACAACCAATAATTAGCAAAGAACTGCTTAGTGGGCCCAAGGAGGTACTTGTGCCTTGGGCCTCTCAAAGTTTACGTGCAGTTGCAGCTGATTCAATTGAAGGCCGGTCAACATTGCATCAGTATTTCAAGCTATTTCATGAAACTTACGTTGAATATGCACATAAGGTAGGACTACAATATCAATCCCAGCTTTTTCTGTTGGTTGAGTTCTGTTTTCTCATTCTGACCTGGCATATCTATATGTATATTTTCTAAAACTGGGCCTCATGAAGTCACCATTTTATTTGATTTGCCTTTGCATGAATATACTCCTAGTTATATTTGACATTTCAATATTTTTTTTCCCTCTAATATGATTTGGCCTGATTTGAAGTAATAATCTTTAGGTCACAAGAGTAATTATTGTATTGTCTGTACAGAAGTCTTATTAAAGTTTTTACATTATTGGCCATAGTTTCTTTCAAATGAGGTAAACTTTATTGATAAATGAGGTAAAGTTTATTGATGAGAGAAGAGACTAAATATTGTTGTGCAGAGATGAGAACATTAGAGTGGACGAACGGGTACACATTACAAGATAAAATTAGAAATACAAGATTTGGAGAGAAAATTGGGGTAGTTCCAAATGTACAAGTGATGGTAGAATATGGGTTTGGAGGGTTTGGGCATGTGTGAAGACTTGTAGAAGCACTGTAAGGGGGGTTGACTAGATGAAGTATAGTCCAATAGTTAGAGGTAGAGGGAAACCAAGGAAAACTACAGACCAAACAACCAGAGATCTAGAGGTAAATAGGCTATCTTTAGACTCAATATGTGGTAGAAATTTATAGCATGCCATTGATTGATTATTTAGTCTATCACACCTAGTGGGAAAAAACTTTGTTCTTGGTGAAAAAAAACGTTACTGATCATCACTTGTGCAATATCTTTTGATGAGGACATATATATTTAGAACATATTAGAGGTGCTCTATTGTTGACAAAATTATGTGAATTACGTAATTCATTAAAATTTAATCCATTAGTTCTATATCTAAATGGTGTTATACAAGCATAATTTGAATAAAGTTCTGCCTTTTGAAAATAACAGTTGGCTTTTCATTGCATATTCTTTCCTACTAGGTGCACCTGGAACTCAAGCATCATGCACCACAGTTGAAGAAAATCATTAATGACCAACATACTCGATTAGGTGATGCACATCAGAAACTTTTGAAAGTTGAGGAGAAAGAGCATATATTACAAAAAAGAGTTGATCGTGCAATTCAAATGCACAATTCTTTGGAAGAGCGCTTACAGCATTTAAGGAACTTACCTGGTGCTCACAAAAAGCCACTGTCCAAAGCAGAGCGACAGTTTAAGTCTGAACTTGGTAATGGTTGCTTGATCCCTTACTTTAGTATCTGTCCTACTGTTATAAAATTTTGATTTTTTTTAAACACTTTTATCATTTAATGATTTGCACTACTCATATGCTTTTCACATGAACTCCTCCCGGACCTTGATAAGTCCGGTCTCTTTTTCCTAGCCTATAATCCATTACTGTCTCTGGCTCTCTGCATTATCACATTGAAATTTCTATCTAGAAAGATTTTTAGAAGTACTTGATCACACCCTTATTTTTTCCCAGACCACTTCAAGGAAGTTGAGTTGGATGCTTTGCATTCTTCTGTTGAGGCGGTAAGTGCAAGGCTGAGAAGGCACATGCATGCTTCAAAAGCTAGTCAGCAACAAAAGAAAATATCAGGGAAGAAAATTACTGCTGGGGATGATCAGATATCCATACTCAAATCTGCGCTTGAAAAACTTTCACTTGTAAATATTGAAAATTCAAAGAAAGTTAAGATTGTTGAGTCCTCATTGAATAACACAGAAAAAATCAGCGGAGAATCAAGTCTGCCTAGGCTTAAGAACTGTTAGTATTTATGATCTGTAGCACCAGTGTGGTTCTGAATTAATCTCCTTTTGTTTGTAGTCTTACCATTTTTGTCACCCTAATGTACCTCATTGAAGTTTGAGTGTTTCACGAAAAGAGAAGTGAGAACTGCAGTTAACATAATTATTTACATTATAAATAGTTTCATGTCAATGTCAAAAGGAAAAGAGGTTGCAAAGTTTGTATGTTGTATTGTATTTGTAGTTAAATTCCTTCTCAATTGTCAATATCAGAGAAGAAATTCCAAGATGCCTTGGCAATTTTTTTTTTTGAAATGGAACGTGCACATTGTACACATGCTTATCAATTGGCTTCTTGAAGGCTACAACTGCCAAAACAATGTACCTGGATTTGTTTAGTGTATGTGCTGCAAACGTTTCTCTACAGTTGTGAACAGTTTCTTCCAATTTTTCACTACATTATGAGCTGAGAATAAACGCAACATCAAAATCATTATTATTAGCAGTAGCTGAGATGGGAAATTAATCTCTTTTGCTCAATTTATGCTACCCGATCGGACTATTCTTTCGAGACTGCTGAGTAAAACAGACAGGTAATTGTAAATTATTACGATGGTATCTATATTAGTCGGGGAGGAAAAAAAATACTTTTCTGGCTAAATAATGTAGAGTTGTTTTCAATTCGTGGCTCTGCAGATACTGTTGGATTCATATTCGTTTGGGATTTGATTGTTGTAATGTAAGACGTTAAATAAATACTTGTAACAGTTGACAAGAATTATACTGAACATCATTATTATTTAATCATATAGTTAACCCCGCCTTGGATGTATTTTATTTTAATTATGTCAAAATTCTTTGTAAACATTACCGGTTGTGAAACATTTACCATGACAACATATTGATCATCTACAAATTTCTAAACTGGCAGATAAACTTTTATTGATTATTATTGTTTATTATTTATATATAGAATCAATTTGAACTGCTTAAACTGATCTACACACTCAGCTCTCTTTTTTCCTTCCTGTATCTGCTGTGTATCCAATTCCAATGCTTGATCTGGGTTCTTCTCTCCGCTTCACTAAAATAGGATACCTCTTCTGCGTCCTAGTGGTCGGAAAAAACACCAGCTTATCTTCTTCAGCAGGAACCCAACTGCCATTGAATTGAAAACCAAGCATTAGTGACTTAAGAAACGAAACACTTCTTTATTGTTTGATCATATTGATGAAATGACTCTAAAATGTGCACCTTAACATGCAAAATGCTTTTACCTGATGCGAGTGACCATGCGGTGAAGGAAGACAGAAAGAACAACTCTGGCAAGCTCATAGCCAGGGCACAACCTTGGCCCTCCTCCAAATGGTGTAAATATGTTCCCAGGGCTTGCTACAGCTTCTGAGTTATTATTCTAATAAATTTTGATCACAAGTTATAAGCAACTGAAGAGTGTAACTCAACATAACACTAATTTGATCAGCAATAATAAAAAACTAGTCATGTACCTGCCATCTCCATGGATTGAAGGTGCGAGCATCTTTGAAATGTTCAGGATTCAAATGCACAGCACGAAATGATGCAATCACCTTCATTCCCTTAGGAATTGTGTAACCTATTATTGCAAAGTGGGGCATTGTAAATTGACATGTGCTTTGTCTATTATATGATATAATATTATTGACTATATAGTCCATACAGTTTTATTTTCTTATAATACCTTTTATGTTTATGTCTGTGGTTGTTCTCCTAAATATGGCACCAATTATGTTTGCAACCCTTAAGGTCTCATTCACAATCTGCATAGCCCAATCGGTTATAAATTATGATTGATTAAAAGTGTAGTGTCACTGCATATAAATTAATTAAGTCCTGTATTATATGTACTTACGCATTGAGTAAATGTCATTGACTTGTAATCTGTCCATTCCAGTGCTGCCTCTGGCTCACTCCTTGCTCTGATTTGCTCATGCTCTTCCTGTCAAATAACACAATTCAAATCTCAAGCCTCTAAAATCACACAAATGAGTGATAGAGAATATTTGACATTATAAAACTTTTTACACGGATTGTGTGGGGAAAAAAAATCAAACTCTGTGTAAAATAGGATTGTATTTTGGATAATGTAATTGTGGAGAACTAATATGATGTATAGAGTCTTACAAATTGTGGTTGGACCTAACACAACCCTACAAAACCAGTTTGTGAGGTGAATATTGCCCCCACTTATAAAACACATATTCATGACATACTTTATTCGATGTGAGACTTTGACATATCCCCTCATGTCCACCACAACTGGTGCATAATATAATGGTGGGTGACGCCATAGTTAAAAGTTGATAGAAGGTATGCAAAAGATATTAGAGAAAACTATGATATTATTTTAGAAATTGTGGTGTAACCTAATTTATACAATTCCATAAAATTGACTTTAAAAGGTGACGATTGTCTCCACTTATAAATATTTTTTCATGGCATCTCCATGTGAAACTCTAAACATAGAGTACACCAAAATATTGCAAGGTTCAAATTAATCTATGGGCTAAGAATTTGGTGCATGGTGGACCACCTATGAAGGTGGTGCATGATACCCTTGACCTTCATTTTAAGTGATCCAAAATAGACATCGAAATTAGAGCCCCACGATTTCCTAAGTCATACGACCGATTTGATGGAAGGGGTCCAAAGAGAATAAATTTTGCACAAAGAAAGTGCATGGTGGCAAGGGTATTTTTGTCTTTTAATCATAGAGACAAACGAACTGGTCAAAAAGACCGAACATGAAGCGTGCGCTATGGAAGTAATAATTTCAACACTTTCTTCGACCACTGTCTCTATAATTTTTATGCATGTGTACTTTTCTACCATGTTTCCACATGCAGATACAATTAATGTTTCATTTGCAGTCTGAAAAAGTGTCAATATTCATTTTGTCAAAAAATATCTAAATACAATACGTTTAATGCACTAGTAATTATACAGGGTTTCATTGTTAAAAAAAAAGAAAAATCGGTAGATTTATGCCTATGAAGTACATACATTCTTTAGATTGGATGTGTTTCAGTGTCCGACACCAACGACATATATATAATTTCATGTGTCAAATGCAGTGAAGGGAATTGGTTGTGTTATAGAAAAATGATGACAAGAAAAACTGAATGTGGCTCCGAGGAAGAATAGTGAATTAGAAGAATTAAAAAAAAAAATTAGTCACTATTGAAATGATGAAGATCACCATCTCAAACAACTCAACCTGACGACCTAATATCTACCCCTCCCCTTCTTCTGCGGCTGCCCCTAAGTCAAGCCAATGCATGAGTTTCAAATTTAAATTTCAACGTATTAATTAACTGCAGTGAAAAATTTAAGTCGACATGCTTCAACCACAGGTTTTAAAACGAATCTTCTACTTGACAATACTGGGGGAGCCTTTTTACTAAAATACTTTATACTCTTTCTTCATTTTGTAAAGTATATTGAAGAAAAAAAAAAGCTTTTGAAATTTTTTTAAAAAATCCTACAAATTAATAATTTTATACGTTAGATCTTAGGAACTAAATATTCTTAAGGCATTTGTTAAGAAATCAAAAAAAGAAAATAAACGATACTAATAAATTTTATGTGAAAAAGTTGATTTCTAAAATTTCAAGGTGTTTATGCATTATTTCTAATATAAATTTCTTTTTTAAACTTCTTAACAAGTGTTTTCGTAGCATTTTTCATAATTTTAATGGTTATACTAATCAACTTTTTTTTGTGTGAGTGAATTAGTGAATACGGTTTTACATATAGAGATGTAGCACTAGTACGGCAAGAAATATTTAGATTATTACCTATAAATCAAAAAAAAAAAAATTTTAATTTTTCTAGTACTGGATTAGTATTAATTTTTTTCAAAAAGAACATAAGCAGAAAAGTCTATCCGAGGTTGAGGTGCAGAGCATAGAGTGGAGAGGATCAGATAACGAAAACGAGGTTTCAATGAAAGCATCACCACACGGTGGATAGAGAGTGGAATAATGTGGATCATGGATATATATGGACATTTGTGGTGGGGTTTCTACAACCCACAACCATACGGTCTTTACTAGTCTAAACCCAATTTAAATCATTTCATGGAAATATCATACCATGTATCAACCAAAAAAAGACAAAAAAAATGTTTGTTCTTCCACATGAAAAGTAAACAAGATGCACGTGTAATTTTGTATCGTAGCTATAAGTGTCCATGTAGGGTATTAAGTTCCTTAATGAACTTGAATAGGATCACCCTAATTTGTCGTCAATGAAAATAGTCTTTGGTTAGACTTTATAACACAAAATATTCTATTAACACAAACAAAATGATAATCTAATAAATACTGAAATACTTCTATAGTCCTATACGTCAGAAAAAACTAAATAAAAAAAGTTGATATATCTGCATATACATTAACTTTTATTGATTCAATTTTTTATTACGTATAGAACCAGAGCTAGTAGAAGATATTGTGGTAATTAATTACTTACCTTGAGTTGTGCCAAGGCTAAAGGAGTTTCAGTGAGGAACTTGATGGCAAGAGTCATAATAGTAGAAGTAGTTTCATAACCAGCAACGAGCAAAGCCAACATAAAATCAACTATTTCCTCGTCTGAGAACTGTTCACCAGATGCCAACAATGCTCCAAGCATGTCATTCTTTTTCTCATTGCCTATTTCATTCTCTTTTCTCCTTTGTCTCACTACTAGTGTCAGTGCCTCTGCCACCTTTGTTCTTGCCTAAAAATATCATATTACACACATATACTAATTTAGCTTTCTAATGATTAAAAAAATAATTTAATTTGTATAATAAAATATCTGCATCCAATCATATTTCATATCTATGTTAAAATGTGATTGAAAATATGTATAAAGTTTTTGTACATTTTTTTTTTGAGTCGTTCCTTCCGATTACATTTACATATGGTATGAAACTTTGACCCGTTTAAGGATTTGAATATAGTTCCACTCAAACAAATATGATATTGATAAATTTGGTACCAATGATGCATACCTATTAAACTCATAAAGGAAAAAATAAAATAAAGGTGCACGCACCTTGATGGCTCTACGGTAGGTGGTAGAGAAAAGAGGAAATGGGAGAGTGAAAAACCCTTCAATTACAAGCATGTACTCTTTCCTTAAACTCTCAGTCCATTCATCAGGATCAAAACTCATCAACTGTTTAACTGTCAGCTCAAATGTTATCTGCAACAAAACAAATATCCATCATCATCGTCATCATCGCAATCAATACATAAACATTTCAACCCATATATATAGTTGGACACCCACAACTCTCGTACATCATTTAACAACTCATTTTCTTTTTATATCTTTATTCCTATCATATCATTTAACTATCATATTTATCGTATCACTCTCTTTATCTATGGATTTTAGGTACAGAGAACTCATATTCCTAAACATTTTTAGCAATTAAGGGAATACAAAAATATATAGTAGCCGTATTATTAAAGAAGGAAACAAAAGAAAAAAGAAGCCCCTTCTTTTTTAAACATGTCTTTTCATATATTCATACATATGCATGCTATACGCCTCTATGATGATGACCTAAAGTTTATTGAGAATGATCATTCTCCCTTGCAGCAGGAAAACCTTTTCAGTTATGTTAACGTGATGCAAGGATTATGTGCAAGGGAATTGGACACATTGTACTGAACCATGGAATCTGAGTCATCATTTACATCAACATCACAATCACATGCCAACACATATCAATACATTAATAATTAAAACTTGCACTAATCAACTCAAAATTAAATATAATATAATATTGTAAAAAGAAGAAGAAAAGAAATCCCAAAATTAATAGAGAGAGAATTTTAGTCTTTAAGATTAATTATAATGGATTTCTCAACAAAAAAAAAAAGATTAATTATAATGGACAGAAAATATAATATTTTTTTACTTATTCATTTAATCAAACCACATTATAATAATATTAATTTTCAATATTATTTATAAATATCTTTACAAATGAATAACAATTGTAATTGTACAAAAAAAAACAAGAATAACAATTTTAAGATTGTCTCATATGAAATTTAAACTCAATCATTTAGATTATAAAAGTCAAATTTTTATCATTAAACTACAATTTATAAACCAAAAAGTTTACACTCACTTTACTATGAAAATAAAAGTATATGTCATACTAATTAAATCCTTTGAACTTTCAAATCTAGTTAGACACTTGGACAAAAGTATACATACAATTAAGTTATAGAACTAAAAAGTTAAAATTAAAGATCCAGATGATAAAAAATGAATAAATTATAGAGAAAGCTGGTCACTGGTCCACAACCTGCCCACCCCACACAACCCATATGACATAATGATGGCAAGTGATAAACTGAGCTAAACTCGAACAATTCTTGGCCGAGTAAACTCACTGCACATGATGACACTATTAACAATTTGACAATTTAAGAAAGTTAACAAAATTTTATTTGATTTTAGTATTTTTGTCAAGAGCAGGAAAAAAACTTAGTACAAAATTCATTTAATTTTTTTATAAATAAATTAATATAGAAATATAACATAATATTAAATTATTAGATGATAGGTAGGTACATAAATATTTACCAAAAACCCCTAAGTTTTCAAAAAAAATAAAAATTGTTTGGTAGTATTTTTTTATACTTTATTTTTAAGAAAATAAATTGAATGGAATTATTTAACTAACCTTCTTGGCCTCCTCCATGAGAAGAACCCGGTCGGACCAAGAATCCAAGTTGAGCCGGATAAGCCGGTCTATATCAAAGAGAAGGTGGTCCTTGATAATGGAAGAATTAGCAAAACTCATAGTGAGAGAATGCATTTTCTTGTGAAGAGAACCCTTCATAAGAAGCAATGAATGTTTTCCAAGAAGGTTTGATATTGAACCGGGGTAGCTACATTCAAAAAGCTTCCCTTCATTCATAATAATAAACCGGTTCGTTTCCGGGTCAGCAGAAAAAACTGTCGGTTCACCAAAAACATGGCTAGTAAAGATTGAACCGTACCGGTTCACTCGCTGGTCGATGAATGGCTCTGGATTGTCACTCTTGTATGCTGATATCATTTGTAAAGTTTCTCCGATGAACGGTAACCCAAGACTCCCCGGTGGTAGCCGGAGTCTCGCGTAACGGAGTTTTCTGAGGAGGAAGAGGAAGAAGAAGAAGATGATGAAGAAGAGGAAATAAGCCATTGAAATATACTTCTAAAAAAAGTATAGGTATATTAATATTAATTTATGTATGTATGTGATAGTATATTGAATATTGATAATGGTAAATATATATAAAGGGTGAGAAAGAAAAAAAAAGAGGTTTTAAAGTGTGTGAATTGTGAAGGAAGGAGCATTAATGGAGGGAGAAGATGCACACGAGTGGGTGGGAGTACCCTATGGCCTAGAAGAAGAAAAGGATGTGTGGGAAGAAATAAATGTTGGGATATTTTGGAATCTGTCACTCTTCTTTTTTTCACTCTATCTCTAGAATACTTTTTCTTTTATCATTGTGTCTTTTTATATAAGATTTGTAAGGGAATGTGAAAGTTTCTCTTTTATTTTCTCCTCCTCCTTTGTTTTATGAAAAAGTCTTGTTTGTTTTAAAGATAAATATCTATATTTGGAAAAACATATTGATTATAAGCATGTATACTATAATAAAACCAGTCAGAAGATTATATAAGACTTTGTTTTATGAAAAAGTATTTTTTGTTTTTAAGATACATATCTATATTTGGAAAAACATATTGATTATAAGCATGTATACTATAATAAAACCAGTCAAAAGATTATAAGATCTAGTCCAAGTGACTGTTTTGATATGGATAGATTTTAGAAGATGTTTGTCATTTCATTTATAGATAGAAGAAAAAAAAATAATCAAAGAAACAATCATAGCTTTATAAATAATGTTTCTATGTTAAAAGCATAACATAAGTCAATAAAAAAATTCTATAACCTCTAAAAAATCAAGTTTCTATAACAAAACATAAAATCAGTCAAAAAGTTATATATTATATAATCTATATCAAGGAAGTCAAAAGTAGCATGTTTGCATTGATTTCAATAATATTTTGACTTTTAAAAAGTTAAATTTATCAATTTTCACTATTTTTCAATACTATATTCTTATTTTTATCCCGTTATCCAATGTATCAAGGGTAATGGTTAGCCTTCTCCAAAAAGTATATATAAAGAAGAAGAGGAGATCTATATTTCAATAGGCATATCATTACAAATGATTTTTACAATAACAAAACATAAAACCTGTCAAAGAAAACATTTCTATAAATAAATTTAAGAGACATATCTAAATAATTAAACTTGTCAATAACACAACACAAAGCAAATCAAAAAAGTTATAGAGACATATCTTTCTATAAAAGGACATAAAACCAGTCAAACAAATTTATATAAGAAATCATAAAATCAGTCAAAAAAAAGTTAACTAGACATATTTATAATATAAATTAACTTTTCTATAAAAAATATAAAATAGGTAAAAAAAATTATCACAACATATAAAACCAGTAAAAAATAAAGTCGAACCTATAATTTTTTTATAAATAATCGTTAGAGCTTTAAAAATGAGTTTTTTTTACAAAACTAGGATGATCTAGGCAGTTGCAAAGCCCTTCGTGGGTGTGGCCCACCCGAAAAAATTAAAAAATTAACGTTCGTATGTCTATTTTGCGAGATTTTAAACAATTTTGTTGCGATTTTAGTGTTCGACAGATCTAAATCCCCATTGATATGTGTAGTGGCCCACCTAGAAAATTTTAAAATTAAAAATCATAGGTCTATTTTACGAGTTGTTAAACAATTTTTCAATGCTTTGGGTTTTCGGTGGTTCTAAAAGTGACATATGTGATTTTTGTCATGCTTATACTTGGTTGGGTAGCGGAGGTTTACCGACCTTCTAATGTTTTAGGGTTTTAAATCTCTTTTATATTGTCTTGTCAACTGAAAATTCCTTCAATTATCAGTTGGTATTATAAAATAAAATAAAAATTGTAATTTATAGCAGTAGTAAACTATGCAATTTATTTTTTAAAAGTACCCTAGCTTTTTTAGTCTTTTAATGGCCCACCCTAACTAATTTTTTTTGGCTCAGCCACTGAATCTTGGAACAAATTCACATTCATGTTAATAACATAAAATGACATATTATATATGCCTACAAATATAACTATATTCAAGTCTCTCGAAGACGCAAGTCTCCGGATCTGCAAAGTTGACGAGGACAAAGTCATTGATTGAATCTGTACTTGTTCAAATCTAATCTTTCAATCTGAATCAAATAAACACCACACTAAGACGAAAAATAAAAAATGAAGAAATAACAAGTGATTCTATACATGTTCACTCCAAATTTGACAGCTACCTCCAGCCCTCCCCTTCCAGATAGATTTTTCCTTAATACCTTCGATGACTTAATCCACTATAACCAAAACTGATTACAAGCACTAAGGTATATCATTGTCTACTCAAAAATACCTTAGATTTCAACCTACGAAGATTTGACTCAGCTGAGTCTCTCTATCTTCCCAAAGTATGGCTACAAGTTCGTCGTCTGAGGTGTAATGACAATGTTAAAATACATAATTTATGTTTGTGAACACGATTTAGTCTCACATAGAGGATTTTGAAAAATCTAGTTCAATACAAAGATAATTTATCAAGCTAAAGGTGTATGGAAAGGATTTGCACTTTATAGATTTCCTTTTGAGTTCTATAGATAACAATTTTGAATGAGCTTTGGCTTTGGTTAGTGATTTTGTTTTGGGATTTTTCTTGTTGAATGCTTTCTAACATGTTTTTCTATTCTACTTCTCCGATATCTCAAGGACATACTATATAGGCATTGATATTTGAGCCTTTGACAAGACGGATCATACTACCTTAGCCGTGACCAAAACTTTTTTCTTCATAAATGTATGAACTCTCGCGTTCGAAATAATAACATGTTTAGCATATTTCCTTGTACCTCAATTACCTTTTGCAAATCGCTCTCTTCATTTGAATTTTACCATGTTGAGGGAAGGTTTCATCAAGAATTAAATATGTTATTCTTTAGAGGATGAACTTTTAGAAGACAAGTGACTCGATACAGAGCTTGTTGACCATATGCATGACTTTAAGCAAGTGTATCTTGTAAATAGATGCTTGATTGTGCAACCTCTTCAGAGTTAGAACTCCACTCATCGTCTATTGATCAATAGTCAAATGTCAGACATTTTTCAGGTTTCTTCAAGTGTAAACAAAAGGTAGGTGCTTTAAACAAATCTTCTACGCATGAAACAAGTATTAGAGTGTTAGTTATTCTCGCATCCTTTGTTATCATCAATCACACTGAAATTAAAGGTTATTGTTATTCAAAACACTTTGGTTCAACAATCTCTCATTTTTTTTTATGATGAGAAACATGTAAATTTTGATGATAATTTTTTTTAGAGATAAAAACAATTAGAGGATAAGCCTTAGGAACTTCCCCAATTGTGCCAGATTTTATGAAACATGTCATGATTTTACACTTGATGATCATATGATGATCTCTCAAAACTTAAAGATACGACAAGCATATAATAGTTGACTCAGTTAGTAAATAGTTGACTCACACACAAGATCGTGGGTTCAACTTCAACTGTCAACGTTAGGATCTTTTTGGTGGGTGGCATGAAATTACATTAGATAATGTTCTCTAAGCATTGAGGTCTACCATGACTCTGTTAGACCTTGAAGTCCAACTCATCTAAACTTTTTATTATCTATATATCTCTCTATTTATGTATTTGGTACAAATATTAGACCAAATACATTAATTTTAGTTGATCAATTTTTGTTTATATTTTGGAAAGGATGAAGTATATATTATCATCAATGTTTTTTTTTTACTATCTTCTAGATTTAAGTGTAAGCTTATAATTGATTATACCCACATAGAATAAATATTTGTCACTGAAGCTAACATAAGGAGTTTATATTTGAAACATGGTGAGACACTTGTTATTGCAAAAGTTCAATTTAACTCGGTAACCAACACCAGGCGACCCGTGCATATGGGAGAAAACTGGAAGCACACTGACATGCAATTAGCTTATGAAATCTGGGAATGTTTCCATCATTAATTCTTCGTTGATTTTTTGAAGTTTTTTTTCTTATATAAGGGAGGCTGTTAGGCCAAACTACAGATGAACACAACGATTAAAATAGACATTGCCTACATCATGTCATAAAAGGTTAACACAATCCGGCAGTGGATGATCTAAATAGTAAGTACTCGTAGGTATTGAAAGTGCATAATCCACAAGTCGGTCAGCTACCTGATTTGCCTGACTATAAATATGAGAAACTATAACTTGCCAATCTTTCATCATAAGACGATTAATGAGGAAGACAATAGAAAAACAAGGATGAGTCGAGGAACACCCCTTATTAACCAAAGATACCGCAATAGCCGAATCAGATTCAAGAAAAAGTGTTCGGTATCCTTTGCCCAAAGAGCAGAGTATATTCCCCGAAATTCCGACATGAGCATCGAACAATACCCCAAATTCGATGGCACTTTAATGATTTTGTGTTGGGTGACCTTAGTGTATTTTAGATGAAAGAGAGTGATGATTGAATGATTAAAATAAATTATTTTGATGAGAAAGAATTATTGGTTAGAAGAGAGATAGAGACAAAGGCACTCAAAAACACCAAAACCAAAGACACTCAAATGCTACCCCCAAATTCTAGCTAAAACCACCTAACCGCGCACCAAATTCATCTCTAAAAACTCCTGCACATGCAGCCTTGTGATTACTAGCTATAAGAGCCCCATCTGTACTAACCAAGTAAAACATTTGATGGATTTTGATTAGACAAAAATAATGGAAAAATATGTTCCTAAACATCAATAATTATATGTTGATACAATTATTGATGTTATTAATTGCGGGCTAATTAGGATGTGATTACTTATTAATGTCATGTTCAATTAAACAAAATCCCCCCAGCTCAAAATGATGCTGCTGTTCATTTCGTGTCAAATCCTTATCCAAACTTACGAGCATTGAAAATTTCTTCTTACATTATAATCATTACTTTAATCGACTTTACATTATTGTTAATCCTTTTTATTTTCATTCACATTATTCTTAATCCTGAAGCAATCCAACTAGACATCAATGTTTACTATTTCAATACCCTTCTTGTTAAAAAAAGTTATTGAAATCTCACAAGGTTAAACTCAAATGTGATTAACTTTTACTAGTCATCTTTTGACAGAGGGTATCACAGGAATAAGAAAAGAGTGGTGATACATAGACCATTTTAGATAGGATACATCTTTTGAACCTCCACACACAATTGTGATATGTGTTCACATGGTCCCCACACACAATGAAAATGTTGTCAATCATGGAGGTGAAATCCCTAAAATATCTCTGCCACATGGAGGTGTATATGAGTGGTATAGAAAAAAGGTTGTCAACCAATAATTATTCATAAGAAAAGTTATTCAATCTCTCCCTCCATTTAGATGGGTCCCGTATAGAGGTTTTTAATCTCTCTCTTCTATTTCTCTTGTGTACCAAACAAGAGAATGTGACCCTCTCTCCCAACTTTGTCCTCCTTAACTATCTCTTCTATATTTCTTCTCAACCAAACATTTTTTTTGAGCAAAATTCTGTACCAAACATATCTAAAAGAAAATGTGGAGATAAAAACTAAAGTGAAATTTAATTTATAAAATTGTATTTATTTTTGTCCCTAAAATTAGCAAGGCATTATTTTGGATCCTCTATCATGGGCATCTACCTCCACTAAAGTCGTTGAAAATAGATAAATAAACGAGTAAATGTAAAAGAGTGGAAAAAAAAAATTAGGAGTAAACAATATTTTAAGTTTTAAAAATGTGTATTTAACGAGTTTTACTATTGAAGGAGAAAGACGATAGTTTGTTGAAGCAACTAATCCTTAACAATATTTTGAGCAAAGTGTGGGTTTAAATTTTTTAAGTGTTGCCCCATTAGAGTAAAAAAATAAATGAGTGACTTCAAAGTGATGTAGTTCCCTAAAACTCACTTAAGGTTAAGGTATCGAGGTCCAATGTATCAAGCAGGCAACTCGGCATGTCAATCTCTCTTTTTCTCGAAGCTTTTACATTCAAGCAGGAAACTCGGTATGTCAATCTCTCTTTTTCTCGAAGCTTTTACATATACAACTATGTTGATATCCAATATATATGGTACGCCTTCTTTTTTTCGGTATCTAATGTATTGTTATTCTTCTTTTCTTACTTTTCGTTTAGGAAAAAAAAAAAAACAATTCAATGGGAGGGAGCCCCACCATTTGGTATATTATATGTAACCTTACCTTTGTTTTTACACAAGAAGTTGTTTCGAGGACTTGACCCTTTTAATCACATGACAACAACTTTACAGCTATGTTAAAGTTTTCTCCTCTTTTCATTAATAAAAGTTAAACAATAAAAATCAAATATATTTAGTTATGACACGAAAAGAAAGAAAAAAAAAAATCTCCCTGTGAATTAGATAGGAGATTTAAGTATTTAGGATGATGATAGCATTTTAGACTAATTACCTCAGTGTGAACTAAGCAACACACGTGCAAATCAGGAGGGAGGATTAGTAACAGTTTAAAAGTGATATTAGGAATAATTAATGTCGGGGAATATAGGATTTGAGACAAGACTAAAAAAATCATGATTATTAGAAGAAGCGTACAAACACACCTAGAAATTAAAAGCAGGTAAAATGTGTAGGCATTGTGGGAGAATTTTTTTCCTATTTACTTTATCTTTTTTGTTTGGTTGATTATGATGTCTTATGTAGTCCACTTGGGCATATGTCCCTTACAACCTTGTAGTCATCAACATTCTTGACTTTCTAGTAACATTATCCGACATCAACACGTGTGAATGATGGTTTTTCTCTCTTAGATTTCACATGAAAATTTTGATGGGAAAAGCAGTCTAATTAAGTGATCTTTGATCACACTATATTGTTGCTCTCTCTTTACAGCCTATAATAGTTGAGGGTATACTCTGTTAACAATAGTGCTAATGGGAATCGTGGCTTGAAAAGGAGTTCAACCTCGTTAATAATTAATTTAAGATCATCTTTTTTATATATATACATTGGTCCATGATCCACCACTATATGCATATTACAATTTACATAAATTTATCACTGTGCTAGATATATAACAGTGCATGGGAAATATCAGAGCTAAGGTACCACCATCTCCAGCTTTATAAGGCATGACATGGTGTGTCAAAACTCAAAAGTAAAGTCTAATAGGCGTATATGCAGGGGCGGATCTAGACATGATGGTTTGGTGTGGCAAAATAATAAAAGAAAATTTTTAGTATACATTTGATTTATAATACGATATATATATATATATATATTACTAATGCGAAAATTAAATAGAAAAAGCACTATAGCGAAGTTTCTAAAGCAAATTTGTTATATCTCTATGTCTTAGGTTGAACCGTGGACGTGACTATAGATAAAGGAATATATATCACGCATTACGCATTGATTTGTGAAACACTGTCCAATTATGTGATATATATTATCTTTTCGGTCTACTATATTAATAAAAAAAAATTGGGCTGTATTCTGGTGTGGCAGCTGCCACATCATGCCTAACACTTGATCCGCCCTGCGTATATGCCATGATAAAGTATGAATATTGGTGATATTTTTGGGGACATTGTTGACATCTATCTATCTATATCTATATAGTATAAAATATGTATATTGCATATGTTTTTGGGGTTAGGATCCTCTCAATTTGTATATGTTAAGAATAGTGATTGTTAGAAGGATATGAATTAGGTTAGTTTTGGTTTGTAACTTAAAATCCCTTTATAAACTTTTTGGTTAGGTTTATACCAACCTTATAAAATTAGTTTGTAAAGTGAGAATTGTACTCACTTATAAACATATGATGTAATCATATGTCATTTAATATGAAACTCTTAACAAACCTCTTCATACACACGGTTGAACATATGGTTTTTGACATGAGTGCTCCAATTACAATAGCCTGAAAGAATTTGATCCAACATATCTTAGATATGTTATGCTACAATTTGAAAAAACATGGGATGATATGGTCACCGATCGTACTCATGAAATATGAATTATTAATTTAATGGTCGAGATCAAGTGCATTAACTAATTAAGTAATTAACTCCCAAATAATCCCTAATTGACTAACTAAAACTAACATAGTGTATGTTCTCCTTAACAATCACTATTCTTAACGGTATATAAATAACAAATCGAGTTAAATTTATATTTGCTCTTGGTGATAGTCCTACAATAGTGCTGCACAAATTCTTAGAGCAGTTCATTTTAGACCCCCTCAATGTCTCCCAAACTTATGAATAAATTTGAGAGATAACTTTTGAATGGACATTTTTTAATTTTAATTCATTCGTTAGAAACTTCAAAATGATTGTTTTCAGCACAAAGACATTTTGAGGGGGCCTAAAAAGAAATCTCCAATTCTTATCTATACAAGTCTTATTTAAAAAATAGGCTTCTTGGACCCAATCCAAGAACTTTTTTTTACTATTTTTTTTTCCACCCTACCCTCTTTTCATGCGCCCTCTTTTTTTTTTCCTTCTTGAAAATATCATTTGTTCAGATTATATAATCTGAATGTCTTTTTAGAATTATATAATCTAAAAACTCTCAAAGTTCATTATATATAATTACATCAATATATAGACTAAAATTCTCAGGTGGAAAAAAATAAAAAAGGATGCCTAATAAGATGGTAGGTTGGAAGGAAAAAAAATAGCCGTTTTTTTTCTCTTCATGTACTCATAAAACGCATAGATTTATACCCTTTTGAATAAGCATCCTCAAAACCAAGGTAAGTGTATAAAACCATCAAGATAATTGCCTTAGACTTCAAAAGTAATCAAATTTTATTCAATATAAATGTCTCATATTTTATTAATTATAAAACTATAATAAAATATCTAAAGCAATTAATTTTTTCTCAATAAATATTAAATTGATTGAGTTTATAATCAATTGGAAAAGAAATATAAACAAAATCAATTACATTAATTTTTTTTTTGGTGTCCGGGATTCAAACCCCTAACCTTGCGTTGTCTTTACCAATTGAACTAAGTTCACGTGGACCAATTACATTAATTTAATAAATGAGTTTGCATTCTAAAATCCACTCACGTGTTTCATCCCCTTAAAAACACTACTTGGCTCAAATCCACTCACAAATCACCATTAAGTATATATTGTGCATAAAGTGATGTGCAGAACATGTTTAGAGTTCATCTAAATTATCAAAAAAAAAAGACTTTTCAGTTTCAGTTACCTTGTCTTCTTGTGCAATAAAGTGCATCAATGTTAGATGAATTCAAAAAACATGTATAAAAAAAATAAATAAGACAACGAACGTACTATGCAATTAAAAAAACAGGGTCGGAGAAGGGATTAAGAATTAAGATGGATTGAAGACATAAAAATCATATTTGCTTAGGATTTATGGCTGTTGCGTTGGAAAGTTAGTTAGTTAGTTATCTACTTATAACGGAATGTAACTTCCGATTGAGGGGCATCAGTGATTCGAAACTTATAAGATGTAATTCAATACTAATGAGAACTTCTCATTTTCCACTCTTGTCTATTCTCTAATTGTTCTTTATTCAAATTGCATTCTACGTCAATAATCAAGGAAGTAGAAGGAAACAATGAATTGGAATTTATTCAATGGTTGGGGGTCCAAGTTTGTACTAGTGATCGTTTTGCGCTGTCCACTATCTCATCAATTGTTTCTTCCAATCTGCAGATCACTTTTTTTTTTTTTTAATGACAAAATATATTATATATAAATAAGGGGATTAAATATCAGGTATTACACCAAAAAGAGAAAATAAAAACAATAAAAAAACCCCATAGAAAAACCACCAGCACTCTCAAAATGTTGAATCCCCAAATAACAACTCCTCAAAGAATCAACACCGCCAACAGTGATCAATTAGGCACTCGATAGTGATTTTGCTTCAAACGTTCAGTTTCGATCACCACTCAAGTTTCGGTCTATCAGAGGAGACATCACAACAGCCTAAAAGGACCTGAGTCACAAACTTGCTCCCACCTCGAATCAAAAGCGATCGGCCCACAAGACTCTCGACACAAGTCAAAAAGGCACCTCTCGACTCACGAACCACCAGAGCAGAAACCTTACCATGCCCAAAAACTCGACCCACCAATAACCCAATGCCAAAATCCAAAGACAGAGAAAAGGCAGAACCGTAGCGCAAAACGAACCATCTCGAACACAAACAAATCAAAATAAGCCACCAAATCAACCTGCATCACCACCGCCTGAATAGACCGACATACATCCCAACCCTCAGCTAGACAACCACAAACCACCACAATCCTTACGACGACGAACGATTCGGGAGTTGCGAAGAAGGATGATTAATCGTGAAGGACTTGCACCCGCCGGCAACAGAGCAGTCAAGAAGGCTTAAGGTGCAACAAACGACTACTCCGTCAACACGAAGCATCTACACACCTAGCTCTTTCGAGCAACAACATCCAAGCAACCAAATCATAATCCAAGAGTAGGAGGCCTCCAGCGGTAACGCACTGAAGGAACAAAACGACAACACCAACCAAACACATCCCCGACAACACACAGAAACCGACCCTGAGAAGAAAGTGAACCACCAAAAAGTTGAGGGAGATCTAGAAAGCCTCGACCCTTGACAGAACACAACACCTAAAACACAAACACAACAAAACAATCACAGACAAAACAGAAAGACAGCTGAACAGAGAACCACGAAGAGGCTGAGGGAGATCTAAACAACTTCGACCCTAGACCCGAGACAGAACACAACACCTAAAACAAAAACATAGCAAAATAAACACAAACAAAACAGACCAAAAAGCAGGGCAGTGAACCACCAAAGGGTTGAGGGAGGCCTTAAAACAGCCTCGACCCTAGTCCCTTGACAGAACACAACCGAAACACACAACCACAACACAACAAACAACTGGATACAACACAAACAAACAACACCGAAGACGATCCATCAGACACGAACAAGACCAGCAAAACTTAAACTCAGTCCACCTACGCCATACATCTGCAGGTCACATTTATTCTTAGGAGTTGAATTCTTTCACCGCCTTGAGGGGAGGTGCTTTTTTGTTAGCATCTCCTAGCAACCATTACTACTATTAAAACCTCCTGAGTCCATCTTGGTGGGTGGATCCGAAGCTATATCAACAATGGGGGCAATTAGGGATGGATCAATGGTATTATGACTTTTATCCAATGCTCATCTCTCGGGTCCTGATAAGTCAACTTCACATTTATCTGTAGGTTTCCTTATCAAAAAAGAGGTGGGGTATGTCCATGGTATTAACTTAGCTTTGTGCTTGGATGATTATCCTACTTACGCTGCTCTTTAGTTAATGTCTTTTGGGAATTCAAGTCAAAAGGAAAGTATGTGTTATTTTTCTCCGGTCCAGGTTTTCTTGTGGTGTGTTTGGAGTTGAGGGCTCTTAAAATGCGTTGTTTTGTTGTTAACTTATAGTTATACTTAAAGTGATCCTTATCGGATAAACGAGTTATGTTGAGTCATTTTTTAGGTATAAGGGGTGTTTTGGAGATGATGAGTGGTGTGTATTGTGAGATTTTAATTCGGTGTTTTCAAATACTGAAAGAAAAGAGTTTTTTTTTTTAGCATCATCGTGGTAAGGTGGGTGAGACCCATGAGTTTGGTAAATTTATTTCTCATATTAGTACTTGTAGATTTTTCCCTCTATGGAAGACAATTTACTTGGTCCTATCCAATAGAAGTACGAAAAGTCGCCTTGATTGTATTTTGGTGACAAATGTGTGGTGGACATTGTAAGGTGTTCCAAATCTTTTGGTCCATACTAAATAATAAAATTGTCATCGAAGAGCGAGGAAAATATGTTTTTGACGTCAATTCCTTGAAAGGGATAAAATAAGATGTCATTCTAAATCTCAAACTATGAGAAATTGATGAGAAATCTTAAAAATTCATATTTTTTTTACAGCATTTTATACTAAATGAGAAATCCGTTTGGAGAGGATGTCAATGCCTTCACAACTCATTTCTATATAATTCTATATCTCATTTAAACCCTAACATAATGAAGATTGTTGCTCAAGAGGAGAGCTTAGTTTTGCTTCATGCCGGTCCAATGACTCCTGCCTTTGCGACCTCCATGCCTCGCCATGAATTTTTTTTTGAATAATTTTAAGAGACTACGTCGGATTCCTTGTTTTAAGGCTGGAAACAACTTGGTCATTTTAGACCTATTTAGTTGGCTTATTGTGCTCTTTTTATCTTTCTTTTTTTTCTTTTGAAAAAATTATAATAGTTTACTTGTTAAATATTTTAGTATGATTTTTTTTTCTTTCAAATTGCCTGATATATGGAGAGTGGATCATTAGAAAGAGAAGGAAAAAAGTGATATGCTAGGGTTTGTACCCTTGCATGATAAGGGTACAACGAAGGCATCAAAGAAAGACAAAGAAACCGACTTTACTAAATACTTTTACAAGCTTTAGAAAATAAATAAACTGGAAGATTCAACAAACCACAAAAACATGAAGTAGTTATGACACCCGTTTCAAGAGTGTTTCTAAATTGCAGTATCTTTAATCGGTTTTTGTTTTTGTATTTCTAAATCTCACTCTCTTTAATCAGAATTTATTTATCTCTCATCGACGAAACTCTAAATCAAATACTCTCTTCATTTGAAAAACCACGTTAAATAAAATTGTTTGCCTATAGAAAACTTTGTCCGACATATATGAAGTTTTGAATTTGTTTTGAAAGTTATAAAAATTGAAATATTATAAGCCAAACAATGGTTGGAGCTTGGATGACATATAAGAAAAAAGTGAAAATGTAAAACAAAGAAAATATATGTTTTTCATTTTTCATAAGGTCCACAAATAAATAAATGTGACGCAGCAATAAACCAACCATCCAATTACAACATGCAGATAAGAAGCAAGATAAACCACTCCCTTCTTCTCACAGTCACACACTCCATGATCACTAAAACATATATATAATTCATTTCCCACTTTGTCCCTCCGACACACCTTGTTCCTAAATCCAAACAAAGCCAGCCACCATGGCCACCACCGCAACCGCCGCCTTCACGTCACATTTTTTCGGCACTAGTCTCTGCAAACCAACCTCAAACATGGGAAGAGTTCGTGCCTTCTTCAACCTAGGTACCAAGTTAAAGCCAGCACCTAAGAAAAAGGAAGTGAAAAAAGTGAGAAAACAAGAAAGTGATGGGCTAGTGTGGTTTCCTGGTGCTCAGCCACCGGAATGGCTCGATGGGACGATGATCGGTGACCGTGGTTTTGATCCATTGGGATTAGCCAAACCTGTTGAGTATCTGCAGTTTGATCTTGATTCACTTGACCAAAATTTGGCTAAGAACCTTGCAGGTGATATTATTGGGACTAGGGTGGAGAGTACAGAGGTTAACCCTACACCGTTTCAGCCGTACACGGAGGTTTTTGGAATTCAGAGGTTTCGTGAGTGTGAGGTTATTCATGGAAGATGGGCTATGCTTGGTGCTCTTGGTGCTTTGGCTGTTGAAGCTTTCACTGGTGTCGCATGGCAAGATGCTGGAAAGGTACTTTTTTTATTACTCCTTTTCATTGTTGTTATTCAATCATAGTCATTGTTCAATATAGCTATGTTATTGTTATTTTTTTATCATAAATTTTTTTAAATGAGTTGGATTTCGGATTCATTAAGGTCAAGACCAACATTAAGATCGAAAGAGCATTGAGTTGAACTCATATTAGTCAACTCTTTATCAACAAGACTAACATATTTGGCAGAGTTATGTATATTATTTTAATTCATAGATTTGAAAATAAAAAACATACCAATTTATATGGATATGCAATTCAAATATTGGATTAATTTGGTGCAGATGATTGGTAATCATAAAACATTCCCTAAACATAAACCACAATTTTGAACACCATTAACAATGATTTTCAAGTCATATTTAAAATCATGGTTTGATGTTCAAAACTATGGTTAATATTTCATTAAAAAAATTGTCGCAATTACATTCAAAATTATTGTTAATTACATTAGTGTATGATTAATAAATTATGACATTTTACTATATTCATTAACTATCTATTAATCATATATTTAATCCTCATAAACCATGTAAAATTTTATTGAAATTTGTTACGTGATATACAGATATGTGTTTGTGTCTAATTTCGACACTCATAATCTCGTAATCACATATAACTTTTTTTTTGTCAAATAACATAGTGATGTCTATGCTCCCGTGATGGTGATGTGTCGGTTTCATAGGGCTTTACACTTTCATTTGTTCAATTGATCTTTCATTAACATCATTGGGATCAGATATTAGCTTGTGTGGAAATTAGAAGGGGAAACTATGTGACAAACAGAGGATTTGTATTTACATGTTGATTTTATGTGTATTAGCTACGGACAATGTAATATGGTCCCTAGGTCATGTATGTGATTCTGTCGCCAATATTCCTGGTTAAGCTTTTTGTATTAGTGTGGTTTATATGGCTGAAGATGACTTATGAACCAAGAACGATGAAGACAAAATTCACATTATTATTTGATTTGTAGGAGATTGTGTCATGATTATTTCTTTTGTTCCCTTTCCAACAGGCTATACAACTTGTTCTGAAAAAGTTCTTGAAAACAAATTTTTCTTTTAATCTCAAGTTAGGAATTATTATTATTTACAATGACACTAATGACACGTTTTAAAACTATTTCTTTGAACTTTGTCTTTAAAATTACGAAGTCAAGTTTTTACGAGTGAGCCGGCTCTTACAATCTTAATTGAAAAATAAATATTAATTAAATGCATTTTTTTCATGTTATTTCATATTTATAAGCTATTTTAATAGTTGATTTTACCAAACACTATAAATTCAATCAACTAGTTTAGAAGTCATCCGCTGTAAATTCATCCGTTGTAGGCAAGTTTATCAGTTGTCCACTATTGTTTACCAAACAGACCCGAAATTAAAGTCCGACAAAGATAAAGTTAGTTAGTTCAAAGAATATTTTCATTTTCTTTTTTGTTTTGATGACTACTATCTAACTATGTTCAGGTAGAGTTGGTGGAAGGATCATCCTACTTTGGATTTTCTCTTCCATTCTCAATTAGCACATTGATATGGATTGAAGTATTAGTAATTGGTTACATTGAGTTTCAAAGGAATGCAGAGCTTGACCCAGAGAAAAGGTTATACCCAGGTGGAAAATTCTTTGATCCTCTTGGTTTGGCAAGTGATCCTGAAGAAAAAGAAAGACTTCAATTGGCAGAGATTAAGCATTCTCGTTTGGCCATGGTGGTTTTCCTCATCTTTGCAATTCAAGCTGCTGTTACAGGAAAAGGACCTATTGGTTTCATTGCTACCTTCAACCAGTGACATATATATATCTCCTCTATTATGTGCACTAATTACTTCATCTTAAAATTTAGTTAATTGTTTTTTACATGTACCTGCAGAAGTTAAAAACTGCTATATATACAATTTATGTATGTTTGTACTCTATTGTGTATGCTTCAGTGTAATGCTGCTTATAGCAACTCACGGTATATATGTTTTTCTATTCTACAAATATTTATCTTTGTAATGCTACTTACAAGAAAATAATTAAATATATTTAATAAACAACTGTATCAAAAGCTTACTTTTGATTCAACTATTTTTAAGATATTTAAAATATAATAAAGTCCTCAGCATCAATGGAATGATCTAAGCCTTTCAGCAATTGAACAAACGCATATCCACTAATATTTTCAACGGTCATGATAGTGTCCGTGAGCACCCGTTAAGAGTTAAAAATAAAAAAAAAAGACAAATTAATTGAAAAAACATGTTTTTAACTTTCAAAAAGTAGAATACACAATTTTTAAACAAATGTTTTTTTTTATATAATTTCTTAACCAATGTCCTAGGGTAGTGACGGATCCAGAAACGTTAATAGGTAGGGTCAAAGTTATATCATAAAATTTTATATAAAACTATATAAACGCGTAAGTGTATAAAAATTATATAAGTTATGTTTATAATTGCTCTATAATGTTGATTTTTTAAATTATTTTTCCATTTCTAGCAGAGTATAAAAAATATAACCATAGTTAATTAGTTTTTCAACAACCAACGGAGTCAAAGAGCCTTTTTTTCAACAAATATAAGAATAGTTTAGAATATGATAGTAGTTTTATGATCTTGCTAATGATATACTCTAAGAGAATTGGTTAAAGATTTCATAAAAGAAATTTTATCTTAAAAATAAGCATTAGTTTTATCAATATAATAATTACAACAACTTTTTATAATAAAATTACTTTCTTTAATTTCTTAACTAGTGATTTAAGAACACTCATTAGGTTCCTTCATAGTTTTGTAATATTTTGTAGTGCTAAGAATGGACTATGTGAAAACAATAATATTATATAAGTGAGGTCAAACAACATAAATATCTAATTTTAGATTAAAAATACAATAAGCAAGTGGGATCGGATGACCCCATTGCCCCCATGGTGAATCTGTGTCCGCCTAGGGAGTACTATAGTTAGCATTTTCCTATTTTTCAAGTCTACTTTAAGTCCATTATATTTTTGTGACCAATTATGAATTTTGGAAATTACTATCGTCTGTCTATATTAGGGATGGAAATAGGCCAGGTCCAGCTGAACTTTGCTTAAATAGGTCGCATCTGGTTTAAAAACCAAAGCATAAGTCTGACCTATTAGCCTATTAAAAACTTTATTTTAAACTTAATTTCTGATCTAACCTATTTGCCTATATAAAACCTGATTTTTACTATAAAAAAAATCAAATAGAAAATTTTCTATCTATAAAAAAGATTAATAAGCATATATCTCTTCAAAGTCTAATAGGTCAATAGAATTTTGTAAAGCATGCACGTCCGTTTTTTCATCCACTTTACAAGCATATTTTGTAGTGTTTGTATATTCGTTTTGTATATACATATAAGTGTGTATTGCCTAGATTTGATCTATTGCATTTTATTTTTGTTGCTAATAGGGTTTTTTTTGTAATTTGGAATAAGATGAGAATGTCAATAGTAAGAGATTAAGACGATAATGTCCAAAAGTATGTGTGCTCGTTAGAATTGAAATAAGAGAGTAATTACAAGAGTTTTATAACTCATTGAAAATCCCAAATTGCAAAAAAGAAAATGCAAAAAATTAAAGAAACTATAGTATTGAAAATTTGAAGGAACCAAAAATTTATTAATATAATGTAGTATATATAATTACACATATATGAGCAGGTCTGTTAAGCCTAGTAGGCTTTTCTATATGTCTTGGCCTAGTCTATTTCTTTCTAAAAAAACTTGATCATAACCTATTTAATAAATGAGTTAGACTGAGTCGGGCTTTAAGTAGGCTAGGTTATTGGCCCTTGACGGACGACCTGGTCTTTTTCCACCCATAATCTATATGTATAATTATTGGGTCAAGCCTATTAGACAAGTGTGTTTTGTTACGGTGTAGGGCTAGTTGGGTGTAATATCACATGATTGGTGTATTGGAAACTCAATTATACTAATTTTCTTGTACCATTTTTGTTGCAGATAACCTTGAATGGAGTTGTTGATGACCAACTTCAAACAATGATAAACACGAAATGGCTAGATAAAACGTTCACCCACATAGCCCTCATTAGAAAAGAAGTTAGCTATCCAATCTTTATTGTATGTACTATTTTGTTGTGAGTCAAATAAAATTTCTATTTGCCTAAGAAAATTATTTTTAACATTATATAACTATATATGTATAATGTCCATGTGAGCAAATCTCAGTTGGTTGGAACATTGTATAATATATGCAAGAACTGGAGCTTTAACTCCAGATTCTTCAATTGTTCCAAATAAATAATCCATATTCCTCACTTATTCGTTTAAATAATTAATTCTAGTCACTGTACTACTTGACCAAAAAATAATAGGCTTAATTTATCTCAAATTTGGTGTCTCGTTTGTTTTTGAATAATTAAACTCCTAATTTATTACAATTCAATTATAATTTGGAAACATCCAAATTCAATGTTGATTCCATAAATTGATTGTTGGATATCATTTATGTGATTATATATGTATAATAGTATAATATATGAACAATAATGAAGTAATTCCAGGGGCGGATGCAGTTGGTAAACTATATAGGTGGGCTTGTGCCTGCACTAAATTCTATTTTCTTTTTTAGTAGTATAATACAGTAAAAAAACAATATTTTGACTATATGGTTCACAAATATTACAAAAAATTTCTCTCTTGACCCACACATATAATCACTTGATACAACAAGTAACGACACAACCTTCATGTTTCTAAAAAGAAAAACAATAACTTGTTATTATGAAATAAAATTATCACAAATCATTCAATATTTTTGAAAATATCAACAATTATAAAAGACAATTATGATTTATATTTTCGGTCAAGTAGCCGTCTAGTAACGAAAAATTCATGTTACAATGTCCCTACCAACTAAAATATGTTCATATAAAGTGCCCCTACTATTCAAATTTTATGGATCTGTCCCTGAGTAATTCTATTTTAAATCTTAAAATAAATTTCAGTATTTTTTTTATACGAAATTTCATAAGGAAATAGTATAATTTAAAAAAAAAAATTGTTAAAACATCTTAATCAATCTCCATGCGATATACACACATTAAGTGGATGGACCTTTTATGTTTTTTTTCTTTCCAAAGGACCTTTAATGCTATTATAATAATATAATAATGTCTTGTTTCAAAAAATAAAATAAAATATATATATATATAATAATGTCCTGCATAAAAGTAATGATCTTTATTATAAAAAAAGAAGAAAGAAAAACAATAATTATTTTTTATAATAAAAAAGCTTTTTCTAATATTCTTGTTTACTAATAAAGTAAGTATGTCTTAATCTGAAAAAGCAATTTGATTCAAAAATAAAATAAAATGAAATGAAAGAGCAATAAATAGAAAGTTTTTGTGAGTCCACGTTTCTTACAACAACTGCATCATACCAACAAACACAAACACAAACACAAACACACACACACCGGTAACGTTAATCTTCAACCATTCATTTCTTCTTTATCTTAATCAATGTCTTTGATCTTCTTCTTCTTCTTCTTCTTCGCAGATTCATATGGGGAGATTGTTTGTGATCAATTTGGAAGGTGAGATCTATTCCTGCAGATACTGTCGCACCCATCTTGCTTTATATGAAGACATCGTTTCCAAGGTTCCTTTTTCATCACCTTTTTTTCGCTATTATTTTTCTGGCGTTTTTTCCATATTTTCAATCCATTCATTGTTTATTCATCAGTTATGTAGAAACAATCACTTTACCAATTCATTTCTGTTCATGGTTGCTTAATGTGCTCGCTTTAGAATTTTTGTGTTCATTTAGAAACATGAAATATTTATTGCTTTTTATTTAGAAGTGTTGTTCTTCTCTATTATAATTTGTTTACTGATCACATTGAATAGTATTATAGGCTAAATTGGATGTTTGAACTCTTGCGTTTATTTTAGATTTCAAGTTGGTCACTTACGCTGTTAATGTTACAATAAGTTGGTCCTTTTTGTCAAATTTCCATCTTAAACGTCTATGTGGGTAACAGAGACACACCTGGATAACTTTGGGGGTGCCATGTGGATGATTTAGACATAGTTAACTCAAAATTTGATGGAAATGACGAATTTATGTTGACATCAGTACTGCAAGGAACCAACTTGAAACTTTTTAAATGTGGGTGACCAACTTGATACCTAGAATTAACATAACGGACTAAATGCAATTTAGCGTATTTTGATTGATCAAGTATCAGTTACATGGCACAATTGACTTCAATTTTCAAGTGTTGCCTTGCCACATATTATCGATTCACATTGTCCTTTTTACTTGTGTTTTGATGTTTTGTTTAGTTTTATTAATCACTGATTTGTCATTAAACGTTGTTGCTGCTAAATAGTTGAAGCTACCGAGTTGTAAATCGTAACCATCATAGATTCTCTTGACAAATTCTCCCTCAATACTAGTGAATGATATGGAGGATATTATCTTCCAAAGGAAAATAATGCTAGTGTTACAATTCTGAAAAATTTAGTCTTTCTGTTTTCTTTTGGAAATTTATGTTAATTTTATTGTTGGGCCCCCCCAATTCTTAATTGAGTTTTTCATAAGAACAAATAATCTTAACTATCATTTTTTCCCTATGTTATTATTTTAGACTTTCCACTCCAGGCATGGGAAAGCTTATCTCTTCAATAAAGTGTAAGTTATGCTTACTCTGACATTGTGTGATTCCTAAGAAATTGAAATAAAACTTTCACTTGTTGTATTGAGACCGTCGCCAATAATGGTAGCATTTTGTTTATTCAAGAATTTATTTTTATACGCCACATGCCCGCTTGTGCATCATCTTATTATTGCTTATAAGATATGTCAATCAAGTCCCTGAAGGTGTATCGTACTGGTATGAGTTTGGACAATAAATGAGTATTAAGAAGGAGGTTCAGGGTTCGACGTTGCTGCTAACAAATTCCCTCTCCTCCTAAAAAGTTAACCGCTAAAATTTATCTATCAAGTACAAAACCAAGCCTTTTAAATTGAAGTTATTTTCAAATTTCAACTATATCATTGTGGATCTTATAGCATGTGTAACCAAAGTGTTGACCAAAAATGTTAGTTTTTTTAATTTGTGGCCTATACTTTGCAGTTGCTTCTGTTTAAGGATATAGTTGAAAACTGAAACTTTGTATTCTTTGACAGCGTGAATGTTTCTCTTGGCGAAACAGAGGAGAGACCGATGATGACTGGGTTACATACTGTAGCTGACATTTTCTGTGTGGGTTGTGGATCAATTGTGGGTTGGAAATATGTAAGATTATGAGGCAGTGCTTCGAATATAATTGTTTTTCCTTCTTTTATGTAGCTTTTAGTTACATAAATGGTGCTGTTTCAGGAGATTGCCCACGAAAAAGACCAAAAGTACAAGGAAGGAAAGTCTGTGCTTGAAAGGTCAGTAGAAATGTTGTAAGATAAATTCCTAATATAATCAAAGTGATGTCTTGAGCATAAAGAGTCTGTTTAGATTGGTTTATTTGAGGTTATCCACTGGCATAAGCACTTGTAAGACTATTTGAGAGAACTTATGGAAATAGCTTATGATATTTCTATAAGTTGTTTTCAGTTTATTTCTATAAGTCCCATGTTTATTAAAACATCTTTTAGCTAATGTAGAAACATTTGATTTGATTTTATCTTTTGATATAGAAATAGTATAAATAAGCACTTATATGATAAAACGTTTGTACTACTATAAATGCTTAAGTTGTGTACCCAAAGAGTCCAAGTATGTAATGGTTTAGATTAGATGAATTGTGTTATTGGGCAGGTACAAGGTATCAGGTCCTGATGGTAGCAATTATCGGATCAACAATGGAGCACATGTTGGCGAAAGCGATGCAGATGATTTGTAGTCATTCATCTCGCCATTCCTAATTGTACATTCCTTAACTCTAAAGTTAGTCAGAGATGAATGTGGATTTATACAGGAAATTTTGCAAAATCAGCATTTGCCATACTTTATCAGTAACTCGATTTGAGTAGATCTAGTTGGTGAATCTATTGTTTTATTAAGAAAAGTTTATATTCGAACTTCTAATTGGTCCTGTTTTTCGATTTGTAGCACCATAGTTGGATGAAGAAAGCCTTTCCCGTGTCATGTGCTGTATCTCTGTCAAGTAAATGTAAATGTAATTGTAAAGTATTGAAATGAAATAAAAGACTACTGAAAACTATGTATTATTATAACCAAAACTTGGTTGGTTAATTTTACCTTGGTTTCTTCTTGAAACTAATTTGAATCATTGTTATGGCAAATGATATATTGCTTGAATGTGAAACACTGACACAACAGAATTGAGATGCAAAGGTTTGAATTCATGTGCTAATGCAGGACATAAACCCTTACACTAGTTAAGGTTTTATTAGTTATAATTAGTTTTTATTTTTATAATTCTTCTCATCTAAATAATTTATTCATAAACATTTACAAACTTTATAAGAACAATCTTAAGTAGTTTTGGTGCTTGAGAAAAGCTAAAACACTTGCCCTATTTTTTCTTCCTTTTTTGCGAGTAAAAATTCATAAACTTAATTTATTTATTAAGACGCACTCCTAAACTCAAATTTGATCCAAATTAAATATTCGTTCATAGAGGTAATTGGTTTATACTCAAGTTCTTGAATTCAGGCTCAAAAGGACCTTAATATATAATATTTTTAAGTATTAAATATATTTTAGTCCCTATAAAATTTTGTTTAGTCTCTATAATTTATTATTTTTATACTTTAGTCGCTGCAAAATTATCTTGCAAGTAGTTTTAATCTCTCTTGTTAAGTCGACTTAAATTTTCAAATGATTTTTTGTAGGCACATTTAAAACAAAAAATTCATATGCGCAAAAAATGAATTCAATATGATTTATAGATTCAAATTTTTTTTTTACTTTTATCTTGAGCTTTTGACATTCAAAAAAATCCCATTTAAATCATCCCATGTTTAAGAAACAAATTATTGTAGATAAACTTATTATAAAATTTTAAATATGGCTGCAAAAAATCATTCACAAATTTCAAGTTCTATTTGTGTAAACGGAAATATTTTGATTTTTTTATTGAAACGGAAAAGAAAATTTCAAAATTTTATAGGGATGAATAACATATTTAATATTTTTTAATGAAATGAATTATATTTTCATGGCCATTACCGTCAAAACAATCCAATGAGCGATGAATACCTTTCAGATTTCAGACATCCCATTTGGAATTTTTGCCAAATCTAATGAAACCAAGGAGTAGAGGCATAAAATGAACCCATTAGGTCCCAGGAACCAGTATAATATGAATCCATTGTTTCCACCAACGGGACAAATTAATCATATATACATTGACCTAACCATCGTATACCTAAGCTTTCCTAGAACATAAAATTGATTGAGGTAACTTGCATAAATTTCCAACTTGATGCTTCAACTAAGAACGCAAATTGATCGCTTGCTGGCAATAGATACGCCATTAAATTAAAATCCATATATGCAAATGCACAAGAAATTTGATGAACAAACCAGACATGTTAAATAAAACAAACCAAAAACTTAAGTTCACATAATTGTTACAGCTGATGCCATTCCTAGAGACAAATGGGGATCTAATTCAGCTCCAGCTGCTGGATACAGGATCTTATTTGCTGGGGAGAATAGCAGTAGCATGTTATGTGGTTCAAGTTCCGAGATATAGATTAACCGAGAGAGTAGACCATTCGCTCAGATAACACTGGACCGACAACCCTCCTGTATTTCTGCAACTGTGACTCCAAGTATCTCTGCTGCTCACGACCAAACACACTTTGCAGATCCTTCAGATATGAATAGCGCAGTATATGCAAGTAAAAGTAGACAAACTTAGTCAGAACAGAACGGTTCAAATAAATCATGCAGGAGTTTTCTATTGTTATACATACATGTCTACCTAAACATGCAACATGACTAGTTTTACATTGGAACATTAGTTTTTCCTTAAACAAATGGATCCAAACTCTTTCCTCTATCATTATCCCCAATCTGGTTACCTCCAAATAAAATACCGGTAAGTAGGGGAGGGAGATATTACAATTTTGTCTTGGTAATATCTTTTCGGGAGACAGGAGTGTGAAAAGGCAGAGATAGAGGAACCGACGACAACATGTCTGAAATTCACCATTTTGAAACATACTCGCTATTTAGTGATAACTACATTTTCTACAATTTTTCGCAACTAACATTTTCTAAGGATGGCCAGGTGCTTAAAGCACAGGAAGTAACTGGAGTATTTATTCACAGAGAACTAATCATACCTTGTATCTCACACGAGATCCCTTTATCCCTAGCAAAAATTTGCTGAAATCGCCATTTTCTGGTTCACCGTTTGAAGTGGTTTCTATATCAGGTTCCTCATCGGAGCTTTCCAATTCAGATTCAACCATTTCTTCATCGTCATCTTCATGCATTGGAACATCATTTGCATCTTCTTGACCACTGTCATCAACCTGGCTTAACATTGTGTCTTGATCTTCGGCAACTTGAAGTGGGGATAACTCTCCATTTTGTAAAATGGAAGCATCTGATAAGACAACATAACGCTTTCTGTCAAGCAAAGGCCTTGCAATGTCAAATGAAACCCACCTGGAGATCATTCATTGATGTTAGCCTTGTTTCACATGATATAGGTGGGCAAAAAGTTATCAGAATTCAGAAGAAAAAAATCAACCAACGACCTATACAGCATGCTGATATAGTGGAAGACTATGAAGAGGTGATAATCAGTTGACATTATCTATTTCATAGGCATACAGATTGCACCAATAATTGTTAAACAAGTGACTATGTTAATGCACTTCAAGTTCTTGGATAAACTACAAGCATTGTGAAGTGGTTTCATATGCACTCTGAACTGGATAATTAACTTACTGATAGCGAAGAGGACATAGTAGCTCTGAAGGGCGATATGCAGCTTTGTATCTCATCTTGTTGCAAGAGTGAATATAGTAGCCAAGATAATAGTACTGGAGACTAGGACAACAAGCCTGGTTATCTTTCACCCAACCAATTTCTTGAAGAGCAGAGTACTTGCCTAGTGATAGAAAGGCAAAGTCTGGATCCCAGAACAAATATTTACTCGATAAACAGTTAGGAAGGATATCTATAACCCCAACTGCCACTAATTTACCATCCACTAAATACTGTTGATGGAAAGAGCCAAAACCACAAGGAGGAACTGTGTTATCACCAGTATGTGAAACATATATTAATGGAGTATCAACCAAAAACCTGCGATATGAGCTTTCTGTGTAATTTTCTGGTTTATCATTATGTACTTTTCTCTGATATTTTCTATATAAAGCATATTCTTCTGGATCAAAACTGGATCTGTTCAAACGAATCTCAAGCTTTCGCTTTCCTCCAATATTACAATTTGTTGCAGACTTCTTTGGATTTGCAGCTTTTTGAACAGTTGCATTTTGGGAAACTTGCTTACTAGAAGCATAAAAATTGACATGTCCATTGCAAGCCCTGATAGACAGACCAGAAATGTTCGCTGTTGAATCTAAAGATGCTACCAGCTTCTCTGCAATAATTTTAGGAGAAAATCCATTCTCCTTCTCACTATCTCTTGATGGTTTAGAATCATTACCATCCTTGTCCCTTGACTTTGCTCGGTTTATAGATGCAGCAACTTGAAAGGCTATATTGCTACTATATAAGAGGTCTTCGGACCCACTGGCTAATACCTTCTTTTTCCCCTGTGAAACCATTCTGACTGAAGCTTTTGGTAATTGAATACCAGATGGAAATTCCCCGTTCTCGGTGAACATGTGTACTGCATTATCAATCTGATCGGATAAATAGTGCAAAGATTTTTCAACTTCATCCACCTCTTTATTGCTCACAGATAGAGATTCTTCTGACATGGAGCATGAAGGGTTGTTATGGACAAGGCTTTCTGAATTGTTTGAAGTATTTGGTTCTTCCATGGCATCAACTCTTTTAACATCCAAGGTTCCATCTAAAAACCTAGGAAGAAAGAACCATCGGTGAAAAGTGGAACAACCAAATTGGAACATTTACGGGCTACAAATATCAAATGAAGTGAACTGCATATAATAGAAGGAAAAAAAAATCCCATGTAGTTAACCTCCTTGAAAGTTCTTGCTAAAATAAATGAAAGGCGAAGCAACACCTTGTGATAATAAATTGATGCAATTTGAATTTTCGCCCACCTCCAGAGAAAATAGAAAAAAGTGTTTTTAATTATAAATAAAAAAAATGGTGGCAATCTACGAAAATTGGTCCAGTTGGTAGGAATTCAACTCGTATCCCAAAAGGATGTGACTTTAAATCCCACTGCCCATGTGGCTGTGAGGACTTCATTGATGAACCTCAAGACTTTCCCTGACTCTAGTTTGCCGTCAAGTCTCAACTCACATACACTTTTTTATAATAAAAAAGACACTAGTATAAAAGAAAGTGTTGAAAAAATCAAATCACCATTCACCAGGAAGTGACACATGTCCCAAAGGATTATTCTTTTATTGATAGTGAATAAAAATTAACTGTAAATAGAAATGTTCCTTGTGTATAATAACTAGCAAGAATCATATGCATTGCACGAGTATTTTCAAATTCAAGAAAACTAAAACAGGAAACATTTAAGAGAAAAATGTGTAAAATAAGTGTGCATAAATATTTATTTAAAAGATATGCACTTATATATACAATAAAATATAAAAGATATGATATATTTAAGGGAGAGCACACAATGAGATTAAGTCAATCTCAAAAGAGTATACTCTAAATTCGATAGGAATAATTTGAAAGCATAAGCATCTAAGATTCCTGGATAATGAAAATTGTAACATATAAAGGAAACTCTGAAGGTAATTAATACAAGAGATTAAAAAATATATATTTGTACAAATTACGTATCACAGTGAGAAAGAGGATGACGGTAAATTATATCAGTCAAATTAGTGAGGATTCTATTTTATTCGAGATAATTGTATAATATACACCCATATCATGTCTATAATGATGCCAACAAAGCTTTTGAACTTGAAAATAAAAAGCAACAACAGTTACTAATTTCAATACCATCAATTTAAAAATTAAAAGTATGTCTCTCAAGAAATATCACATGAAATAAGCATACCTTTGCATTCGTCTAGATACACGAAGTTGTTCCTTAGAGGGAACAAAGTCACTTGCTTTCAAGCGGATTGTATAGGAAGGGCAACACGTTTTTTCCATCTCCGGTTTATAAAGAAAACTTCCAGATCTTCTCCAGCCCCGATCAAGAAGAGCTGACAGAAGATAATAAAATGAAATTGCGTTAATCCGAAAGTCATATCAGCAAATCAATTTAGTTTGGAGTATTAAATCAAAGCACTTTCTTATCAGCTAAACGAGAAAAGTTACTGTTCCTGTTAATAACTAGGATCGCAACAGGGTTTTTGTCTCAGTGGCTATCCAGTGAATAATGAGTCCCCTTTTTAGATGAGATAAGCCTTCTCTATTTGAAGAGGTCGGGAGAAATGGTTCTAAGTAAAGATTCTTGGAAGGGGGGAAGTTAGGTACTAGTTCATTGTTCATGGGAGGTTACTCAGCCATGCTAATCTAGTTATTAAGCCTGACTCGGTCGTTAACCATCCTACTCGGCCTATAATCTATGAAGCCCGGATACATGGTGTGGGTGTGAAAGTAAAACGATCCAGCTGAAACGTAAAGTTTTTGAAATTTAGGTTACGATACGGTTAAGATACATTAATAAAAAATTATAATAAAACTTAAATGCATGTAAAATACTTGACAGAAATATGCATTCATTAATATATAATAATTATAAATATCACAATTTACAAAATATAATACTTGTGATCAAAAAACAAAGTGTAGAGTTTTGTTATAAATCACAATCTATTCTCCATCCCTATGTTAGGATATCAACAAAAGCATTACTAAAATAATTCAAAATAAGTTTTGTCTGATGTTGAGCAAGTGAGTCTCCTCTCCCATTACCATCATCCATAAAAAAAACATGAATTTTAAGTATGGTTCGTCAAGAGATAACTCTACTGATTCAAGAAGTCTAGTGTCATCTTCAATTGAATCATGTACATATCCACTGAATTATCACAACCTTGTCTCAACTTTTTTTTTATAAACTTCATCTTTTCTACAATATGTATCCGAGAGTATATCCATGAAGCATCTTATAAGTATCCTATAAAATATATATTTTAAATCAAAAAAATTAATTATGATACTTTTATGGTACATATCCGAGAGTATTCGCAGAGTATCGATGTCCGACATGTATCCTATACGGATACATCCCTATTTTAGGAGTATCCGGGCTTCGTAGCCTATAATGGTTTGTTGGCAAATCTCTCCGAAAGCATAAGCACATTTGGAACATTATATATTAGAAGCCTATAAAGAAGAGGGGTCTGAACAATGATGAGCAAGATCATCACTTCAGTGTCAAAAAGGACAGCACAACTCACTAAGTCAACACTTGCAGTTCCAAACCATGTCATATAGGTACAACACATCACAGAGCAAAATCAAGCTTGTTAATTTCAGCTTTGCAGTTTCTTAACTTGTTATCAGAAATTATTATATAATAAATGCAAAATGTCAGCAATATCAAATTGAGAAGAGTGCCAAGCACAAAGAATGTCAAACAACACCAACCTTGGTAGTCATACACCGTGAGGCTATATGCCAGCATGCCTGTAACAAGAAAAAAAAGAAACAAACAACTAATTACAAAATCGATTATCGCATAAATATAAATAAGTACATATAACACAATTACAACAACAACAACCAAGCATTATCCCACTAAGTGGGGTTCGCTACATAGATTAAATTCGCCATAATCTTCTATCATAAATCGTATTTTGATCCAATTCATCAATCTTTAGGTCTTTCTTGACGGTTTCTCTTATAGTTTTTCTAGGTCTTCATGTACCTCTAGTGATCCGACTATTCTCAATTTGATTTACTCTCCATACTACAAAATCTATGTGTCTCCTCTCTACATGCCAAATTCACCTAAGCATATTTTCTACGATAGGTGCTACTCTAACTCTCTAATATTTTCATAAGTTCCTATCACAATCAAAAATCCAAACAACCTAGTCAGAATTTTTCAGAAGAAAAAAAATCCATACTCATAAAGTCAAAGTATAATTCACCAACTAAAACAACAACCCAATTCACGTTTCAGTTAAAAACCAAAACTTTTTTATTGGGTTTTAAGCAAAAGCATCAAAACAATAATCCGCAAACAAATTCAACGAAATTGAGAACGAAATTAGGGGAATTTAAGAGAAAGGAATGAACCATGAGAGATGCTATTGGGACGATGAGATCTACAATAACCACAAGAGCTTCGACGCTTTCCGCAATCAGCAACAACGCTTTCCTTTGGGGTTTTGCTGCTGCTACTGCTAGCTTCGTTCCTCTTCGAACTCGACATTCTTCAATTTCGGGTTCAGAAGAGATGAAAATTTAGGGATTGTTCGATCTTTGATTGGGTTCAGAACCGATTTCAATTCATTGTTCAGTTTTTTGTTTGAATTCTTTTTCTTCTTTTTTGGAATATGGCAAACAATTTGTCAATTTCTCTTTATTTTGTTTTTATGACTCAAGAATGTGTCAACTTTAAAAACAATAAATCTGCCGGACTTAAATATTATTGATATAGGTCTGAAATTTCAATTTTCTCAATTTCGTAAATAAATGAAGATTGTCAATTACTATAGTTTTGAAGTAAATATGCGATATAAATACACATATTTCAAGAATCGAAAACATTAATATCACATATTTTACTTCAAAACTATTGTAATTGACAATCTCTATTTATTTAGGAAATGGAGAGGATCTTCACCCCTGAATTTGATTGATAACTAAAAGTAAATTAAAGAAAATGCATTAAAAAAAAATCAAAATTTTACTATCTTGGACTTGATGGCATAGTATAAAACTTTTTTTTTTAAATCATCGATATCTTCATTGACTAAAAGTCTGGTAAAAAATCAAAAATAAAAATGCATAAATATGAAATGGAGTCTATCTGTTTCACATGTAATCTCGATTGTAAAAAAACATGTTTAGCTAAATAATATGCAACTTGTTTGACTTCACATATGATATGAAGAAGAAGAAAAATGAAAACAAACATTAAAATTAATATCGGTCCTTAGTAATAGAGCCAACGTAGGAAGAGGATTGTTGATGAGGAATTTAGTGTTAGAATTACATTCGAAGCATCTCTTTTTAGTAGAGAATAAATGGTAGGGCTTATATTTTCTTTTTAAATTACAGACACCGCGTAATATTTATTAAAACTAGTACCGGAAGGAGGGAGGTAGGGATAGGTCAGCTTGGTGGATGGAGTTGTTTCGGATTGGTAACGGGATCTGGTTACAGACAGGGAGTTGGTTTGAGGATAATTTACGAAGGAGGTTGGTAATGGGGCTGATTCTTTTTTTGGACAGACCCTTGGTTGGGGGATTCATTTACGAGTTAGGTTCCCGAGGTTGTTTGGGATTAATTTATGAGCTAGGTTCCCGAGGTTGATTGAGTTGTCAAATAATTGGTGGGTGATGATTGCTCATATGTTTTCTTTAGGTTGGGGAGACAGAGGTGAGGCATAAATATGGTGTAAAAGGTTATTGGTGTGGGAGGAGGAGTTGTTAGTGGAGTATAGGATATTACTTCACGGTGTCACTTTGCAGGTTAATGTTGATGACTACATGTTATTCCGTTAGATGCATGTATCGCTTTTTGTCTTCGCCAGATCAGCAAATTAACAGTTACAGGTCAGAGTTACTTTGGCACAAGGAGGTTCTTGTGAAGGTTTCTTTGTTATCTTGACGCCTTTTTCATAATTGGCTTCCTACAAAGGTTAATTTTTTCATAAGGGACATCATCCTCCAAGACTCTCAGCTTTGAGTGGGAAGATGTAGTGAGATAGAATCAGCAAATCATCTGTTTACTAAGTGTAATTGGATCAACATTTCTTATGTGGATTTGTTCAGTATTTTGGATCATTTTGTTTAGTTTAGTCATTTACCATGCAGTTCTAGAATGTAACGTTCTATCATGCAGTTAATATGGTTTTCATGTCTCTGATAATTTGGAAAGAAAGGAACAACATAATTTTTCGATATCAAGAAGAGTGTATTCATAAGCTTTTGAACAAAATCAAGTTGTTATCTTTTTGATGGTTGAAGCGAAAATTTGCTAATATTGCTTATGGCTACCATAATTGGTGGATTTGTTTGTTTCCATGTTTGAGTAATGGTTAAGAGTTTCATGAATGTTCTCATGTGTCCGTCTTTCGGTTCTTTTTATTGCACTATAATTTGAAAATTATGAACGGTGTTTTTCTATGAAATTTTGATTTTGATGAAAAGTATAATTATAAATGATTGTTGTTTTCAAATTATAACAAAGCATAAATATAAATGATCGTTGCTTTCAAATTATAACAAACCAAACTAACATTTCTTCAAAAAAACAAATCAAACTATCCTTGTTTATCTATTTCAGTGACACCAAAAATATAAAAAAAAATATAATTTTAATTCTTATATTTTGATGACACCGACAACAATCATTATTACATAAAATATAGAAAATCTTATATTTTCTTTATATAGTACAGATATACTCGAATGAGTTTGTTACACTTTTTAAAGCATAAAGAGAAAAAACTAGACATATGATCATATTGTGTATAAAAACTAGACATATGATCATATTGTGTATAAAAAAACTAGACATATGATCATATTGTGTATAAAAAAAACTAGACATAAATAAATAAAAAAAATAAAAAATTAGTAGTCTCCTCCAAAAAAAAAAAATCTAGTCATCCAAAAACCTCTTTTGAGACGGCCCTAAATGTAATTTCATTAATTAACTTTTGCAATCGACTTAAACACATAGTTGTTAACAAATATACTTCATAGGTTCGCTAGCGGAAAGACGGGCACGTCCGCTCTTTATACTGTGCTAACGCATGTGATTATTTTATTATGTTTGTTTTTATATTTTTTATTAAAAAGTTTAAATTTTAAAATATTAATGAAGATTATTGATATAAACAAAATATTGTCAAGGATGCGACAAAATTATTCATTAACTCAACATATTTTAGTTTGTCTGCTTTCCTAAAAAAAAATTAGTTTGTCTGCATATAAAATAAAGATAAAATAATGATCATTTATTGTTTATTCTAATAGTAATTAGTAACGTCATAACATAAATGTATAAATGACATGTTATGTAAAAGAAACATTGTTATAATTGCGATAAAAGAAAATCTTTAAAAATTACATTTTTCGTAAAGTCTCAATCTTCTCCTTCTATTTTCCCTTCTTTAATGAGAACATTTGTTGAATTTTGAGAAACTCATCTTGATGCATTATTAAGATCTGGTAGTTAAAATAAATATATAAGAATATTTATGACACAAAAAATAAGTATCACAATATAATAATAAATCATTGTATCAAAATCACATTGATGTTGAAGTGGATGATTTGTTGATTGGAAAATGGCGATTGACTGGTTTTTATGGAAGTCCGGAAAATGGAAGAAGAAAAGAATCGTGGGCTTTCTTAAAAAATCTAGCAGGAACTTCTTCTTTACCATGGTGTGTTATCGGAGATTTCAACGACATATTGTCATCTGAAGAGAAGAAAGGTAGGTCGGAGAGAGCACCTTGGCTGATCTGTGGTTTTAGGCAAGCAGTTTTGGACGCGGGTCTGTTTGACTTACATATGACTGGTTATGCTTTCACTTGGTTCAAAAGCCTCGTACCGCCAGAGCTGTTGAAGAGAAGCTAGACAAAGCACTTGTAAATTCTAATTGGTGTAACATGTTCCCAAACGCAGGTGTTGAATGCCTTTCGACTACATCTTCTGATCATTACCCACCATGGCTCACTTGCAAACCAGTTACTGCTGTCAACAGAAATCCACAGCGTTTTAAGTTTGAAAATGTGTGGCTCGCTGAACCTGATTTTAAACAACAAGTGTATCAACGCTGGAAGTTCTATCTTGCATAAGGTATCACGCAAAAATTGAGTTACTGCGCCGAAGACCTGACTGAATGGAGTCGTAATAACAACAATTTTCGCCGTGACATCAGTAAAATTCAAAAGAAAATAGAAAAGCTTCGAACTCATGCGACAGAAGTAAATGTCAACTATTTTAACTCTCTCAAACATAGGTTGGACAAGTTACTTGTACAGGATGATCTTTTTTGGAAGCAGAGGGCAAAAACATTTTGGTACAGAGAAGGGGATTTAAATACCAAATTCTTTCACGTAGCAGCTACCTCACGCAGAAAATCGAACCGAATTGAACACCTTGAAAATTCAAATGGCACCGTCTGTCGGAAAGAGGAAGAATTACAAATAATTGCTCGTGATTACTTCTCGCATCTGTTCACTAAACTCCCAAGTACCCGTGCAGATGTAATTTCCAAAGTAGCTACGTCTATCTCTGATGATGATAGTTGTTCCTTAACTGCGGCGTTTACATTGGAAGAATTCAAAACTGCGGCGTTCTCTATGCAAGCGGGCAAATGCTCAGGACCAGATGGTTTTAATCCCGGCTTCTATCAAAAATTTTGGAATATGTGTGGCAGTGAAATTCACAAGGCAGGATGTGAATGGCTTGAAAATGGTGTGTTCCCTCCACATATGAACTCTACAAACATTGCTTTAATCCCAAAGGGTGATGCTCAGACAACCATGAAAGATTGGCGACCCATTGCCTTATGTAATGTAGTCTACAAGATGGTGGATAAAGTCCTTGCTAACAGACTCAAAAATGTCCTTGACAAATGCATATCTACATCTCAGTCCGCTTTTGTTCCAGGAAGATCAATCCTTGATAATGCACTCGTGGCTATTGAATTAACTCATTACATGAAGGCAGAAACAAAAGGGAATCAAGGTGATATCGCTCTCAAGTTAGACATCAGTAAAGCTTATGACAGATTAGATTGGGAGTATCTTCGTGATATAATGTTTTAGATGGGATTTTCAGAGAAGTGGATTCGATGGATTATGCTTTGTGTTGAGACCGTTGATTACACAGTTTTGGTTAATGGTGTACAGGTTGGACTTCTCATTCCGGGTCGTGCTATTCGGCAAGGTGACCCGCTATCACCTTATCTTTTCATTTTCTGTGCGGAAGGGTTATCTGCTCTCATTAGCGATGCTGAGAGACGAGGTGTCATTACGGGTACTCGTATTTGCACAAACGCTCCAACTATTTCACACCTTCTTTTTGCAGATGACTGCTTCCTCTTTTTCAGAGCTTCTGAACAAGAAGCATCGGTAATGAAGAATATTCTAACTACATATGAAGTTGCTTCCGGTCAAGCCATCAACTTGCAAAAATCAGAAATGTATTGTAGTAAAAACACTCCCACAGATTGCCAGAATCGTATCACAAAAACTCTCAGGGTGAAGCAAGTTTTGGGAATAGGAATGTATCTCGGTCTTCCATCAATGATAGGGAGGAGCAAAAAGGCGACATTCAAATTTGTTAAAGATCGGATCTGGAATAGAATTAACTATTGGAGCAGCAGGTGTTTATCGCAAGCAGGGAGGGAGATTCTTATCAAATCAATACTGCAATCTATCCCCTCATATATCATGAGCATTTTCCTTCTACCGAGTACTTTCATTGGTGAAATTGAGAAGATGCTTAACGCCTTATGGTGGGGTCACAACTCTACAAATTCACGAGGCATGCACTGGTAATCTTGGGAACGTCTTTCTGTTCCTAAGACTTTTGGAGGAATGGGATTCAAAAGTCTCTGAGATTTTAATTTGGCTATGATTGGAAAGCAGGCCTGGAAGTTAATAAGCAACCCGGATTCTCTGATCACTAAACTACTCAAAGCTAAATATTTTCCGCATAGTGATTATTTTAGTGCTTCTATAGGA